>Ga0187850_10002062_pt1 | contig 19396 bp, 21 predicted proteins | sample June2016WEW_4_15_FD_132436 | JGI IMG/M metagenome (GOLD analysis project Ga0187850, IMG submission 132436) | Peatland microbial communities from SPRUCE experiment site at the Marcell Experimental Forest, Minnesota, USA - June2016WEW_4_150 | ecosystem: Environmental > Terrestrial > Soil >... | reverse complement strand
CTGGAGTTCAGAACAATGTGAAGATCGGCACGCTCGGACTAGGTCTTCGTATGACTATGGTATCAAAACAATTTTCCCAAAGTGCTTCCCCTCCTCCACTATCTGATGCGCCTGCCGCACGTCTGCTAAGGGCATGACCCTATCGATGACCGGCTTCAAGATGCCTCGTTCTATGAGATTCAGAATCGTGATCAGGTCCCCCTTCCGTCCCATTGTCGAACCGAGGATCTGGAGCTGCTTGTAGAATACATACCGGAGGTCAGTCGCAGCTTCATAACCCGACGTCGCACCACACGTCACCAACCGTCCCCCTTTGGCCATTGCTTTGATGTTCTCTTCCCACACGCTCGCGCCAACATGGTCGAAGACAACCTCAACTCCTTTCTTTCCAGTAAGCTGTCGTACCTGATCGAGGACACTTTGAGTCTTATAGTTGATCACCTCATCGGCTCCGAGCTCGCGCAGCTTCATTGCCTTCTCGTCGGTGCTCGTCGTTGCTATGACTCGTCCACCAACCATTCTCGCTATCTGAAGCCCAGCGGTTCCGACTCCGCTGCTCGCCCCGATGACCAGGACATCGTCTCCTGGCTGCACCTTAGCCTTGTTCACTAGCATATGCCACGCAGTCAGGAAGACAAGTGCCGATGCGGCCGCTGCTTCGAAACTCACGGAATCTGGCAGCTTGAGTATGTTTCTGTCCGGTACCGAGATGAACTCTGCGTCTGCCCCATCGCGGTGCTCGCCAATCAATCTGTACTCTTTGCAGAGATTGTCGTCTCCATTCAGACACTGTTTGCAGTGACCGCAGGAGATCCCTTGAGCCACGACTACCCGGTCCCCGACTCGAACGTGGCGAACGGCTGCCCCCAGTTCCGCCACAACGCCAGATGCGTCAACACCCGGGATCAGGGGAAGCGGGAACTTTACGCCTGGCAGTCCCTGCCGGACCCATATGTCAAGGTGATTGATGGACGTCGCTTTAACCCGGACGAGGACATCGTTTGACCCTATCGCCGGGTTGGGAATTTCCTCGTAGACGAGTTTCTCCACGCCGCCGTGCTCATGAATTCGGACACATTTCATTCAGTTCACTCAGAATGCTGTGATGGGTCTGTGATGGTATCCAAAAATCAGTGGAAACACAAGGCGGGGACAAACGTGTGCCTGCTCTACTTCTCACCTTCAGCGATGAGGTGAGGAGGTCTGAATTGTTCCGCGAGATCAACTGCAGGCTTGTGTCTCGCTTGTCGAATGTGCGCCAACGGTGCAACCATTGTCTGATGGATGCTGCCTACTGCACCAATGGCTTTTCCAACGGAGCGACGGGAGTGAACGCTGCCAGCTTCAAGTCGTCGCAGATCAAATACGATCCCGCGTGCACCTTTTCGTTGTCCTTGCCGGGAAGAACGGTTAGACGCACATGGACAAATGCTGAGCCTGCCGGGGACTTGTATTCTTTGGAAATATCAGTCCATTTGGAATTTGTGTCATCGATGTATTCTTCAATGGTCCCGATGGTGCTCCCGCCAACATTCTGGAAACAGAGCACAATGACCGCCTGATCCTTGCCGACTGAATGCACCATGAAACTGCACAAGAGGCGCAGGTCCTTCCCCGCACTAGGAATGTTCTTCTGGCAGACGAAGCCTGCGATCATCGAACCGTAGAAATCCTTTACCTCGCACTTGACGGCATGAGCCCCCGACTTGGCAAGTTTTGAAGCAGAGACGATAGTCAAAGTCCCCGGAATATTGGACGTTTCCCACCCGTCAGGATTATCCCCCGTGAATTTCTCAAAGTCTCCGTTCTTGATGAGATTCCCCGACTCTTTTTGTGCATAGACGCAGAGCGGAAGACAAAGGACAAGGAGGAGCGGAACCAACACGGTCATCGTCTTCATGTTTTCCTCCGGATTGATGCTACTCGTCGCACACAACACAAAAACACAAAACCCCAACCATGCAGCATCTCATAAGGTTGGGGTCGCTGTAGAAATCCACGCTCTTCGAACATCTGCAGAGCCTGGCTTGATGGTGATCATTTGCCGTGACATACTCATCCTTGTAACAGATGAGCCAAGAGCCAGCCGGACAATTCGCCGGCTATTACCTGATTAGCACTTCAAAGAACTCTGAAGAGCGACGTCAACGCGGCCGCTCAGGACGACTAGTTTCTGGATACAAGCTCAGGAATTACACCCGTCACGAAACTGAACGTGAAAAGCTCTATCCCTGGTGTTCGGGTTAAGAGTGCGATTTCGTGTTCACCGAACTCACGGTTGCAGACAATATTGAACTCTCTCGGGCCATCAACCAGAATGTAGCTGCGCCCATCTTCATTGAACCTGATATCCGATCCCGCATTCTCCTTGGTCAGTGGCTTGCTATCCTGAAGCGCGAATACTCTGCCCGGTCCTTCTCCTACCGGACTCATTACCGAATTCACCTCAGACGCTTCATACGTGAACGACGCGCCTCCCTCTTCATCCCCTTCTCCGTCAAATCGAATTCCCTCACGCTCGCTGAACCATTTCCCTTTCAAGTAGACTCTGCCGTTGAGATGGAACCCTTGATCATCATAGAGAACGGTGGATTCAGGACCAAGTCCCTCCGGGTTGCCGAGCGTTCCTCTCAGATAACCCAGCTGAATCTCAGCCGTCGCACGGAAACAGACCGCTCCTGGAATATCAGTGTCTCTCACCGGAGGCATGAGATCAGGGAAGATACCGTGGTAGCCGGCTTCCACAAGAAGCGCCTGGATTGCACGCTCGAACTGTTCATATCCCCCTTCGCCCGTATGCGAAAACCGAACGAATCCATCCCTGTCGACCAGATACCGGGTTGGCCAAATGCGATTGGAATACGCGGTCCAGATGATCGCATCATTGTCCATCACGACGGGGTATTCAACGGCCAGTCGCTTCACGGCACGCTCAATGTTCTCCGGGTTCTTTCCAAATGCGAACTGCGGCGTATGAACTCCGATGACTGCGAGGTCGAATTCCTGATAGCGGTTGAACCAGCCTTTGATGTAGTGCTGCGTCCTCAGACTGTTCAGGCTGGAATAGTCCCAGAAATCCACAAGGACAACTCTTCCCCTAAGATCCCTCAATGAGGCGGGCTCTGAGTTTAGCCAATAATTCCCGAGGAGTTCGGGAGCCCTGATATTTCCTCTTTCAAAGCTGATCATTCTGAGGGGAATATATTCATTTCACATGGTATTATCAAACGCCTCGGTTCCCGGCATCACTCGCCTGACATATAACGAACGTCATCGAATTGACACCGTCCGATTGAATTCCACAAAACGGCCTCTTTCAATTGCCAAGCACAGCAATTTCTGACAATGAATCGAAGGATCTGTGAAAAGGGATCTACTTGAGAGCGACCTGGTAATTGCCATAGTGGGACATCACCGATTCGACGTAGCCGATAGTCTGATGCCAATCGGTGAAGTATCCGGCTCTTGGTTTGCCAGTTTGCCAGATGCTGCGATGAAGACCCTGATATCGCTTGGAAAGGAGCGGAAGCGCCGTCTTGACCGATTCCCATTTGTTGGGATCATCGCCCAGATAAGCGGCGACGTCCTGTGCATCAAGAATTCGGTTCAGACCTGCATTGTAGGCTGCCAGGGTGAGCCTAATGTGGTTGTCCTCGTCTGCCGCATCGATGGCTCGATACAGCTGCTGGAGGTGAAATGCGCCTGCTTTGATGTTGTTGGACGGGGTTGCGGTCTCATTGACTCCCAACTTGCCTGCGAGCTCCATCTGTGTCGCCGGCATAATCTGCATCAGCCCGAATGCCCCTCTGTTGCTAACAGCATTGGGAGCAAACCTCGACTCGTGTCGCATAACTGCCATCACCAGCCGCCAATCGAGCTCGTATCGATTCGAGTAATTCCGAACCATCGAACCATATCGCTGGAGCGACGACTCTGTCCGCTGATCGACCAAGGCTGCACGGCTTCCGGAACCCGCTTTCGCAATTGTGGACCTGATGTCGTCATTTCGGTTGGCAAGCGACGTTTCAGGTTGGAAACAACCAACGAATGAGAGAGCAAGGATAAACAGCCCTCCGACCAGCAAAAACCCCTTGATTTTATTGATGTTTTCTACTCCCAATAATCCCCCTAACTGCAATGATATTTCGTTTCTTACGGATGCAAATTGGTTTCGTTTCATAGGTCATTCCCTCCCATGTTCTCCAAAACCAACCGCTTTGAAATCAACAAGTTCCAATTCTGAATGATCAAACTTCCTGAGTATCAGTCCTCAATGGACAATGCTATCACTGTTTACCTTACTAATGTACTCGGATACCATGAGAAAGTCAAGACATGAACCTTCCAATAAATGAAAAGCCCCAAAATTGGCCAATTTTGGGGCATCGGAATCGAAGCACGTGCGGAATGCTCATCGTATGAGATGGAACTTGGTCTGGTGGCTCAGGATACACCCGATCGATCCGTCGGTCCCGATGACGATATCCTCCTCTTATGCGGATCTGACAAGCTAATTATCACATTCGGGGACTTTAGATCCAGCCTGAAGCTCAATGGAGTACAACGTATTTGGAATGACTGGAACGTCTCCCTAGACGGAAACACCCATCCGTCGATCCCAAAGTCAGATCAGCGTCCCTGCCTCATGTCCGCGTTCGCCGATCGAGTGTGAGCAGACCGACCTCTCGAACCGCCTGTCTCCATTTCCGGCAAAGACTGGGATGGTACCTGGTTTCCAGTCAGGCCCACATTAACGGCCTCTACGACAATATCCTGGAGCTTCTTGCTTACAGACAAAATGTTCTAAATGCCTGACAGAACGTCAGTTGCGCCCTCTTTCAGCACCTAAGCCCTGTGCTTTGCGTCGGTGCTAAGTCTCATTCCTGTTATCCAAAATTGCAGTGAAGGATGTCGCCACGCTCAATGCCCGGATCGGGATTGCCCGAGAGGTCAACGCCACGACGCTAGACATCAACCATCACATCCCTACCGGACACTTCCCGGCGGACCGAGATCGATGACTTGGAAGCTATTGGCGACAGGGCGCTCGCCTGTTTTGTCCGATGGTGAGTTGACGATCTTGCCCCGGATGACCATCGTCGTCGATCCACCTCCATCGAAGTTGATGGCATTCCAAACGCCGATCGAAAGAAGAAAATCAGCCATTTCGCGAAAATTCTTGCCAATGCTCGTCTGTTGCCGCCCATCAACAACACAGAGGAAGAGCTTCGTTGTGTCCCGATCAAATCCAACTAAGGTCCTTGGATGGCGCGCAGTCAGGAAGTTAATGTTCGTTTTCTCCCCTATGTTCATACTATCACTCACCGGCTTGCCGTTGGCAACGATCATCCCGACACCACCGAGGATTGCCTTCACGTTTCTGATCACCGGCCGGATTCCAAGATAGACGAGCACAGTGTCGCCGGCTTTCATCTCTTCGATTGCGGCGGATACCTGAGGCCCATTGCCCACCCAAAGCGCGGCCTCTTCCGGCGGAATGTGTGTCAGATCGACGGTGCCATTGCCTTTCACGATCATCCGGAGTGTATCACAGACAGACCAAGATGAGTTGAGGAGTGTGAGTGAAAGAGTCTTCCCCCCGACAGTAGAACTTGTGGCGGTATCCGAGAACGATGTATGCAGAACGATCGCATCCTCCCGATGATCAACGTTGATGCCTGAAATCAGGTACGATTTCCCTCTGACGGGTTTTACCCATCCGTCGAAGCTCGTTCTCTCAATATGAGGTCTGTTCTTATCGTCAAGAATGAGATGAGATCGTTGTGTCTGTGTCCCAACAACGAACTCACCGTTCTCGACCTGGATGTTCACCGGCCAACCCGTCTTGAAGCTGAAGAAATCCGCATTGATTGCGGCGACGACCTTGTGTTCCTCCCTGTCGTTCCTCTTTGCCTGCTCCGACGTCGGTACCAGTCCAATCGGTCGATATGACTCAAGGCGAATATTCTTTGCGCCGAGCTCCACAACCAACACGTTGATGGCGTAAGGTGCATCCTTGACAATTGACATGTGCACGATGCCGGGCTCAACGACGACAGATGTCAGAGAATCCCGGCCGGGATCGTTCTGGGCCGCCGGAGCCGGTTCAGCGACGACTATGAGAAGAACCCAGAGCAGAAGGCTCTTCCAAACGAACTTCCCACCTGATTTCATTGGATTTCCACAATTTTGTTCTTTCCTCGGGCCCCGATCAGAATCTCAATCGAGCGTTTTGGCTTCTTGAAGTAGGCGGCGAGGATTTCGATGAGGCGTTCATTCGCCCTTCCCTCAATTGGAGGGACGGACACTTTTACGATATACACGCCGTCTTCACGGACCACGACTTCGTCTTTTCGCGCGTTCGGCTTTACTTGGACGCTTATTTTCATCCCTCTCCCTTGCGGTGTCCCAGAGACAAAAAACGCACCCTAGCAGAGGTGCGTGCCGTTATCTTCAACGCGTTCTCCCTCGCCGGTCTCACTTACCATCTCCCCATTCAAGCACCTCGAGTTTCACTTTCGCAGTTCCCATTCTGATGAGATCAAGTTCCTTCGCAGCAGCCAGTGACAGATCAATGATTCTTCCTTCCTTGAAGGGCCCGCGATCATTCACCCGGACTACAACACTTTTCTTGTTTTCCAAGTTCGTAACCCGCACTTTTGTGCCAAAGGGAAACGTACGGTGTGCGGCAGTGAGGTCACTCATATTGAACACTTCACCGTTCGACGTTTGCTTGCCGTTATAGTCGTCCGCGTAATAAGAGGCAACCCCCTCAAGCGTAAGGAGGATCTTTCCGGAGGTAGTGTGAGCGGGCCTTGTTTCTTCAGGTTTTGCGGTATCCGGCGTTCCTTCCCTCCGTGCGGAGGGAGACGCGCTTCGTGTGGCGAACCTCGGCGACGATGCACAGCCGACAAGCATCAGGCCGAGCGTGACCGCCACGCAAGCGTGAGGGATGAGTCTGCTACAGATACTCATTCATTTGCTTTCGCCGGATGAAGTCGACAATCTCTTTGACTTCCTGCGAACGCCCTTTCTTGCAGATGAGGATTGAGTCGTCCGTGCTGATGACGATCAGGTCTTCGACGCCGATCGCTGCCACAATCTTGTTGCCGGCATCCACGAAGTTGTTTTTCGAATCGACCAGCATTGTCCGACCCCGTATCGAGTTTCCGGAGTCATCTTTCGGAGTCAATCGTACGACTTCGTCCCAGGAGCCGACGTCGCTCCATCCAAAATCGCCTTTCACAACGAAAACGTTCCCCGCTTTCTCCATGATTCCATAGTCGATGGAGATGCTCCGGATAATCCGGTATGCATGTTCAAGGGTTTGATCATAGCTCGCCGAACCGATGCTTTTGCCGATGTCGAGCAGCTGTTCATGCAAGTCAGGGAGATGGAGTTCAATCTCGCGCAGGATCACGCTGGCCTTCCACACAAAGATGCCGCTGTTCCATAAGAAGTCGCCGCTCTGGAGAAACTTCTCCGCTGTCTCCAGATTTGGTTTCTCCGCAAACGTCTTCACGCGGTAGACTCCCTCCGAACGATACTCGTTGCGGTCGATTTCCTCCTCGGCCGACTGTATGTACCCGTAGCCGGTTTCCGGATGCGTGGGCTTGATGCCAATGGTGACAAGAGCGTCTTTCTCTTCCGCCACCCGGACAGCGAGCCGAAGGATGCGCAGAAACTCGTCCGCATTCTGGATGATATGATCAGCGGGTGACAGGACCATCACTCCATCGGGATCAACGCGGTTGATCCAGAGCGCCGCCAACCCAACGCATGCTGCGGTGTTGCGGCCAATCGGTTCTGCGAGCACATTGGACGCCGGCATTCCCGGCACCAAACGCCTGACCATTTCCGCTTGCACTCTGTTTGTCACCACATACATATTATTCGGATCGACGAGGGGCTGAAGACGAGACAGTGTATTCTCGATCATCGTCCCGCCGCCGAGGATTTCCAGGAACTGCTTCGGTGATCGTTCACGGCTTCGCGGCCAGAACCTCGTGCCGACTCCCCCTGCCATGATTACAGCAAAAGTCTTGGACATGTGTTATCGTTTCAGTTATTCGAAATGTGACTTGAAGTCCCGGAGCATCGTGAGGGCTTCCTCCAGAAGGCCTTCCCGGCCTTCTGCAGGAGCGTTCGCCCAGCTCGAGAAAGAAGATGAGACATTGGAGATGATGTTGATGACACGAACATCATCAAACAGTTCACTCTCCGAAATGAATTTGAGGAATTGTCCGAACAGCGTCGCGAACTCAACCAGCTCTGGAACACCTCCCTGCTGCACGACACTATCACATTCTACAGTCAGATCTTCGAGGAGCATTCTCGTCCCGCCGGAACCGCTTTGAACCGACTCGGCAAATTGTTCAACCTGTCCGGCGAAGACTCTCGGATCACTCTCCCCGGTGTCTCCTCCCCCCACCCGGCCCGATTCCTGTGCAGGAGCTTCCTCCACCGCCTGGGGAGAACCCTCCACCACTGCCTTTCGGAATGCTGACAGGAGAAGCGTTTCATCCTCCGGTCCGATCGATACCTGGCCCGGATATTTCTCAGCACGGTCGACCATCCACATAAGCCCGACGGCAAAGTCGGAGAATCCCTTCACCTTGTAGAGATTCTTCAATTCCTCGCCGGCATCGGGAGCATCATTGATCCGTGCTTTGATTTTCTCGAACACACGTTGCGGTTCACCAGCCGGCAGTTCAGCAGCCGGAAAGTTCTGGAGAAGCGCACGCAGGAGGTCATTGGATTGTGTCATGGGTTATCCAGCGATTCGTGGAACACGAGATGAAATATTCGTACAAATTTCGTATGGAATTGTACCAATTTTCGAAGCAAGATCCCACGCTGTAATTGCCTTACGCCCCTGGCGCCCTATCAGCACCGCCTCATCACCAACGCGGACGTCCGATTTTCCAACATCCACCATGAGTTGATCCATGCAAATCGTTCCGACAATCGGGAATACAGTGCCACCAATCAGGACATTGGACCGCCCTGTGAGCAGCCTCATGTATCCGTCAGCGTAGCCGAGCGGGAGCGTGGCAATCTTCGTCCTGCGAGTGGCAATGAATCTTCTCCCGTAGCTCACAGCTTCACCCGGCTCAATCCATTTCACCACAGAAACCCGCGATTTCAATGAAAGGACCGGCTTCACACGCACGCTCTCAGTCGTTTCACCGGAGGGATAGCAGCCATACATCATGATTCCGGGGCGTACCATCGAGAAATATGATTCGGGGAGATCGAGGATCCCAGCACTTCCCGCGCAGTGGATGACCTCCGGAACAACTCCCGCAGTGCGTAACGCATCCACAGACTGATGGAAGACGGAGAGCTGCTGCTTTGAGAAGCTCTTGTCATGCCAGTCAGAAGTTGCGAAATGCGTGTACACTCCTTTAATTTCAAGCTGCCTGAGACCGCTCAACTCTTTGACAAGCTTGCTCAAATTCCGGGGCTTGACTCCAATCCGGTTCATACCTGTGTCCACCTTGATGTGGACATTGAGAATCTTCCCGGAGCGGCGGCCCTGCGCGTTGAGCAATCGGGCCTCAGCTTCGCTGCCGACGGTGGGTTCAAGTCCAAAGGATGTGAAGAGGGGGATCTGGGTGGCTGCCGGGATCGTGAAAACGTGAATCGGTGCGGTGATGCCGGCCTCACGTAGGATGACACCTTCTTCGGCATTGGCGACACCGAAGTACTCGACAGCGCATTGTTGGAGGAACCTGGCGACTTCGACGATGCCGTGGCCATAGGCATTCGCTTTCACGACGGCCATCACCTTGACATCCCGACCAACTTTTTTGCGAATGCCCTTGAGGTTATAGGCCAGCGCGTGGAGATCAATTGCAGCGACAGTAGGTCGAGTCGGCGTTGGCACAGCGCTTGCCTTCAGCAGTTATGAAATCGTGGGTGCAACCTGCCGTCTAAAAGCCGGGATGAATATAACGGTTCGTGTAGTGATTGTCAACGTAACGCGCTTACAGCATCGTGAAACAAAAAACCCATCAATATCACTGATGGGTTGAGCATATCGGTCCAATGACACTGTCTCTGCTCAGAGTTGATCTGCAACCTTGAGCCGGTTCAGCGAGCGGAACAGCGCAAGCCGGGCCCGGTCAACATCGATGTCAGCTCTTTTCTCCGCGAGCCTTTTTCGGGCTCGTTCTCTGGCGGCCTCTGCCCGTGCGACGTCTATTTCGTCGGAGCGCTCCGCGGTCTCGGCCAGCATCACAACCTTGTTCTCGTGCACCTCTACAAACCCACCGCTCGTGGCGTACCGCAATTCTTGTCCAGAACCGTCGACGAGCTTTACCTCTCCGATCGCGATATTCGAGAGCAACGGCGCGTGGCTTTTCAACACCTGGAATCCGCCAACGACGCCCGGCGCACTGAAACTTATAACGTCACCGCTGAAGACGATCTTCTTCGGAGTTACGATTTCAAGTTTAAAAGCCTTGTCCGCCATAGGATAGCTACGCAGCCATGAGTTTCTTTGCCTGCTCGACCGCCTCTTCGATAGTGCCAGCCATCAGGAACGCTCCTTCCGGCAGGTCATCGAATTCCCCTTCAACAATCCCCTTGAATCCACGTATGGTGTCCTCTAGTTTCACGTAACGTCCCGGTCTGCCCGTGAACGCCTCAGCGGTGAAGAACGGTTGGGAGAGAAACTTCTCGATCTTCCTGGCGCGGGAAACCGTGATCTTGTCCTCATCGGAGAGCTCATCCATGCCAAGGATGCTGATGATATCCTGAAGATCTTTGTAGGTTTGAAGAATCTCCTTCACGCGCTTTGCCACGGCGTAATGCTCATCACCAACGATGTTCGGATCAAGAATACGGGAGGTTGAGTCGAGAGAATCGACGGCAGGATAGATTCCCTTGTCAACAATCTGACGGCTCAACACGGTGGTTGCATCAAGGTGGCTGAAGGTCGTTGCAGGAGCAGGATCCGTCAGATCGTCTGCAGGGACATAGATTGCCTGCACCGACGTGATGGAGCCTTTCTTCGTGGAAACGATGCGTTCCTGGAGCTCACCCATCTCGGTTCCGAGCGTGGGCTGATATCCCACTGCCGACGGCATGCGGCCGAGAAGAGCGGAAACCTCTGATCCAGCCTGGACAAAACGGAAGATGTTATCAATGAAAAGAAGGACGTCTTTTCCTTCTTCATCGCGGAAATACTCAGCAGTCGTCAGAGCCGTCAAACCGACCCGCTGACGGGCACCCGGGGGTTCGTTCATCTGGCCGAAGATCAAAGCCGTCTTATCGAGCACGCCGGACTCTTTCATTTCCAGCCAGAGATCGTTTCCTTCACGCGTTCGTTCGCCGACACCTCCGAACACAGAGTATCCTCCGTGATGCTTGGCGATGTTGTGGATAAGTTCGGTGATGAGAACGGTTTTTCCCACACCCGCTCCACCGAACAATCCCACCTTTCCTCCCTTTGAATACGGTTCGAGAAGGTCGATGACCTTGATGCCGGTCTCGAACATTTCCTGCTGGGTTGACAGTTGCTCGAAGCTCGGAGCCGGACGATGGATGGGGTAGTACGCTTTTGCTTCGATGGGTCCAAGCGAATCAATCGGCTGCCCGATAACGTTGATAAGGCGTCCCAGAACCTTCGGACCGACCGGCACGCTGATCGGTGCACCCATATCATAGGCCTTCATTCCTCTGACCAACCCGTCGGTTGTGTCCATCGCCACTGCGCGCACCCGATCTTCACCGAGCTGTTGCTGCACTTCGACAATCAGGTCTTCCTGGACACCCTCGGTGTTGACGCGAGGAATCTTCACCGCGTTAAGGATCGAGGGGAGTTTTCCGCTCGGGAAATCGATATCAACGACAGGACCAATGATCTGGATTACGGATCCTTCAGTCATCTCTAGCCTTTCAATTCAAATTGAGGACTTCAAAACAACACGGTGACACAAAATAACAAAACAAGGCCCGAAAATCAACGAGAGGATGTGATTGCATCGACGATCAACTTGCCGTGCGCTCTCCCGTTTTCTATGAAGATCTTATTATTGAACCTTCCCGCTGCAATGGATCCTGCTACAAAGACGCCCTTTACATTCGTTTCCATTGTTTCGCTGTTGTGGACAGGCGCCTGCGAATCAGCGTCTATATCAACGCCCACCTGCCGGAGCATCGAGGTATCCGGACAATAACCAATCATGACAAAAACGGCGTCGTTCGCTAACTCTTCACGATGGCGACCTTCCACGACAATCGAACCTGCTGTGATGCGCTGAACACTGGTTTCGAAGAGAGCTCGGACATCACCTGACTTGATCCTGTTTTCAATGTCGGGGAGGATCCAGTATTTGACCCCTTGACTGAGGTTTTGACCCCGGTGAATCAGGGTCACCCGGGCACCATTACGGAAAAGATCGAGGGCGGTTTCCACAGCCGAGTTCTTGCCACCCACAACAGCAACTTCCCTTCCGGCGTACGCATAGGGTTCGTCGTAATAGCGCCGAACCTTGGGTAGATCCGATCCCGGCACTTCGAACCTGTTTGGGTGATCAAAATAGCCGGTCGCATCCACGACATTCCTGGCTTGATACAACCCCGAGCTGGCAACGACCTCGAATCCTTCGCCCTTTCGAAGGACGCCAACAACTTCCACGCCCAGTTGCACAGGCAACTCGAAGTAGCGCGCGATCATCTGGTAGTAGCGGACGCACTCGACTCGGGTAGGGCGAAACCCAGCGGACGTAAACGGCACTCCACCGATTTCGAGGAGTTCGGGTGTTGAAAAAAAGGTCATATCGACGGGAAATCGACGGATAGCATCGACTACTGACCCTTTGTCGAGCACGAGAAGGGAGAGTCCCTTCTTCTTTGCTTCGATCGCGCAAGCCAGCCCCGAAGGGCCCGCCCCGATAATAACGAGGTCGATTGATGTCATAGTTGGGTGGTTGAGCAACAAAAAATCCGCGCGAAGCGGATTTGGGTGACAATTCCCTGCTGGAAATGTCTAATCCAGCGTGGGATGGCTTTGAGCTGAAGGTGGGATTTGAACCCACGACCTGCGGTTTACGAAACCGCTGCTCTACCGCTGAGCTACTTCAGCAACGTCTATCAAAAACGACCCTGAAATATAGCAAAAAAGGTGCTTGAGAGCAAGATGAAATTTGTTTCACGCCCCTTGACATTTAGCTCCGTGGTGGCTACAATTGCTCATAACGATGTCCGCTCGTTCTTTGAATCCCACCAAATTTCCCAGGAGGAAGGTATGAAGCGATCTCATGTACCTTTGAAGATGGACGCGGAGCAGCCCAAATCATTGCTCAAGAAACTCAGCCTGCTCGAAGACCGGAGCAAACCGAAAAACCGGGGCTTCAAGCAACTGAAAATGGTGCAGAAGGTAACAGCTGGGCATGTACGCGGTGGGCATTCTTTTCATTAAAACACTCGAACCTTCATCTGTAGAAGCGAAAGAGCCTCTCTGTTTCAGAGAGGCTCTTTTTTTTGTCAGCCCAGTTTGCGTCGTGCCGAGAATCGGGTTCGCTGCCTTTGCGCCTGCCAGTTACAGATGTCCCACAGATCGGCAACGGGCGTTCTCGTGAATGGCACCGTGTGGAGGTAGTCCGGCGCCCCGAATTCCGGTGTCAACGTCGATTCCTTCATCCCCCTTCGTTCCTGCGCGTCCCAGACCATGTTCCACCATCGTTCGTGTGCCACGACGTGCCGCTCATATTCAGGGGCCCGCGGATCAGGGACCTGCGGTCCCTCCTCGTATCCAACACGCGCGTGGACGTGGATGCATCGTTCCGCGCTCCGCGCAATGATATCGAGTTCAGTCTCCAACAAACGCTCGCTGATCACGACCCAATGGCTGAAATCGCAACTGAGTTTGAGCTCCGCAAAATTCTTCAGTAGTCTGTCCGTGATCCACGGATTGTAGAGAATTCGTCCTCGATGTGTTTCGTGAGCCACCGGTATTCCGACCTTCGTTTCGAATGCCAAAGCCTCGGCAAAAAATTCCTTCGATTGTTCCTCGGTGAACCAATCACAGCCGGAGTGACAGTTTATGGTCTGAGGCCTCAGTTCTGCAGCCCGTTCGACGTTCTGGCGGAAGCTACGGAGATGATCTTCGACTGTAGCTCCAGTTGTTACGATCTGGGCGATGTACTTGAATTGATGTTGATCGAGAAGACGCCGGAACCGCTCCCGGTCTGCATCCTCAGGGAGGATGTGCTCAATCCCCTGATATCCGAGGCCACTGATTTTTCGAAAGAGCGTTTCCCACGCTTCAGTGATTCCCCATAAGTGCCGGAAAATTGATAACTCCACTGTTCACCTTGGTCAAAAGTGATTGTGTGCCAATCACTGGAAATATCTCAAGAATCCTCACGCAAAGGCGCAAAGCATTTCGCCCAACCACGCAGTCCCACTGCCACCATCAAATATCACTGAAGAAGCGGGATTGAGCGACCACGACTATCGTCCATCAATAAAGGGAGCAACGTTGTTGGGCATGTTTTGCGAAGCTGCGCTTGCATAGTCAGAGGATGTAATCGTCCCCTATTGATTTGTGAGGATGTAGTTGTTGCCTAGGCTTTCCTTACGTACAACAAAACCGTGTTTGAGTTCCAGTCTCCAACCATCGCCAGAGACTACCTCAGAATCAATCCGGGTTGGTATGCTTATCGCCAGTTTGTTCCAACTAGGGCTCATCAGTGCGCCATTAGTTACCGTCAGGATTCCCCAGTTGTCTGTGACCCGAATGTTTGGATACACCGTTCCCTTGTCTTCAAGCGGCATGATGTTTCGTGGATCGAATGAAATACTCATGTTCTGCAGTGAGATTTCCAAATGAGGCTGTTCAATGAATCTGTCTCTATATTCAGCTTTAAGTTTCTTGATGCTTACCTCACGAGCATTTTCTTCCTTTATGATTGCCTGCCTGCCATATTGGTCGGCAATTTGAGCAATAACATTTTTCAGATCACCTCGTCGGTGAATATTGAACTCACGCAGAAAATATTCGGTAAGGTTACTTATGGAAGTGATATGCTTGTTCCATTCGTAGTTCGTTTTGCTCAGGAGATAGCCGTAGAGGGGAATTGTCTGATAAGCGAATGATCTGACATACGTTGGATTTTTCAGGAACCCATCTGCGCTTTTCAAAAAGTGAGTCTGCATTTGCTGTTTGTTTCGTCCGCTCATCATGGCGCCCGTATATTCTGCAATTCCTTCATTCAACTCCAGCAGGTTCTCTGTCGTGTCGGCACGTGGGTAAAGCTTGTGGCGGTACACCCGGAAGGTCAGAGCGTTGGTCAAATGTGTCTTCATTTCCTCAGGTGAACTTGCGAGAAGCGCAGCTTTGAGAGCTTCCAGCTCTAATCGTAGATGGATTCTTGCTTCTTTGTGGTCAAGATGACTGTTCTCAGGGCTGTAACGTTTGAAACCTAAATGAGGCTGTGCCCTATGAAAAAGTTCATGAGCAAAGAGGTTTAACCTGTCGCCCTCGTTGTCTGGAAGCGGGAGCATAACCATCGCCCATTCCTCCCCACTCCAGTGAATCGAAGTATTGGCCACATTTATTGCACTTGGGAGAATACCTGTAAAAATAGTTCCCCTGCTTTTCAGCACTCCCGCCGTGTCCGGGAAATTTGCATAGACTTCTCTGGTATCAGGCTGTACAACAAGAAGGGGGGCATAAAGGTCATACCCCCAGAGGTTTTTGTTTTTGGCTGTTGTGGTTTTGATCTCGTTGAAATAAACAGCAATGGTGTCGTCAAAATGTTTTTGTTGCCCATGCGCAATGAAGGGAATTAACGGGAATACTACGATTAGGAGATATTTAGGCACGGAACGCCTCTTGAGTATCGTATTATGAAAGCGCAATTTTGTACAGCTGGGAAATAAATGCAAGTTCTTGGCGAGCTTTGTTCCCCCAACGTCATGAGCGAGCGCGGCGAGTCGAATCCTTCGACTCCACCTTCGACAAGCAAAGAATGGGGCTCAGGATTCGACCCTGAGCGAAGCCGAAGGGTCGAAGGATTTGTCAGAACGTCTTAGCATGCCCTCTGTAGGTGGTACTGAGATAAATCCTACACAACCAGGAGAGGAATGTGCAACGCCGCCCAGACACCATAACGTAGGAATGTTTCTCTGCGCGCCTCGGGAACAATTGAGGCGAAGTAAATGGACTTGGCCATCGTGTTGCTCATCATCGCAACCGTGAGAGCGAGAATGACGGACCGGGCCATTGTGGCAGAAGGATGAAGCAGCGAAAGGATGTACGGCGTAATGTCCGTGAAACCGACCACCGCAGACAAAACGAGAAGCCCCGTGCTCCCCAACCGCTGTTCGATGAGTTTCGTCACGATCATCAGCAGGACGAACGCAAGCGCAAATACAATGGATGGCCGGATCTCGAATGGATTGTGCAAGTTGGGAAATGTCGCCATTTCTTCCGACTCGCCCGACGGTCGGATGCGAAACGACAGCACTACCCCAACAAAAAACAGAAGTGTCAATCTCCACCACATCGCCGGGAGGAACGCCGGATTGATAACGAGGATCAGAACAAGAATGCGGAGATACATCATGCTGGAAGCAAGGATGGAAGCCTGGAGCGCCATCCCCGAGTGTTCCGGGCTTTTGTGAGCTATGCGCCCCAGTGCGACGGTCGTGGCTGTGCTTGACACGATGCCGCCGACAACACCGGACAACCACAGGCTCACCTTATTTCCGAATCTCTTTGATAAGAAGTATCCAACAAACCCAATGCTCGACACGAGGATAACAATCTGCCAGATCCGGGTCGGATTGAGGCCGAACTGCGTGTAGTCCTGATTCGGCAGGACAGGGAGAATAATAACCGTCACCAGGATGAATTTGACGACGGCGAGAAACTCCACCTTGTTGAAGCTGTCGAGATAGGTTTCCAGTTCTGCTTTTTCGGAAAGAAGAACTGTGTTGACGACTGCGAGGGCCATGGCTATCCAGACATCCGCCAGAAGCGCGACGGCACCGACGACAAACGTCAGGAGAGCGGATGCTTCACTGGTGAATCCGTGATGCCCCGACCTCGTTTTTGTGGAATAGGCAATAGCGGCGAGTACTCCCATCACAGACAAACCCACGGGGAGCATGAAACCAACGCCAGAGCGTTGGAGCCAAGCGCACCCGAAACCAAGCAAGCTGATGATCGGATATGTCCGAACTCCACCGAATATGACGCTCCCCTGCTCGATCTTTGTGCTTTCCCGCTCGAGTCCCACAAGAAAGCCAAGGGCGAGCGCCAGCGCGAGGCGCAATTCTGTAGTCCATTCAATGATATTCATCGTCAGAACCGATATTAGATTGGTGAAATAGCCACTTCAACTTCGGTCACTTCAAACGCTTTTTTCAAATCGGCAGGGCGAATTTCCACAAGAAATCCTCGTTTGCCCCCATTAATGAAAATTCGAGGCAGGGCGAAAATGGTCCGCTCCGCGTACACTGGGAGCGGATGTTTTGTTCCGAAGGGACTCGTTCCGCCGAATTGATACCCGGTGTGCCTCTGCGCAGTGGTTTCATCGCACGGTTCGACGCGCTTCGCTCCGGTGACGCGTGCGAGCTGTTTCGTCGAAACTTCCCGGTCGCCATGCATCAACACGAGCAGCGGCTTCTTTTCTTCTGTCTGCATCACAAGTGTCTTCACAACCTCGTGCTCGGGGACGTTCAATGCGAGAGCGGAAAGATTCGTCCCGCCGTGCTCCTCATACGTGTACAAGTGAGGCAGAAAATCTATTTTCTTCTCCCGAAGAATTCTTACCGCAGTCGTCACCGGATATTCCGGCTTAGCCATGTCCGAACTCCTCTCGCAACCTCAGAGATCGCTCAGCCAGCCAAATTTCTCCAGGTCCAGCACCTCCCCTCGGAAGACTACCCCTTCTGCTTTCAACAGTCGTCGTTGTTTCTTATGGGCAGCACTATCCTTGGGAAACGAAATCCTTCCCTGCGCATTGATCACGCGGTGCCACGGCACGCCGGAATGAGGCGGGAGAGCATGGAGCGCGTAGCCGACCATCCGCGGTTGCCTGGGGAATCCCGCTTCAGATGCAACCTGACCGTAGGTTGCCACTTTCCCTTTCGGGATCTGACGAACAATACCCCAGATGAGCTCGTAGGAGCTGAGCATTTTGCGGGCTCCCATTCGAGCAGGTTGTTGAAATTCTGGTTTCAAAGACAAACCGTCAACACCACTCAGAGTGCCACTGACTGTGCGAACTTCGCAAGTTCTGCAGCAGAAGCTTTCTCCACATCTGCGTGCAGACTGTTGCCATGCGAATCCATCGTGACGATGACCATGAAATCCTTCACGCGGACGTGCCACATTGCCTCGGGCACTCCGAATTCCAGGAAGTCCACTCCTTCCACTTCCTCGATGCATTTTGCATAGTACTGTGCCGCACCACCGATGGCGCTGAGGTACACGGACCCAACCTCTTTCATGGCCGCGAGCGTTTTACCCCCCATGCCTCCCTTTCCAATGATCGCCCGCACCTTGAACTTCTTGATGATATCTCCCTGGTAGGGTTCTTCCCGAATACTCGTAGTCGGACCAGCGGCATTCATGAACCATTTGTCCCCTTGTTTCAATGAGACAGGTCCGCAATGATAAATGGCCCCTCCGTCCAGGTTGACTGGAGAGTCGTGCGTCATCAGATGATGATGGAGAACATCCCGCCCCATATGCATGATGCCGTTGAGCAGCAAAACGTCACCCACCTTCAGGCCTCGAACTTGGGTCTCGGAGAGAGGGGTCGTAAGTCGAATCTCACGCCCAGTCAATGGTAGATGCTCTGCCGCGGCCATCTTCATAGTGGGGGTATCCCCCTTGTAGAGCCAGCGCTTGATCTTGCCCGTAGCCGGGTCGATCACGACACCGAGGCGACGGTAGGCCCAGCAATCATACGCGACAGAGACGAAAAAGCAGGCCGGCAGGCGATGGTATGAACCTATCTTGCAGCCAATCAAAGTCGCCTGGCCACCAAAGCCCATCATGCCGATACCAAGTTTGTTGGCATTGTCCATGACATAGGCTTCAAGCTTTGCCAGCTCGGGATTTGGATTGATGTCGTCGAGTTCGCGGAAAAGCTGCTGTTTTGCGAACGCATACCCGGATGCCCTGTCTCCGCCAATGGCAACGCCGAGTGATCCGACACTGCATCCCTGACCTTGTGCCTGCCATACGGCATGCATAATGCATTTCCGCACGCCATCGATAGTCCTGTCCGCGCGTCCGAGGTTCGGTAATTCGGTGGGAAGCGAATACTGGATGTTCTTGTTCTCGCATCCGCCCCCTTTGAGGATCAGTTTCACTTCGATGTCGGGCTCATCCCATTGTTCGAAATGCAGCACGGGAGCACCTTCGCCG
>Ga0187850_10002060_pt1 | contig 19400 bp, 16 predicted proteins | sample June2016WEW_4_15_FD_132436 | JGI IMG/M metagenome (GOLD analysis project Ga0187850, IMG submission 132436) | Peatland microbial communities from SPRUCE experiment site at the Marcell Experimental Forest, Minnesota, USA - June2016WEW_4_150 | ecosystem: Environmental > Terrestrial > Soil >... | reverse complement strand
CGTCAAGAATGACGATATTGCAGTTGCGACTCACGGACGCGGCTTCTGGATCCTCGATGACATTACGCCGCTGCGCCAGATCGACGCCAAGGTAACGGTGGCAGATGCGTTCCTGTTCCAGCCGGAAACCGTCATCAGGGTGCGTTGGGACATGAACAGCGACACCCCCCTTCCGCCGGACGAGCCTGCTGGACAGAATCCGCCGGAAGGAGCGATCGTCAATTACTACCTAAAATCTCCGGCATCAGAGCCGATCACGCTGGAAATTCTTGATGCCGCCGGCAAATCCATACGGCATTACTCGAGTGCCGATCCGGTCACAATACCTGATTCGGCGAGTGCGGCGGTTCCTCTGTATTGGTATCGCCCGCCTCGCGTGCTCTCGACGGCTGCGGGCATGCACCGCTTCTTCTGGGACATGCGCTACCAGCAATTGCCGGGCGGTGGCGGTGGGCGCGGCGGTGGCCTTTCGATGCAGGCCATCGCACACGACACCGGGACTGGTTCCAGCGCTCCTTGGGTTGCCCCTGGCCAGTACAGCGTAAAGTTGACCGTCAACGGCAAGAGTTACACGCAGCCGATCACCGTGAAAATGGATCCGCGCGTGAGGTTGTCGGCTCTCGAGATTGCACAAATTGGCTCATGGTCGAAGCAGCTGTATGAGGGGGTGATCTACGCACAGACGGCACTGCAGCAGCTGCAGTCGATGCGCGATCAGGTGAAAGCGCTCCAGGAGAAGGCGGCCGGACAGGGCGCCCTAACGAAGGCGCTGGCTGCATTCGATCAGAAGGCGCTCGCGCTCCAAGGCACAGTGAGTGCCGGCGGCGGGCGCGGAGGCCGCGGTGGTGCGGCTGCTCCCGCTGCAGGGGCGGCAGCGGGGCAGAGGGGCGCAGCCGTTCCAGATGCTGCCAGAGGTGCCGCAGGCGCGCCTACGCAAGGCGCAGCCGCCAGAGGCGCAGCTGCAGCCGTTGGGGGAGCTCCGGCGGGGAGAGGCGGCGGCAGAGGGGGCGGCGCGCCAGCAGGTCCGCCGGATACGCTGTCCGCCATCGGTCCCGCGCTGAGCGCGGCCATCAGCCCGCTGCAAGCGGCCGAAGCAACTCCGACAGCTCAGACCGTCGACTCAATCAACACAGGCCTCAAGGCGCTTGCGGGCTTGAAAGCGCGCTGGTCAACGCTCAGGACCGTGGATCTGCCAGCGTTGAACGTCCAGCTCAAGCAGGCCAGCCTGCCCGCGATCGAGGTGAAATAGTTCAAGCTGGCCCGCAGCCGCGCTGGGGCGCGGCGGTCCCAGGACACCTGGGATCGCCGCGCCCCAGAAGCACGATTACGCCACGTTGATCGTGGACCATCGAAAAAACGCCAAGGCAACGATAGCGACTCCCGATGGCTGGTAGTGGAGCGCCGGCGCCTGTTTTTGCCTTGTTTGCCGCATTGGAATGTCCTATAAACTGCTCCTTGCTTTGATAGTCTCGCCGCGTTTTGCTCGATCTGGAGGACGCTATGAATTCCATGGATCGTCGCGAGTTTGCCCTTCGTGCATTTTCGGGAATTGCCGGCGGTTCTCTACTCTCGGGAGTTGCCCATGAGCATCCCCATGCCCAGTCCGGATCCGTTGCCGCTGCATTGGCCGATCGCGATGACGGGGAACAGTATTGGGAACTGGTCAAGAGTTCGTTCGCGCTGTCGTCGGGACTCATTTACTTCAACAATGGGTCGCTAGGCCCTTCTCCATCACTCGTGATCGATGCCACGGAAAAGTTCCGGCGCACTCTGGATGCATACCCCTCCAAATACATGTGGGGAGGATGGAATGCAGATAAAGAGAACGTCCGCGCCAAGGCCGCGGCCCTGCTCGGCGCTACTACCGATGAAATTGCTCTTATCCACAATACGACGGAGGGCATGAATGTCGTCGCCAGCAGCATGGATCTCAAACCTGGAGATGAAGTGATCTTAGCCGATCACGAGCATGCCAGCGGGACCGTTTGCTGGCAATACTATCAAGAGCCGAAAGGCGTAAGGCTCGTCCGGCCCAAGCTTCCGATTTTGCCCGCCAGCCCTGCCGACATCGTCGAAGTGTATCGACAAGCCCTCAGTCCGCGCACCAGAGTGATCTCGATGTGCCACGTCATTAACACCAACGGCATGATTCTTCCGGTGCGGGAAGTCAGCGAGATGGCCCATGCGCGGAACATCCTCGTTGCGGTGGACGGCGCGCAGGCTGCGGGCATGTTCCGCTTCGACGTCCATCAGCTCGGCTGCGACTTTTACGCCGCCAGCGCTCACAAGTGGCTGTTTGCACCGAAAGGGGTCGGGATTTTCTTTGCGAAAAAGGAATCGCAAAAATACATTCGGCCGCTGGTCGTTGCGGCGGGCTGGGAAGACAAGTCCATCAAACGTTTTGAGAATTACAACACGAGGAATCTGCCTGAGCTGCTGGGATTAGGCACGGCTCTGGATTTTCGCAATATGATCGACGGCGGACGCATCGAAACCCGCACCCAGGATCTCAAGCACTATTTCCGGGAACGCTTGTCCGGAAAACCTCACTACAAGTTCAAGACGCCTGCGCCGGACGACCTGTCGGTAGGCATCAGCACCGTCGAAATGGAAGGCCATAGTGTGACGGACTTAGGGCAAAAGCTCTCGGCGCGCCAGATCGATTGCCGGGCGATGACCGAATTCGGGCTCAATGGCCTGCGTATTTCGCTGTCCATTTATAACACCAAACGTGACATCGATACGCTGGTCCAAGCTCTTGAAGATCTCAAGGCGTAGCTAGCCGATCTCCTTCACGACGTCGACGGTTGAATCCGCGCCAAAGGTGATTTTGAATCCGCGCTTTCTGAAAACGGAAATCATGCGGGAGTTGTCCGTGGTGGTTTGCGCCACAATGCGTTTGAGATTCCACTTGCCCGCGATTTCGAGGCAGTAGTCGGTGATGATGCTGCCTAGCTCCTTCTTCTGCCACGCGTCGCTGATCAGCACCGCGTACTCCACTTCCTTGTGGTCTGGATCCGCGATCAGCCGGCCGATGCCGAGCAACATGCGCTTGCCGTCGCGATTCATCTCGGCGACGATCGCGATCTCGCGGTCGTAGTCGATGTGGCAGTATCGTGTTGCGACCTCATGCGCTTGCCAGTGGAAAAAGTATCGGAAGCGGGAGTAGATCGACTCTTTCGAGCAGCTCGCCAGGAGATCCATCCAGAGCGGCTCGTCTTCGGGCTTGATCGGGCGCAACGTGATTTTGGCGCCGTCGCGAAGTTCGATCATGCGCACGTATTTTTCCGGATAGGGCCTCAGAGCCAGGTGCGAATAGGGCTCCAGTTTTTTCCCGACAAGAGATCGATCGAGTATGACGCGGGCGTCGAGGGCGACGGCCTCCTTTTCCGTTACGAGCAACGGGTTGATGTCGAGCTCGCTGATCTCCGGATAATCGGCAGCCAGATAGGACAACCGGATCAGGACCTCGACAAGTCCCGCGACGTTGACCGGCGGACGGCCGCGATAGCCGTTCAATAGAGGCCACATCTTGAGCGATTCCAGCATGCGCTTGGCAAGCCTCTCATTGAGAGGCGGAAAGCCAAGCGCCCGGTCTGCAAACAATTCCGCCCCGGTGCCACCCATGCCGACAAGCATCACCGTGCCGAAGACGGGGTCTTTCTTGATTCCCAGGATCATTTCGAGAGCATCCTTCGTTCTGACCATGCGCTGAACGGTAACTCCGAGCAATTTTGAATCAGGCCTGCGCGCCGCGGCGTTTGCCATGATCCTATCGAAGGCGTTCCGGACCATGCCTTCGTCCTCCAGATCCAGCATCACTCCGCCAACATCGGTTTTGTGCGTGATCTCCGGGCAGTGGACCTTGAGTACTACAGGATAGCCGAGGCGCGCCGCTGTTCTGACGGCTTCCGACGCGGTCTTTGCGGCATAGGGACGAGTCGTGGAGATCCCGTAAGTTTCCAGGAGCGATTTGGAAACATCCTCCGGCAAAACGTCGGAGCCGCCGAAATGTTCCGCGATGAACTGCGCGCGCAGCTTCTCGCGGTCCATGGGGAACTCGAGCGGAACGTCCTTCGGGGTTTCATAAAGCGCTTCGAGATTACGCTGATAATCGACAAGAGTCATGAACGCCCGGATGGCATCCTCTGGAGTCTTGTACGCGGCGATGCCGGAATCCTCGAGGATCGGAATCGATTCCCGCATGCTCTGGCCGCCCAGCCAGGCGGCCAGCATTGGCTTCCCCGTCGAAGCGGCGAGCTTTCCGATCGCCTTGGCGGTGGCGGTCGGATTCGTCATGGCCTGGGGTGTGAGAATCACCACTACGGCGTCCACTCCCGCGTCCTCGATCACAATCTGCGTGACCTTTTCGATTCGCTTCGAGTTCGCATCACCCAGCACGTCGACGGGATTTCCGTGTGACCAGGAGGGTGGCAGGTTTTCGTTAAGCCGTGCCATCGTCTCGGGGGAGAGCTTCGCCAGCACGCCGCCGGAAGCGATCAGGGCGTCGGTGGCGATGACTCCGGGCCCGCCGGCGTTGGTGACGATTCCGAGATTGGGGCCGCGGGGATTCTTGTTTCTGCCGATCAATTCGGCGCAGTCGAATATAAGGCCGAGGTCGAAGATGCGCGCGAGCCCCGCGCGTTGAAATGCCGCGTCGTAGACGGAATCCTCCGACGCCAGCGCGCCTGTATGCGATGCGGCGGCCCTCGCTGATTCCGGGAAGCGCCCGGCCTTGTAAGCGATGATTGGCTTGGTGCGCGCGAAAGCACGCGCAGCCGTCATGAACTTGCGCGCCTGCTCAATGGATTCCACGTAAAGAATGATCGACTTGGTGCTCTGATCCTCGCCGAAATAATCGATGAGATCGCCGAATTCCACATCCAGGCAGTTGCCGATGGACACAACGTAGGAAAAGCCGATCTTGCCTTCGATCGCCCAATCCAAAACCGACGTGCAGAGAGCGCCGGATTGGGAAATGAAGGCGATGTTGCCCGGCTTGGGCATTCCTGACGCGAAACTGGCGTTGAGCCTCGATCCCGGCACGATGATCCCCAGGCAGTTCGGGCCAAGAATCCTCATGCCTTCGAAGCGCGCGGCCTCCGCGCGGATCTGTTCCTCCAGCGCTTTCCCGGCGTTGCCGGTCTCCTTGAAGCCGGCAGTGATGATGATCAGACCTAGGATGCCGGCCTCTCCGCAATCACGCACGACCCGGGGAACCTGATCCGGGGGGGTGCAAATCACCGCCATGTCCGGCGTCTTGGGAAGGCTCTTGAGGTCTGGGAAGCAGTAGATCCCGAGCACCGCTTCATGCTGGGGGTTCACGGGGTATACGACCCCCGCAAATCCGCCGCCGATGAGGTTGCCGAGAACTTTGCCCCCGACGCTGTTCGGGTTGATGGTGACCCCGACGATCGCAATGCGCTTGGGTTTAAATATCCGGTCTAATCCGTGCACGTCCATTGGTAAGTTCCCTGGAATCCTGGCGACAGGAAATCTGTCACCTGTTCTCCTTGAGCGCCGCGAGCAATCGGGCCATCGCCGCCGTCGCATTGTCCTGGAGGAAGACGTCGGTAATCTGGCTTGTGTACTGAGACTCCCGGGTATTGATCTCGAGGATGGTGGCCCCATTCTCCTTAGCGGACCAGGGAATCAGGCAGGCCGGCATCACTTCCCCCGAGGTTCCGATCAGAAGAAAAACATCGGACAGGCGCGCTTCCAACATCGATTTCGTCGCCGCCGGCTCGGGTATGGATTCTCCAAAGAAAACGAAGTCCGGCTTGAGCACTCCTCCGCACACCCTGCACGTCGGGGGGAGTTCAGAGAGGTCGACCTCCGCAGCGCGATACGACATGGTGCAGCCAAGGCAGACGAGAATGCGCGTGTTGCCGTGGAACTCCCAGATCACCCTGTTACCCGCCTTCTGATGCAAATTGTCGACGTTCTGGGTGATCACGCAGTGGAGCAGTCCATCATTTTCCATGGCAGCCAAGCCCAAATGCGCCGCATTCGGCTTCGCCGCGATGATGCTGTCGTAGAATATTTCCTTGATCGCTGCCCAGGATTGTTTCGGATGCTCGTGAAAAAACCCGATGTCGAGCACTTGTGAGTCACATCGGCTCCACAATCCATCCGGCCCGCGAAACGGAGGAATGCCGCTCTCCACGGAGATGCCGGCTCCGGTGAACGCCGTGAGACGGTGCCCCTTCAGGATCATGCCTGCAGCGCGCTGATACCCTGATTCTTGTTCTAGATTCACATCCGATCCAACAAACGCGGCCCAGACTTGCCGCGCCGCGATGTGAATTTCTATCCCCCATTTGTTCGGGGATCAAGGAGAAAGTGGAGCGTGGAAATTGGGGACAGCTGCCTTTTGTCGCCGGCGGCATCTCGGCATATTCGAGAAAATATGCGACAAAAGGCAGCTGTCCCCAATCATGGCTTGACCCCAGAGGCTTGGAATCATTAGAATCCACGCGGTCGAGCGGTCGCTCGAACAATCATAATCACCATCACTCCATTGGCCGTAAATCGCTTATGAAAAAAACTATCGCGTGTGCTCTTTGGCTCTTCGTTTCTGCCGTATTCTATGCAGCCCCCGACAATCCCAGCTGGTTGCGCTATCCCGCGATATCGCCCGATGGCAAGACCATCGTCTTTACCTACAAGGGCGATCTGTATCGCGTCCCGAGCAGCGGCGGAACGGCCACGCAGCTCACAACGCACACGGCGCATGATTTTATGCCGGTATGGAGCCATGACGGCAAAAGCATCGCCTTCGCCAGCGACCGCTATGGCAATTTTGATGTATTCGTCATGCCGGCCGAAGGCGGCGAGGCCAGGCGGGTAACCTTCCATTCCGCGCAGGAATACCCATACACGTTTACGAACGACGACAAGAGCTTTCTTTTACCTGAGCGAAGAGAGCGGCTCGTTCAACGTGCACAAGATGAGCGTGGACGGGGGCAAGTCCCAACAGATTACGACCTTTAAAAAACTGCCCGTTCGCTTCCTGTCCGCATCCAACGACGACACCTTGTGCTTCGGCTACGACGGAGATATTTACACGCAAAAGGGCACCGGCAAGCCTCAGAAACTGAATGTAGCGATTGCCGCGGATACCAAGGCCAATAACGAACGTATCGTGCCAGTCACCGGAGACGCCCGCGAACTTGCCGTCTCGCCCACCGGAAAAGAAGTGGCGTTCGTCTTCCGCGGTGAGGTGTTCGTCGCCAGCACGGAGGGCGGCGGCACAAAGCGTATCACCAACACTTCAGGACAGGAAAGAGGGGTGAGTTTCTCGCCCGACGGCAAGGCCTTGCTCTATGCCTCGGAACGGGGCAACAGCTGGAAAATCTTTGAAACCCGCAAGGCCCGTGATGAAGAGCCGTATTTCTACGCCTCGACGGTCTTGAAGGAAACACCGATCGTGGACAACGACAGGGAAAACTATCAACCTGTTTACTCTCCCGACGGCAAAGAGATTGCCTACATTGAGGACCGTATGACGTTGAAGGTCCTCAATCTCGAGTCCAAACAGACCCGCACGCTGCTCACCGACAGAGAATTGTTCTCGACGCGGGATACGGATCAGTATTTCCAATGGAGCCCTGACAACAAGTGGATCTTGTTCGATTATGCCGTGCCCGGCCTCGCACCCGGCGAAGTGGGATTGATCCAGGCCGACGGCAAAGGGAAGGTCGTCAATCTGACGCAGAGCGGCTTCAACGACCACGATGCCAAATGGATCATGGGCGGTAAGGCGATGTTGTGGTTCAGCAATCGCGACGGCTTGAAATCTGTGGCACAAGGCGGGGGTGCCCAGAGCGACGTCTATGGGCTGTTTTTCACTCAGGAAGCCTGGGACCGCTTCAAGCTCAGCAAGGACGACGCGGCGCTGCTAAAAGAGATGGAAGATAAGAAGGACAAAGCCGACGCGTCGAAAGACAAGAAGGAAGCCGTCAAAGTGGAAGATGTCGTGATCGACTGGGACGGGTTGGAGATGCGAAAGGCACGGCTGACGATCCACTCATCCATTCTTGGCGATGCCTTGGTGAGCAAGGACGGGGAGACCCTCTACTATCTGGCGCGCTTCGAGCGCGGATTGAATCTTTGGACCACGAATCTGCGCACCAAAGAAACCAAGATGCTCGTGACCCTGAATGCCAATTCGAGCAGCATGCAGTGGGATAAGGATCAGAAGATCATATTCCTGCTGGCGGATGGAGGCATCTCCAAGATCGATCCGGCAAGCGGCAAGCGGGATGCCGTGACGATCAATGGGGAAATGGTTCTGGATGAGGCAGCCGAGCGCCGGGAGATGTTCGAGCACGTCTGGAGAAGGACGAAAGAGACATTTTATACCGCCGGCTACCATGGGGTGGATTGGGATGGGACCAAGGCGATCTATGAGAAGTACCTGCCGTACATCGGCGATAACTACGAACTTGCCGAAATGCTCAGCGAGATGCTGGGCGAGCTGAATGTAAGTCACAGCGGCGCCTCTTACTCGAGTTCCGGCCAGAATGCGGATGCAACGGCCTCGCTCGGCCTCTTTTACGATGAATCCTACAAGGGCAACGGCATGAAGATCGTGGAGGTCATCAAGGACGGGCCGCTCGACAAGGCTGGCATGAACGTCACGCCCGGCATGATTCTCGAGTCCATCGATGGTGAGGCAATTACTCCGGAAAAGGATCTGGCACAATACCTCAACCGCAAGGCGGGCAAGAATACCCTGCTCGTGTTCGTGGATGGGGACAAGAGAAGGGAAATCACCGTTAAGCCTGTTGCTCTCAATGAAGAGAATGCCCTGCTGTACAAACGCTGGGTACGCCGGAACGAGGAAGAGGTGGACAAAATAAGCCACGGCCAGCTGGGCTATGTGCACATCCCCGGAATGAACGACAGCTCGTATCGCAGCACCTACGAGGAAGTGATGGGGAAATATGCGGACAGGAAAGGAATCGTGATAGATACCCGCTTCAACGGTGGCGGAGATCTGGTTGCGGATCTGGCGATGTTCCTGAGCGGGAAAAAACTATTCGATTATACGACTGACAATAGAAGCAGCGGCTACGAGCCCAACTTCCGTTGGACGAAACCCAGCATTTCGTTGGCCAATGAAGCCAACTATAGCGACGGTCATTGCTACGCGTTTACCTATCAGTACCTGGGTCTTGGCAAACTCGTCGGGATGCCGGTCCCGGGCACCTGTACCTTTTCCGGGTGGGAGAACCTCCAGGACAGCACCGTCCGATGGGGTGTTCCGCCTGTGGGAGTGAAAATCGCCGGAGGCACTTATCTGGAGAACCACCAGACGGAGCCGGACATCAAATTGATGAACCAGTACGAGATCGTGAGCAAAGGACGGGATCAGCAGCTGGAAGCGGCGGTCGCGGAATTGCTGAAGGAAATCAAGTAATCAGGTGAGCTCGGGGGCTGGCGCTTCGGACAAACCCCAGTTTGCGAGCACGAGATGCAGGCCGTGCACGGTTCCGTCCCCCGAGGCGATAGCTTGCTTGCGCGCTCGGACATCGTCACGAAATTGAGGACTGGCGGAGTCGGCTACGGCATCGGCTATCACCAGTCGCAAGGCACTTTCATCGGGTGCTCCTCCCTGGGATAGCCTTTGCGCGATCATGGATCGAGCTGCAGGGCCGATGCCGCCATTCTGCACGTGTATATCGAAGCAAAGGGCCACACCCAACTCAGTCTTGAGTCCGAGATTGCGCGCGGTATTTAGGGCCGGTTGGAAATAGTCCTCGTTTGCCCGCCTGCGCTGTTCCTGCTGTACCTCAGGGAACCCGCCAAAGCGCGCGAATGCTGACAGCCACGGTTCGATGAGGCGCCCGTTGGCGGTGATCGAGTCGGCCCACTGTGCCTGTTCTGTCTGCGGCGCCTGCATGATGTTCCGCAGCTCGGTCGCCTGCGCCCCGAACGCGTCGCTGATGCGCTGGGGAGCATCTTGCCCGACGTTTGCTATGATTTTTTGCACCTCGCCGTGCTTCAAGGTGAATCCGACGAGACCCCATGTGAGCCAGGCGCCGTCCCAGTTGCCCATTGCCAGCGTGTAGTTATGTCCTTCGATGGTTGCCGTGAGCCACAGAGAGCGCAGATCGGTGGCGGGGATCGGCTGATTGAGCAGACGATCCCACGTGACGTCATCCACAGTTCCGGTTACAGGAATCGCCTGTTGTGCCTGAAACGCCTCGACCGCCGCGGCAGTCGCGCCGCCATACTGGCCGTCGACTCCGTTGGTATCGAAGCCTGCATTCACGAGCGCTCTTTGGATCTGCTCCGCGACCTCCCCGCGCAGTCCCGGGCCGAACAGCTGTCTGGACATAACCTTTCTCCAACGTGAACCCGCATTCAGTATATGCCGGATAATGGTGTTTACAAGAACCGGCAGCCCGGGCGGGGCCGTGCGCGATTGGATCCGTTTCTTGACAGCCCGTTTTTCGTGACGTACTAAATATCACGTTGGTTAGCCGACTCCTGCCGCGATGGCGGATTTAAATCGCGTGGCCGTGGCGGGAATCATCGGTCACATGATTCCATAGTGCAAACGTTATTCATTGACAGGCCCTAACATGCCACCCCGGGTATGCTTGTCGCGCGCGCCTTTGAAATGACTTGGGTGCTGAATCGATAGGACGAGCGATTAACTGATGTTGGTTAATTAACTTGTTTTGGTAATGTACGATGTGATATGAATAAAGTTGCACAAATCAATGAACTAGAATAGTTAATTCAAGAGGAGCTTCGGTGGATGTTTCTTTGGTGATACGGCAGCGACTCGACCAGTTAGGTCTTGAGCAAAGAGATTTGGCGGGTGCTGCACAAGTCACGGAATCATACATATCCCAGTTGTTGACCCGAAAAAAAACCCCGCCTGCCACCGACCGCACAGGCATTTACGACAAAATGGAGCAATTCCTGAAGCTGAAGGGCGGTGAGCTTGCGAAGCTTGCCGAGCAGCAGCGCCGGGAAGAACTGAAGAAAAAACTGGTAGACCCGCCGGCACCCTTGCTTAAGGAGGTTCGGCAGTTGGTTCTGCGCAAGTGTAACCCGGACAAACAGAACCAGTTACGTTCCATCTTCGAGAAGCAGGCCTTCGGCGAACTTGAACGTCTGGTGACACAAGTTCTTTTAAGCGTAGTCAAGAATGTCGCCAAAAAAGAATTGGAAAGTGAAAACTGGCTCCGCCTCGTTGCCGGACTCAACAACCGGAGCCATGAGGAGATGCGTGTCGCCATTCTCGAGTTCTTGGATACCGATGTCTTCCACGTGTCGCTCGAAAACTGTGTTTCTTTTCTCGATCCGCTGATTAAATCCTGGGACATCAATCTCGCGACATTTGGCATCGAGATCCGCTTAAACGCAAGAGCGGGCCCGGGTCACGCTCAGAGATTCGAGTTTGTGGAAATCCAACCGGAACCGGACCCCGACGAAGAACCCGGACTCAGAGAATTCCTGGGAAACGCCTCCCTCAGCGAGGATGCGACTGAGGAGGAAATCGGATTCTTGAGAAAACTGAGGTTTAAGGGAAAACGGCCCACTCCTCTCTACTACTACCGCGAACTACAGAACCTCAGAGACCCCCTGCATTTTCGCTTCGCGCGATCTGAACCTGATGCGAAGCATTTCACTCTGAGCGATTCGGGGGTAGTGGTGGTCCCCAAAGGTGCGCAGATCGGCGAAGGGAACTGACATGCGTCAGACGGCGCTGGGGGACATCAGCGGGATATGAAGACATCTCCCAGGATTTACATGGCTTGTCTTTGGGGAGTAATCGCGTTCTGCGCGCTCTACAACGGCGTTGCCCATGGATCCGCCGTAGCATGGTGGCTCTTGGCCGCGCTCGTTCCGCCGCTCATCGTCTTCGTCTGGTGGATGGTGGATCGTGCCGCACTGGAGCGAAGAATCAAGCGTCTCGAAGCGCAATCCGAGATTGGAGATGAAAGGCGCGTCGATGCGCATACGGATCTTACGGAGGTCGAGCAGAAGTTGCAGGAGATCGAAACGAGAGTTGCGCAGGTCGAGGACAATGAGACCGGTGCGACGCGATCAGGAGTGCGGCAACCAGAGCAGTCATCCGAACACGGCAGCGGTTCAGTTGCCGGAATCATCTCGGTTAACCCGCAGTAAAGCCGGGACACCACGGTGGCCCAGGAGAATCTATGGCAAGCGAGAATTTTGAAAAGATGCGGAAAAGAGTTCTTCGTGATCACAAGCATTCGATCGTCAGATCGGCGAAGATAGGGCACAAGGCCAAGGGTCGAGGACTGGTCCTGGTCAAGTTCACCAAAACGGGGATGGTGCATCTCTCTTATCTGACACTCGACGCGCTGAAGCTTGACCATGCCCTATCCCGCCCGGCAATCCAGAATGACGATGACCTCCTCATCGAGAAGCTCTCAGCTTACTCCCCTGAATCCGAGATTCCCGTCATGGTTACCGACGGGGAATCTGAGCGGTTTTCATTTGGTGTAAGGCATGTAACGTCACCCATCCAACCAGCCCCTTGAATACGCGCGTGTAGACCGGGGCGGGAACAGGCCATGCATGAATTGGCACGGCAATCTGCGGGGCCTGGATTTTCTATGCACCATCCTCGTTCAATCCAAGTGCTAAGGATTTTTGATGCACATACTTCTTTATGTTCCGGATAACCACGTCACGCGAACTTTTTTGCCGCAGCTCTGGCCCTTTCTCCTGCGCCAGCTTACGCCGGCGCCTCACCGAGTGACCATTATCGATGGAAACGCGACGCGCCTGAGCGATCAGGAGCTGGCTCGATTCATCACCGCCAATAACGTGGACCTTGTGGGCATGGGTTTCATGACCCGCACGGCCCAGAAAGCGTATGCGACGGCGGCGGCGGTACGGAAACTGTCTCATGTGCCGGTCGTGCTCGGCGGCCCGCATGTGACGGAACTCCCCGGCGAGTCACTGGGGTGGAATGGCCGGGAGCGATGTGCCGACTCGGTCGTGCTCGGTGAAGCGGACGACATCTGGCCCGTGGTTGTGGAGGACGCGGCACGAAACGGACTGAAAGAGACCTACGGCTCCAAAGAGGAGTGGGAGCAAAACTCGAAGCCCTCTCTCGAAAGCTACCAGGCTATCGACTGGGAAAACGTCGACTTGAGTCTGTTCGACCTCATGCGTGTGTTGCCTCAGAGCGCCCGCCGTCTCCTGGAGAAGATGAAGGTCCCTTACGAAAAAGCCTATATGATCCCGGTCGAATCGGGGCGAGGATGTCCCTACGGCTGTGAATTCTGCACCGTCACCGGCTTTTTTGGCAGCCACCTCCGCTTTCGCACGAATGAAAGCGTCATTAATGAGCTCCTCGCGCTCAAGCGCGTTGCCGCACGCAATCGAGCCCTGGTAAACGTCTTTTTCATCGACGATAACTTCGCCATCCGGCGCGAACGCACAAAGTCCCTGCTCCGGGAGATGATTCAGCGGGATGCATGCCTCCCCTGGGTCGCTCAAATCACGGCAAACCTGCTGAAGGATGAGGAACTCGTTGAGCTGATTGCCGCCAGCGGCGGCCGCTTCATCTTCATGGGGCTCGAGTCCATAAGCCCCGAAAGCCTGCGGAGCGCGCACAAGCAGTTCAACCGGCCGGAAGAATACTCGGGTGTGCTGCAGGGACTTGCCAGGCGCGGCGTCTATGCCATCACTTCGTTTATCGTGGGATTGGAGGATGACCGCCCCGGTGTGGCGTCATCCATCAGCTCGGAAATCAATACCTGGCCGCCCGTGCTGCCGGTCTTCGGATTACTCACGCCATATCCGGGCACTCCGTTGTACGACCGGCTCCAAAAGCAGGGGAGATTGGTTCGGCCGGAGCACTGGCTGGATTTCAAGGCATTCCGTCTGACATTTACGCCCAACCACCTGTCCCCCAGCCAGTGCGAAGACGAGGTGAACAAATCCTGGCGTCTGGGTTACGGACGCCGCTCTTTCGCGCGCACGCAGCGGTGGCTCGTGGATAACCGGAAGCCGTTCGACCACCAGGTCGCGTTCCTGGTTGCGCGTCTGCTGTTTCGAGGCATCTACTTTCCGCAGTCGACTCCCTGGTCGTGGGTTAGATTGCTGGCATCCAATGCGCACACAATTGCCCGCCTGGTGCTGCGCAGACTGCTCGAGAGGCTGCCGCGGCCGGAGGCGATTGATGCAGACGCCGCCTCTGCCGAGAATCCCGCCCTGTGACTGGTTCGTCATGACGGAGTGCCGGAAGAAATGTGAACGCACCCGCCGGCACCAGTTGCGCGTACTCTGTGAGTGCGGCAGCGCCAACAATGCGATCACAGAAACTGTCCGCTTCATCTGGCGATTCTCCATATCTAATGAGCTGTCCCGCGATCCGACTGCCGAACGAGGGTTATGTCACCGGCTTGGCATTCAGAATGCCAATCTGCAGGAGCAAGTTTGTGAAATCGTAGACGCTACGCATGCTCTCAATGCGCCCGTTTCGGAAAGTCATGAAAAATGCGCCGGGGAGCGCAAAGATGCGTCCCGTCCCTGCCAGACCGCAAAACTCCCCCACGTGGGTGCCGTACTGTGACCAGAGGACTGCTCCTTGATCGCCATTGATGAGCTGTCTCTCAACCTCAAAAACCATGTCGGGGAACGCCTTGAACCAACCGTGATATAGGGTCTCGATCTCCCCGCGCCCGCGGATGGTGCCCGCCAGCATGCTTGTGTAAACCGCATCCTCCGCAAACGCGGACGTTAGCACCGAAACATCGTGGTGCTTCCACGCCTCCAGCCATTTTGCCAGAATCGCTTCGATCTTTTCGCTTTTCATGACTAAACCCTCCGTGGGAGTTAATGCTCTCGGTGGAAAGGAAGGGCGAGCCGCGTTTCCTATCGAATCCCTGCCAAGGCCTCCGCTCGTCTGCCCTGCCTGGTTCTATTTTACTTCCCGCACCTTTTAAATCACAGCTCTGGTCAGCACTTTTGCAGATGATAGTGATTGCATCGGCAAACGGAAAACATGGATATAATGCTGTAATGAGCGATCGGCCGACGCAACGCATGCAATGCATGGAGGTCTGGGGTGGAAGCCAACTAACGGCGCGCGGCGTTGAATTCGGAGGATTGAACGCCTGGGTTTATAGCAAACCTTACGGAAGGGCGCACGCGGGCGGCGACGTGTATTATGCGTCAAGCTGCGCGACCGGGCGAATCAGCCGCCTGCTGCTGGCAGACGTTTCAGGGCATGGAAACGCGGTCGCCGGGACCGCCGCCGATCTCCGTTTGCTTATGCGGCGATTCGTCAACCGATTGGACCAAACCGAATTTGTGCGCCTCCTCAACCGGCAGTTTGTCGGACTGTCGCGGCAGGGGGCTTTCGCAACGGCGATAGTCACCACTTTCTTTGCTCCCAGCCGGTGTCTGACCGTTTGCAACGCGGGTCACCCGCGGCCTCTCCTTTACCGGGCGACGCAGCAACAATGGGAGCTTCTCGGCCATGAAGTACAGTCCCGCAAGTCCGCTCCAAGCAACATACCACTGGGAATATTTGACTCGGCCGAGTACGACCAGTTTGACGTCGCGTTGGATTTGGGTGATTGCCTGCTCAGCTATACCGATCCACTGATTGAATCGCGTGACGCGGACGGCGAGATGCTTGGAGAGGACGGCCTGCTTCGGATTACTCGTCTTCTCGGCGAGGTAGACCCGCCAAAACTGATCGAGACACTCCTGGGGGAGATCGCGCAAAGATATCCCCGGAACCTATCCGAAGACGACGTGACGGTGCTGCTGGTTCGTGCTAATGGCCGTAACCCGAGCTATTCATTCGGCGAGAAACTGGGGGCTGTATTTCGTTTTGCCGGATCCCTGTTTCGGGCGATCCATCCCCGGGCCGAACGGCCGCCATTCCCCGACCTAAACCTGGCCAATGTCGGAGGGGCCATCATACCCGCGCTCGCGCGACGCTGGCGGGGAAACACTCGGCGACTAACATAGACGACGCGAGAAAAAGAAGGGATCACTGGACCTCTATTCATTATGAATCACGTCCTCAGAATCGATTTCGCCGCAAGGTACAAACAATGACAATCGATCATTTCCTCCCTTACTTCCGAATTGGATAATGGCGGCGGAAATCTCGACCGATAACGTCATTTATTTCATATCTTCGTTCAAGATTGATATTCGCTCCATGACGATAGCACGACAGTTCTTTGTTGCTCTCTCCTTTGCCTTTCTGCTCGTCATCGCATTCGCAATCGGAATGACCCATCGATTTTCCTATCTCTCTGTCGATGGTACTCGGCTGATTGAAAATCTGCGACGCACATCCGTGCTGAATCGAGAGCTGGCGGAAGGCAACGCCCGGCAGAGCCAGGAGCTTCGCCAACAGTTCGAAACCGTCGATCCGCTCTTTCCCGAAAGATTCCGGGCTAGCAATTATTCGTTGTTGGAAAAGTATACGGAGTATTTGAAGCTTGATATCGGAGAACAGGAGCGCCTGAGCGTCGAGTCTGTCAAGGCCATGCAGTCCGAGTGGAGCATTATATCGGCCCAGATTTTCGAGCAGTTGAGATTGGGTCATCGCGTGGAGGCGAGTGTCCGGCTGCGCCGTCTTACCAAGCTGGAAGAACAAATTCGTAATGAGTTCGACAAGCTGAACGGACTTCAGCTGGATAAGCTCCGCGCCATTCTCGACAGCCTCAATCGCTCGGCTGGCACCGGTTTTGTCGCTGTCTTCGCTCTAGCGGGACCGTTTGGGTCCGGACCAAGGTTCATGGGGATCACATTCTCCTCGAGTTCCTTGACGACGGCCCCGGATTCCGCGATCCAGAGCAAGCTCTCGTTCCATTCTACACCACGAAAGAAGTGGGCAAGGGAACAGGCATGGGCCTCAGCGTCTGCTATGGCGTGGTCCAGGAGCATCATGGAGAAATCCAGGCGAAAAACTGGGAGAGGGGAGCCCGCGTCATTATCACGCTCCCGATAGGCGAGCCGGCAATGCTGGAGAAGTCGCATGAGAGCATTCCTCAGCCGCTACCGATATCCGCTCCAGCTTTAAGACTCCGTGCGTTGGTTGTGGATGACGAGGAGATGCTGTTGCGGCTCCAAATTTCCTATCTCAAGAAAATGGGTCTTGAGGTGGAGGGTGTAGCAACTGGCGAGGAAGGGCTACGCTACCTGCAGGATCACGATGCCGATATCATCATCTCCGATGTGCGCATGCCAGGACCCGTGGATGGAGTGCAGCTCTACCAGTGGGTTCGGGAAAACAAGCCTGAACTCGTGAGACGTTTCCTGTTCGCCTCCGGCGATCTGGTTGGGCTGAACCTCGACGAGTTTTTTCTCAATACCGGGGCGATGTGCCTTCAGAAACCATTCAAGTTGGATGATTATGCGCGCGCAATTCACCAGGTCTTGAAATCGGGAGGGACTCCTGAATGAGACGCATTTTTCTAGCCATTGCGCTCATCGTTGCACTCGTGCCTGCAGCTTGCAGCCGTCGGCCCAGCCGCGTGGTATTGGGCATCGGTTTGACCTCAAATGCCCATCCTGGTGTTAAGCTCGCCGCCAAGGAGATCAACGACGCAGGAGGAATTGGCGGCGTTCCTCTTGAATTGCTTGGAATGGACTGGCTTGAAATGGACAATGCATATGATCCGGCGAGTACTCTTAATTGGGCAGAGCGATTCGCGGCCCAGCCGGATCTACTCGCGGTCATAGGCCATAACGACAGCGCCACAACCCTGACTGCCGCTGCCATCTATAACCGGAATAAAATCCCCCAGATCGTCACCATCGCCACGAATCCCTCCATCACCAACATCGGCGCGTGGACCTATCGGCTCTGCCTGTCGGATTCCGATCAGGGGCCGGCCCTCGCCGAATACGCCGTGAAAGATTGGAACAAGCGCCGTATCGCAATTTTCTATGTAAATGATGACTATGGTCGCGCGCTGGCCCAGTTGTTCGAAAAACATGCTCGAGAATTGGGGGCGAAGATCATCGCGAGCATCATGCACCGTAATGCTCTCCAGCCGGACGACCAGGATCAGATTCGCTCGGCTTTGGCAGAAATGAAAAAGGACGGGGCTCCCGATCTGATCGCACTGTTCCAACGCGTTGACGCCGCAATCTGGACCGTCAAAGCCATCCATGATGCCGGCATGCAAGTGGACATCCTCGGTTGTGACAATCTCGCACAGGCCTCGTTCTCCAATTTTGATTCCAAATCGACGGAAGGAATTAGGGTATCCCAATTTCTAAATCTGGAATCCGGCGACGCGCGGGCCATGCGTTTTGCCCGGGATTTTCGCGCATTCGCGGGGAGTGAACCCGACTATGCACAGGCATTTGCGTATGATGCCATCTACCTGATGCGTGATGCCATTCTCAATGGCCGCTTCAGCCGTGCAGGAGTGAAGGCCTACCTCGATCGTCTCATTCGGGAGAAGATTCCTATCCATGGTGTTAGCGGGTCCTTCACGTTGGGGCCTGATCATGATGCCCGGCGCCTATTCTATGTCGCGGAAATCCATGACGGACATCTCCGGGTCCTTAAGGCCCTGCCGGTGAATGCGCAGTCGAACTCTCCGTAGCCGGGGACCACTGGACATTCCTTTGGACGGCGATTTGTCGTATAGTGGGATACAAGGTGACATCACAAAAGGTTGAACCTTGCAAACGATGTTGTCGTCCAGGCCAATAACAGCAGGTGTGCGTCCCCAGAGAGGGCGTAAACGACAGAGCGCGCCTCATCAACTGTCCTCAAATGCAATTTGGATCCTCTGTCCGGCAATCTTCTTCCTCAGCGCAGCGCCCGGGCCCCCACAAATTGCGCCCGTGGGCGGCCTCACGTCCGCGGCGATCATCCAGTTCCTCGACCAAACGATAGAGTGGTACCGCCAACTGGAGGTGGAACGCCAGCTGGCGAGAGAGCCGAACGATGCACTGCTCGTCAGCGAGAATCAGCAGATTGCCAACGAGGTAGCCGGTCTTGCCTTCGATTTCGCCAGGACAGCGGCGGAATCCATCGAAAAACATGCGGGAACAAGCCAGGAGCAGAACGCGAGCGCCGAAACATCGCAGCATCAGGCGCTGATCCGGCTTTCATCCTCGATAGATCAACAGGTGCGTGAGATCCGCGCGGAGGTGGAGTCGCTAAAGCAGAAGCTCGCAGCCGCGAGCGGCGGCCGGCTTCGTGCCCTGCAGACACAAATCGCCGAGACGCAAAGTGAGCTCGACCTCGCCGAGGCGCGCAGGGATGCCCTCCGCAGCATGGCCGGGTTTACTGGCGGCTCGAACGCGAACGGCCTGGGAGCGATTGGTCTGCGCCCGCAAATCGAGGAGCTGGCGCGCGCGATCCCGGCGCTCTCTGCGAAACCGTCCGGCGGCTCGGGGAGCACACCTGT
>Ga0187850_10002059_pt1 | contig 19407 bp, 15 predicted proteins | sample June2016WEW_4_15_FD_132436 | JGI IMG/M metagenome (GOLD analysis project Ga0187850, IMG submission 132436) | Peatland microbial communities from SPRUCE experiment site at the Marcell Experimental Forest, Minnesota, USA - June2016WEW_4_150 | ecosystem: Environmental > Terrestrial > Soil >... | reverse complement strand
TGCGGGCCCGATTGGCGCGGGCGCTGACCATCGCCGTCGAGGCGGGGCTCCCGCTGGGGCGGGCCGTGGAGCTGGCGGTGGCGGCCACCGACGACCCAGGCATCGCCGCGCACGTGCGGGCGATCCCGGCCCGGACCATCGGCGCGCAGCCGCTGGCGCGGACGTTCACGGGGTGCCCGAAGATCCCGCGGGAGATGGTGGCGACGATGGTGACCGCCGACACGACGGGAGACTATACCGGCACGCTGAAGAAGCTGGCGGAGCTGTACGACGGGGACTACGCGAGGCGCTGAACGCGGCCGCTACTGCAGCAGCTTCCCGATCACCTCCCGGTTCTTTGCGTTGCACGCGTCCGCACCCTCCGCCCGGTGCAGCTCGGCGATGCGGTCGCGATAGGCCTCCTCGATCCGGCCGCGCACCATCTTCATCGTGCTGTTGAGGAAGCGGTTCTGCTCGGTGAAGGCCTCCTCGAGCACGGCGAACGTCGAAGGCAGCCACCGCTCTGGAAAGATCCCGGCGTGCGGCCCCCCGGGCCGATAGCCGTCGATCACCCGCTCGAGGCGCCGGAGCACCGCGTCCTGCCCCTCCACTGTGTCCGCCCGATAGCCGTGGCGTGCCATCCAGGCGCGGAGCGCCTCGCGGTTCGGGACCACCAGGGCCACCGTCGCGGGAGACTGGCTGTTGTGGAGCATCACCTGGTCGAGGTACCGCGACCGGTCCACCAGCGTCTCCTCGATCCCCTCGGGGCTGTATTTCTCCCCATCATGGCCGATGAGGAGGCTCTTCTCCCGGCCAAGCACGAAGAGGTAGCCGTCGCGGTCCACGTACCCCAAGTCGCCGGTGCGGAGCCAGCCGTCCCGGATCGTCTCCGCCGTCGCCTTAGGATTCTTCCAGTAGCCGAGCATCACGTTCTCGCCCTTCACGACGATCTCGCCCTTCTCCCCGGCGGGGAGGTCCCGCCCCTGCTCGTCACAGATCCGCAGGGCGAGGTCGGGCACGAGCTGCCCCGACGACCCCAGCTTGTGGCACCGGGGGGAGTTGGCGGAGATGACCGGCGCCGCCTCGGTGAGCCCGTACCCCTGGTAGATCGGGATCCCGATGGCGTAGAAGAAGCGCTGCAGCTCCAGGTCCAGCAGGGCGGCGCCGCCGACGAAGTACTCGAGCCGCCCGCCGAAGTTGGCCCGCACCTTCTTGAAGAGCACCGCATCGAACAGCGCTACGAGCGGCCGCAGCAGGCCGCGCACCCCCCGGCCCCGATCGAAGCCGATCCCGTTGTACGCCTCCGCCACCGCCACGCCCGCGCGGAAGAGCGCCGCCGCAACCACCCCCTTGTCGCGCACCCCCTTCTCGATCCCTTTGCGGAAGTTCTTCGACATCGCGGGGGCGCTGAGGAGGAAGCTCGGCCGGATCTCCTTGATGGCCGCGGGGAGGTTGCGGAGCGTCTCCATCGGCGTCTTGCCCTGCGGGACGCTCGCGAGGCTCCCGCCCGTCGAGGCGAGGGCGTAGATCCCGCAGGTGTGGGCGAAGGCGTGGTCCCACGGGAGGACCAGGAGCGTGGTCCAGCCCGGCCCGAGCGGGTAGAGCGCTGTCCCCTGCTCGATGTTCGCGGTGTAGTTGCGGTGGGTGAGGACGATCCCCTTCGGGTCGGCGATCGTGCCCGATGTGTAGCAGATGTTGGCCGCGTCCTCACCGCGCACCGCCCGCCACGCTTCCCCGACCCGGCCGGGGTTCGCGGCGAGGAAGGCGTCCCCTCGCGCCAGGAGGTCCGGGAAGAGCACCGACCCCGCCGGCCTCTCGCCGGGATCGTCGAGGAAGATGAGCGTCTCGAGGGCGGGAAGGTCGGCCGCAATGCTGAGGATCTTCCCGGCCTGCGAGCCCGAGGCGATGACCATCCGGCAGCCGGCGTGCGCGAGGCGGAAGCGGAGCTCGGGGAGTTCCTCGAGCCGCACCGAGGTCGGCACGTTGATCGCCCCGGCATAGAGGACACCGAGCTCGGCCGCGGGCCATTCCTTCCGCCCCTCGGAGATCAGGGCGACGCGGTCTCCCTTCGCGAGACCAATGTCCATCAGCCCGGCGGCGCACCGGTGCACGAGCGCGCGCATCTCCGCGTACGTCGTGTCCTGCCAGACCCCGTCCCGCTTCTCGCGGACCAAGGTGCTCGAGGCGAACCGCTCGACGGAGGATTCGAAGAGGGCGGGCAGCGTCTGCGGGCGCGCGGAGGTCACTTCGCGTATCTCCAGTTCTGCGGCTTCCCCTCAGCCATCCACGCGACGGCCGCCTCGACCCGGCGCGCCCTGGTCTCCGCGCGCTTCGCCCCGGTGATCCACTCCACGTACTCGCGACGGTGGCTGGGCGGGAACTTGTCGAAGGTGGTGCGTGCCTTCGCGTCCTTCTTGAGCGCCTTCGTGAGGTCGGCGGGGACGGCCAGCGGCTTCGCCGGCCTCCCCGTCCCGGTCGCCTTCGCCGCCTTCTTCGCGTTCCGCTTCTCGAGCCACGGCGGCCTCACGCCTTCGTCGTTGAGCTTCATCGCCGTCTCGATGTAACCGGCGAGGACCTTCTTCGAGGGCAGGTCGGAGACGGCGCGAAGGCGGCCGAAGTTGCCCATCGAACTCCCGGAGTGGAGCCCCTTGCCGCCGAAGACCAGCTCGCCCTTCCAGAAGCCAAAGCTGCAGTGCTCCTTGAACGCCGCCATCGAGCAGAACATCCCCTTGTAGAGGAAGTTCGGGAAGCTCCACTTCATCGCCTCCTCCACGTCGGGACACGCCTCATGCACGACGGCGCGGACGTGCGTGAGGATCGGCCGCGCGAACGGGGCGGAGCGGGCGATGTACGCGTCGATTCGGGGGTCGCGCTTGCCCATCGGGTCCTCCGGGATCGTGGTCTGAGGGCAGGCGCGACGCTACAGCAGGAAGGGCGCCGGCGCTAGATGCCGGCGGCGGGGGGCTGCCACAGCTCGAAGCGATTCCCCTCGGGGTCCACCGCCCAGCCGAAGCGTCCGAACCCGGACTCCTCGATCCGGTCGTCCACGGTGGCGCCGGCGGACCGGAGCTGCGCCAGCATCGCGTCGAGGTCCGCGACGCGGTAGTTGACCATCCAGGACGAGGGTCCCACGCCGAAATAGGCGGTGTCGGCGGGGAAGGCGGACCAGACGCACTGCGTCGGCGTGCCGGTGGTGTCACTGGCCGAGGTGGCGAACGTGGCGTACGTCGCGCCCTCGGGCACGGGGACGCCGAGGTGCTCCCGATACCACGCCACCAGCTCGGCGGGCCGCTCCGCCTTGAAGAAGACGCCGCCGATGCCGGCGACCCGCTGGCGCTCAGCCACGGTTCCTCCCGCACGACTTCATCGCGCGTTCCATGAGGTGACGCCCCGGCACCCCGACGGGAGTGCGGCGCTGCGGAGTAGCCCCAAGGGGAATCGAACCCCTGTTCCTACCTTGAAAGGGTAGTGTCCTGGCCGTTAGACGATGGGGCCACGAGCCGTCCGAAAAGACCGAGAGGTGACGGTGGCGGGTCTCCCCATCCCCCATCACCTCTCACGTATCACCTGTCGCCCATCACTCATCACCCATCACGTACAGTAGCGGTAACGGGATTCGAACCCGTGTCTCAGCCTTGAGAGGGCTACGTCCTAGTCCCCTAGACGATACCGCCATGGAAGCCAGTGCCAAGCCCACAGACGCCAAGACGCCACGGAACTGCCGACCCACCCCCTCACGCTCTTCTTCGCCCTCAAGCAGGCCCGGAGGGAATCGAACCCCCAACCCCCGGTTTTGGAGACCGGTGCTCTACCAATTGAGCTACGGACCTAGACCACTGCCGCACGGGATACGGCCCGCTCCGCCTCGGCTGCCGGGCCCGTTCCGACTTCACAAGGGTGGCTGAGGGGAATTGAACCCCCAACCTCCGGAGCCACAGTCCGGCGCTCTAACCGATTGAGCTACAGCCACCACGGCCCCGGCCTGGTCTCCGGGGAACCACGTAAGTTACCCGGCGCCCCGGGGCCGTTCAACCCCGGGCGGGACAGACACCTACAGCTGGTCGGCGGCCTCCGGAAATCGCCGGAGGAACTGCGCCGCGATGTCCGGGGCGTCCTTCAGCAGCGCGAACCCCTCCGGCTCAAATCCCGGTCCCATGGTGCACCCCACCAGCGCATAGGCGCCCACGGGGCGGGCCGCGACCCACGAGCTCGCGGGGACGACGTGCACCGGAGCGGTCCCGCTCGCAGCCGCGCCGAGCCGGGCGCGGGTGAGGATGCGGGCGGCGGCGTCGAGGAGGAGGAGGTCGAGGGGCGCGCCTTCGTAGAAGTGCCAGATCTCGTCGGCGTCGAGGCGGTGCCAGCGGCTCACGTCCCCCGCGGCGAGGAGGAAGTAGATCGTCGTGATGGCGCTCCGACCCGGCCTGGCCGTTCCGCCGGGGTCCGCCGCCCGCACCCGGCGGGGGGAGCGGAACACCTCGGCGAAATGGCCTCCCTCGGGGTGCGGCCGGAGGTGCAGGTCGCGGATCAGCTCTTCGGCGCGTGGGTGCATCGCAGCCGCCGTTCTCCTTGGCGTCTTTGCGTCTGGCTCCTGGCCTCCGCGCTCAATGCAGGATCGTGCCGTCCCGCTGCAGGTCGAAGCGCGGGATCTCCGCCTGGAACTCGGAGCCGTCGGCGCGCACGAAGGTGTACTCCCCCTCCATCCAGCCGCTGGGGGACTTGAGGACGCAGAAGCTCTGGTACTCGTGGACGCGCCCCGGCCCGATGAGGGGCTGCTCGCCGATGACCCCGTCCCCCTGCACCTCGGTCTCTTCGCCATTCGAGTCGTGGATCGTCCAGCGGCGCGCGAGGAGGCGCGCCCCCCGCGGCCCCACGTTCTCGATGCGCACGAAGTACGCGAAGACGTACTGCTCCTCGGTCTCCCGGGAGTGGCGGGGGAGGTAGGCGGGGCGCACGGTGATGCGGATGCCCTCGGTCTCACGGTAGTAGAAGGGGACCTTCATCCTCAGCCCGTCCGCTCGAAGACCGCGAAACCGTTACGGAGCCAGCGGCTCTTCTTCACCAAGCAGAACGCCGGAACCTCACGAAGGCGGTGGTAGTTCTCCCAGTTCTTGAAGCTCCGGACATCGTCGAGGTTGCGGAGCGCGCCCCGGATCCAGGCCTCGGTGCTCCCGTCGCCGCCAGAAGCGCCGATCTCGAGGATGTGCCGCACGCCTTCCGTGGCGCCGACCGCCTCGATGGCGGGCGAGAACCGGTCGCGCCGGATCTCGGGAGGGAGGATCCGGTCGAGGCCGGAGGGACCGGTCGCGTCGCTCACCGGACCGTTCCCTCCCCGCCGCGCCGGCCGGCGGGGTCCGCGTCGGCGGGCGCGCCGCCGCCGAGCACCTCGGAGCGGATGCCGTTCTTGCCGCGCCGCTTCACCTCGTACATCAAGGCGTCGGCGCGCTGCAGGAGCCCGTCCACGGAGCGGACCGGCCGCATCGCGGTCACGACGCCGAAACAGAAGGTGACGTCCACCTGCTCGCCCGCCATCGCTTCCGCGAGGGCGCCCTGGAGCTTCCGCAGCGCCGCCGCCGCGGCGTCGGACCCGGTCTCCGGGAAGAGCAGGCCGAACTCGTCGCCGCCGAGCCGCGCGGCGGTGTCCACGGCCCGCACGTTGGTCGCGAGCGTCTGCGCGATGGTGCGGAGCACCCGGTCCCCGGCGCTGTGCCCGTAAGTGTCGTTGACGGCCTTGAAGCCGTCGGCGTCGAGGTACGCGAGGGTGAGCGGGCGCCCGTAGCGCTCGGCGCGGGCGACCTCCTGGTCGGCCGCCTCCCGGAACGCGCGCGCGTTCCGCACGCCCGTCAGTCCGTCCACCCGCGCCAGCTCGTGCTCGCGCTCCAGCGCGTCGGCGAGGGCTTTCAGGGTCCGCCGGAGTGCGAAGAGCGTGAGGACGAAGGCCAGGTAGAGGGCGAGACGCAGGGACGTGTTCCAGGCTAGTACCAGCGTGCCGCCAGTGGTGGCCGCGAGGGCGTGGTGCGCCGCCAGCCAGATCCCCACGCTCACGACGCCGGCAGCGATGCCCGCTGCGCGACCGCCGAACCACACCACGAGGGAGATAGGGAGGAGGTATAGAGCCGCGAAGCTCAGCCGGACGTCGGTCGCAGCGTCGAAGAAGCCGATGACGAGGATGAGCACGGCGCCCACGCCCACCACGAATGGCCTCGGCCGGCCCTCGAGCTCGCGCACGGCCCTGAGCACCGTGGTCACGCGCGGCGTCTCGCGCCGGTCCGCCGTCATCGTCTGAGTCCACCTCGCGGGCGGGGTCCACTTCGGCACGCCGGGCCCCCGGCGCGCTCCCTAAAGGCAGCCATCGCGGTGAGAGAAACGCAAGTCCGGCCGCGTTGACTTCCGCGCCGCCACCACCGAACGTCCGGGCGGCCATCACGATCCCCTTCGCCCGGAGCACGATGCGATGCAGACGCGACCCCTCGGACCCGGCGCCCCCGGCGTCTCCGCCGTCGGCTTCGGCGGCATGCCCCTCTCGATCCGCGGGCGCCCCGACGACGAGCGCGTCGCCCTCCGCGTCATCCACGCCGGCCTCGACGCGGGGATGACGCTGCTGGACACCGCCAACGTCTACTGCCTCGACGACACCGATATCGGCCACAACGAGCGGCTGATGGCGAAGGCCCTGCGGACATGGGGCGGCCGGACCGACGCGGTGGTCGTGGCGACGAAGGGAGGCATCACGCGGCCGAAGGGGGACTGGGCGCTCGACGGCCGGCCCGCGTCGCTGCGCCGGGCCTGCGAGCAGTCCCTCTTGGCGCTCGGCGTGGACTGCATCGCGCTCTACCAGTACCACCGGCCCGACGAGACGGTGCCGTTCGCGGAGAGCGTGGGGGCGCTCGCCGACCTCCGGCGTGAAGGGAAGATCCGCTGGGTCGGCCTCTCCAACGTGACCGTGGCACAGATCCGCGAGGCCGCGGCCATCGTCCCCGTGGTCACCGTGCAGAACCGCCTGAGCCCTTTCTTCCGCGAGGCAATCGAGACGGGGGTAGTGGCGCACTGCGCGAGCGAGGGGATCGGCTTCCTCGCCTACAGCCCGGTGGGCGGCGGGCGCCTCAATCAGAAGCTGCCGTCCATCGCGGCACTCCAGCCGATCGCGCGGGCCCACGACGCAAGCCCGCACGCGGTGGTGCTTGCCTGGGTGCTGGCACAGGGACCCCAGGTCATCGTCATCCCCGGCGCGCGCACGGTGGAGCATGCGACCGACGCCGCGGCCGCGGCGGACCTTCTGCTGACGTCCGCGGAGTTGGCGGCCATCACCGCCGCGGAGTTCTCGACGGCCTGAGGCGCCCCGGCGGGCCGGACGCTCCGGGGGCGCGGCTGGCGGGCGTGCGCGCCACGGCGCACATTGATGCGGCTCCGGCCCGCGCGGCCGGCCCCGGCCCGCCGCGCGCACTTTCCCCCTCCCGAGGTCGCCCGATGGTCCGCCCCCGTCACGCTCTGCTCGTCCTCGCCGCCTGCGCGACCGCGCTGGCCGGCTGCTCGAGCCCGGCCCGGCAATTCCCTGGCCTGGCCAACGAGTTCGTCTACACCACCCTCAGCTTCTCGCCCTCAGGCGCCACGCAGACCGGCCTGCACGCGTGGACCGACCCCAAGACGGGGACGAAGCTCGCGTTCGACACGCTCCTCGACGATCTCTCGCCCGCCTCGCTCCAGCGGCAGAAGGCCTTCTACGGGGACTTCAAGGCCCGCCTCCAGACCCTCAACCGCGACAAGCTCGACCCGCAGACCCAGGCCGACTACGACCTGATGATGAACGCGGTGGAGTTCGCGCTCTTCAGCCTCGACGAGGAGCGCTTCACCGTGCGGCGGCCCCAGCTCTACGCCGAGAACCTCGGCAGCGCCCTGTTCAGCAACGTGAGCCTCGAGTACGCCGACCCCGCCACCCGCGCGGCGCACCTCGCCGCCCGCCTCGGCCAGGTCCCGGCCTACGTCGCCACGGCGATCGCCAACCTGAACGCGTCGAACGACGTCTACCGCCGCACAGCCCTCGAGGAGATGGCCAGCGTCGCCGACGCGATCCGGACGTCGTACGCGGACTTCGTGAAGGGGACGCCGGCCGCGGCGCGGTACACCGCCGCGCAGCCGGCCGCGCTCGCAGCGCTGGCGCACTTCGCCGCCTACGTCCGGGACACGCTCCCGGGCAAGGGCGCCTTCGACTGGCGCCTCGGCAAGGCGATGTACGACGTCAAGTGGCGCTACTACCTCCAGGCGTCGGTCACGCCCGAGGAGATGCTGCGCGAAGCCGAGGACTCGATGCGCTCCATCCGCGCGCAGATGCTCGTCCTGGCGCGACCGCTCCACGACCAGTGGTTCCCGGGCCACCGCCACGCCGGCGACAGCACCGCGGTGCTGAACGCCGTGGTGGGCGAGGTACTCGCGCGCATCGGGCAGGACCACGTGAACCGGGACTCGCTCGTCGCGGCCGGGGCGAAGAACATCGCCGACCTCGAGAAGTTCGTGGTGGACCACCGCGTCCTCTCCCAGACCGACTTCTCGAAGCTGACCGTGATCCCGACGCCGCCGTTCATGCGCGCCAGCTACGGCGTGGGCGGCGCCGTGTTCGCGCCGGCGCTCCAGCCGAACCTGCAGTCGTTCTTCTGGGCGACGCCGATCCCGAAGGGATGGTCGAGCGCCGACGCCGAGGCGAAGCTGCGGGAGTACAACCGCTACAAGTGGCTGACCATCGCGATCCACGAGGGGATCCCGGGTCACATCGTGCAGGGGGACTACGCCAACCGCGTCACCCCCGAGTGGCGGCGGCTGCTCCGCGCCATCTACGGCGCCGGCACCTACATCGAGGGGTGGGCCGTCTACTGCGAGTGGATGATGACCCAGCTCGGGATGAACGGCGGCGACTCGGTGAAGGCGCGGTTGACGGCGATGAAGGCCGACCTGCGGGTGTACGCGAACGTCATCGTGGACAACCGGCTCCACACCCAGAACTGGAGCGGCGACAGCGCCGTGGCGATGATGGTGCGCGACGCCTTCCAGGAGCGCCCCGAGGCGGTCGCGAAGCTGCTGCGCGCGCAGCTCGAGTACGTGCAGATGAACCTGTACGCGGTGGGGTACCGCGAGTGGCGGGAACTGCGGCAGGAGGCGGAGCGGCGCGAGGGGAAGGCGTTCAACCTCTGCCGGTTCCACGACACCGTGCTCTCGTACGGGCCGATCCCGGTGCCGGTCGTGCGGCGGCTCTATCTCGACCACGTCGCCCCGACGGCTACGATGCCGGCCTCGCGCTGTAGCGCGACGCAGTAACCAGGAACCGGACGCCAAGGGACACACGGACAGGTCAGGTGCCAGACGCTAGGACGCCAAGGGGAGCGGGGCAGCCCTCCTTGGCGTCTTGGCGTCTGGTGACTTGTAGCTAGCTGCTGTACGCCCTCCACGCCTCCAGGTACGTGGCCACGTCCTCGACGAAGCCGCGGAACTGCGGCTGCCAGCCGAGGGTCCACATCGCCTTGCGCGGGTTGATGCGCTGCTCCAGGGCGAGCGCCTCCGCCAGGGAACCCATCGTCTTCGCCGCCTCGGCTACCGGCACCCAGCGGATCGTGCCGGCGTAGCCGGCCGCCTGCGCGACGGCCGCGGTCATCTCCCGGATGGTCGTCTGCGAGGGGTCGGCGAGGTTGAACGCCTCCCCGCCGAGGCCCGGCTTCTCCGCGGCCCGCACATAGGCATCGGCCACGTCCCACACGTGCACCATCGCCCAGCGGTTCCACCCCGTACCGACCACCTCGAAGGGCCTCTTCCCCGTCGCGCCGGCGAACCAGGAGGCGGTAAGGCCCCCCTGCTTCCCGTAGATGCAGCCGGGGCGGATCACGAGGCCCCGCACCCGGTGCGAACCGAGCACCAGCTCCTCGTGCGCGATACGCCACGCGGCCGCCTGCGCCGGGTTGAGGGGCGAACTCTCGTCCACCATCCGGTCGGAGGTGTCGCCGTACACCCAGACGCCGCTGGTGTAGATGAAGACCCGGTCCTTTCCCCCCCGGCCGCCCGCGGCGAGGAGGGTGTCCACCGCCGTGCGGTCGGGGCCGACGACCCCACCCCAGCCGTCGTGCGCGGCGTGGACGAGGACCTGGCATCGCTCGGCCGCCTCCGCGTACGTCTCCGGTTTCGCCATGTCGCCGAGGACGGTGTGGATCTCGTGCCGGACGAGGTAGTTCACCTTCTCCGGCTTGCGGACGAGGCCCCAGACCTCGTGCCCCGACCGCCGGAAGGCGAGCGCGACGTTGAAGCCGATGTATCCGGTCACGCCGGTGACGAAGACCCGCATCGCTGCCTCCCGTGCCCGATGGTGCGCGGCCCGCGCCGCGCCGTCGAATCTACCCAGGGCCGCCGCCCCCCCCAAGCGCTCGCGCGCGGGGCCCGCGGATTCCGGACCCCGGCGGCGGCGCGTATGTTGGAGCCACGCCGCCCCTGCCGGCGAAGGAGGAGGAACCATGTCCGCCCGATACCCCCTGGCGCTCGTCGTCGGCGCCACGCTGCTGGCGGCCGGATGCGCCAGACGGGAGGCCGCGGCCCCGGCCGCACCGCCCGATTCCCTGCCCCGCGTCGTGCTCGAGACCTCGATGGGCCGCATCGTCCTCGAGCTGTACCGCACCCGAGCCGAGAGCACGGTGGCCAATATCCTGCGTCACGTGCAGGCCAAGTTCTACGACGGCCTTGTCTGGCACCGCGTCGAGCACAACTTCGTCATCCAGACGGGGATGATGACTCCCGACTACATGGTCCGCACCTCGTCGGTCCCGCCGGTCAGGATCGAATCGGAGAACGGGCTGTCGAACGTGAAGTACTCGGTCGGCCTGGCGCGGGGGAGCGACCGGAACAGCGGCACGGTGCAGTTCTACATCAACCTCAAGGACAACCCGGCGCTCGACTTCAAGGACGAGACCGCGCGGGGATGGGGTTACACCGTGTTCGGCAGGGTCGTCGAGGGCCAGGCGGTGGTGGACCGCATCGGCGAGGTGCCGGTGGGTCGGAGCCACGGCGACGAGAACGTGCCGCTCCAGCCTGTGCTCGTCACGAGCGCCCGGCTCGAGGTGAAGCCCGCCGCGCCCTGAGCGTCCGCCGACGCCCGCGCGGGCCGGTCGCCGCTACTTGGCACCCTCGTCCCGGTAGATGTCGTGCACGCTGCGCTGCGCGGTGGGCATCACGATGACGTCCGCGATCGTGACGTGCTCCGGCGCATTCACCACATACGAGACCACCTCCGCCACGTCGTCAGGGGAGAGGGGCCGGAAGCCCTTGTAGAGAGCGTCCACCCGCGCCTCGTCCCCCGCGTACCGAACGCTGGCGAACTCCGACCGTACGTGGCCGGGGTCCACGCTCGACACGCGCAGTGGCGTGCCGAGGAGGTCCACGCTCATCCCCTCGCTTAGTGCTTTCACCCCGAACTTCGACGCGTTGTAGACGTTCCCCATCGGGTAGACCTGGTGCCCCGCGATGCTCCCGATGTTCACGATGTGGCCGCGCCCCGCGCGCACCATGTGGGGGATCACCGCGCGCGAGACGTAGAGCAGCCCCTTGAGATTGGTGTCTATCATCCGGTCCCAGTCGTCGGGGTCGCCCTCGTGGAGCTTGGCGAGCCCCGCCGCGAGGCCGGCGTTGTTGACGAGGATGTCGGGCACCTGGCCCGCGGCCACCATCGCGCCGGCGGCGCGCTCGACCGCCGCGCGGTCGCGCACGTCCACGGCGGCGACCGTGACCCGGACGCCGTACGCCTTCCGCACCTCGGCTGCGAGCGCTTCCAGCCGGTCCGCCCGGCGCGCCCAGAGCACGAGGTGGGCGCCGTCGGCGCCGAGGCGGCGCGCGCACGCCGCGCCGATGCCGGAGCTGGCTCCCGTGACCAGCGCGAGCTTCCCTGCGATGCGGCTCATACGGCTCCCGAGGTGAGGCGTCCGGCCAAGAAGATACACGGCCGCGTGCCCGTCGCGGGAGCGCGCAGCCGCTCGCGGCGCACGGCAGAACCAGTATCTTCTCCCGCACCGTCCGCGGTGCGCACGCCCCGCGGCCCTGCCGTGCACCCGGAGGACCGACGATGATCCGCCACCACGCGTTCCTTCTCGCGATCCTCGCCGCCCTGCCCCTCGGGGCCCTCGCGGCGCAGCAGGCGCCCCCATCCGCGCGCCACCCCATCACCCACGAGGACGTCTGGCTCGCCAAGCGGCTCGCGGGGCTGGCCGTCAGCCCCGACGGCCGCTGGGCCGTCTTCTCCGTCACGGAGCCCGCGTACGACGAGACACGCACGGTGAGCGACCTGTGGCTCGTGCCGACCGACGGCAGCGCCGGGCCCCGGCGTATCACCAACACGCGCGCCGGGGAAAGCGGCGCGGCGTGGAGCCCCGACGGACGGCGGCTCGCCTTCTCGGCGCGCCGCGAGCAGGACACCGTGCCGCAGATCTACGTGCTCGACCTCGCGAGCGGCGGCGAGGCCCAGCGCGTCACGTCCATCGCGACGGGGGCCGGCGCACCGCGGTGGCGGCCCGACGGGCAGGCGCTCCTCTTCACCAGCGAGGTGTATCCGGGCGCGGCCTCGGACTCCGCCAACCGCACCGTCGCCACGGAGCGGCGGGGACGCAAGTACAACGTCCGCACCTACGACGGCTTCCCCATCCGCAACTTCGACGTGTGGATCGGGGAACGCCGGCCTTCGCTGTTCGTCCAGTCGCTCGAGCCCGGCGCCCGCGCGAGGGACCTCCTGACCGGGACCGCCCTCGGGGCGACGGGAGGCTTCAGCGTCGCGGGCGGCGCGGCTTGGACCCCCGACGGGACGGGCGTCGTCTTCGCGGCGGCCACTAACCGCGACCAGGCGGCGTACGCCGACGTGGTGAGCGCCCTCTTCCTCGTGAGCGCCGCCGGCGGCGCGGAGCCGCGGCGCCTCACCGTCGACAGTGCCGACTACAACAGCCCGGAGTTCGGGCCCGACGGCGGCGCCCTCTATGCGCGGATGACCCCCAACAACGGCCGCATCTACAACAACGCACGGCTGGTGGCGTGGGACTGGCCGACGGCGGGGGCGAGCCGCGTGGTGACGGCCGGCTTCGATCGCTCCATCGGGGCCACCGCGTACAGCGCTGATGGCCGGACGATCTTCTTCACGGCGGAGGACGGCAGCCACGTGAAGCTGTACCGCGTCGCGGCCGCCGGGGGCCCCGTGGTCGAGGTCGGCCAGCTTACCACGGGCAACATCGCCGGCTTCGACGTCGGGGGAACGGCCGCTGCCCCGGTCATCGCGGGGATCTGGGAGAGCGCGGTGAACCCGCCGGAGGCGGTGCGCATCGACCCGGCGAGCGGCGAGCGCACCCTCCTCTCGCACTTCAACGTCGAGCGCGCATCCCGCATCGACTGGCAGCCGGTGCGGGAGTTCACCTTCCGCTCGAGCCGCGGCAAGCAGATCCACAACATGCTGGTGGTGCCCCCGGCGTTCGACTCGACGCGGACCTACCCGCTCTTCGTCGTGATCCACGGCGGTCCCGCCTCGGACTGGCTCGACCAGTTCGTGCTGCGCTGGAACTACCACCTCCTCGACGCCCCCGGGTACGTCGTCCTCCTGACCGACTACTCCGGCTCGACGGGGTACGGCGAGCGCTTCGCGCAGGGGATCCAGGGCGACCCGCTGATGGGGCCGGGCCAGGAAGTCGTGGAGGCGGCCGACGAGGCGATCCGGCGGTTCCATTTCATCAACGGGGCGAAGCAGGTGGCGGGCGGCGCCAGCTACGGCGGGCACCTCTCCGCCTGGCTGGAGGCGACCACGACGCGGTTCCGAGCGCTGATCGACCACGCCGGCCTCGTCAACCTCGAGAGCCAGTGGGGGACCAGCGACTTCATCTACGGCCGGGAGCGGACGATGGGCGGCCCGCACTGGTCGAAGGACCCGCGGATCCAGGCGCTGTGGCGGGACCAGAACCCCATCAAGCGCGCCGACGCGATGCGCACGCCGATGCTGCTCAGCGACGGCGAGCACGACTTCCGCGTCCCGCTCAACAACACCCTCGAGTTCTGGAGCGTGCTGCAGCGCGAGCGGGTGCCAAGCCGGCTCCTGGTGTGGCCCGACGAGAACCACTGGATTATGCGCGGCGAGGACAGCCGCCACTTCTATGAGGAAGTGCACGCGTGGATCGCACGGTGGCTGAACGCGCCGGCGCCGAGCCCCGCCGCCGCGAAATGACGGCCGGGACGGGCCCCTGGCGGCGGTGAACCGAGGGGGGCGGGCCCTCCTCCTCGCGGGCGCCCTCCTCGCGGGAGCGCCGGCGCCGCCTCTCCTCGCCCAGCGGGAGATCACCGTCCCGGCGGGAGCCACGCTCCCCATCCGGTTCCTGCGCGGCCTCACGAGCGGGAAGGACCGGCAGGGCACGGTCGTCGTGGCGCAGACGCTCGCCGCGCTGGCGGTGGACAGCTGCGTGGTGGTCCCGCCGTTCGTCAGCGCCATCGGACGCGTGGCGTTCTCGCGGGGCGCCGGGCGCGGCGGGCGCCCCGGTGCTCTCGAGATCCGGTTCGAGGAACTCGCCTTCGGGCGGGAAGAGCGCCTCCCGGTGGAGGCCGTCCTCGACTCGCTGGAGTACGCCCTGCCGCGCAACGTCCTCGACTCCGGGCTGGTGATGGGCGGCCGCCGTGCCAGGGCCGGGCGGACGGTGCTCCCCATCGCGGCGACGGCGGTCGCGGCGGCGACGGAGGTGCTCGCGCTCCCGGTGGCGCTCCTCGGCGGGTTCGAGCTGCTGCGGCGAGGCCCCACCGTGCGCATCGTCGCCGGGGAGGTGGGCCGCCTGCGCCTCCTCGCGCCCCTGACGGTCCGCCGCGCCTGCACCCGGATCGAGGAGCACCGCGGACTCACCACCCTCCCCACGCTGCCGCAGTTCGTCCCGCAGGCGGAGAACAGGAAGGGGACGCGCGGCGGCGATCCCATCAACCTCGTCCTCCTCGGCAGCGGCCCCGACCTCGAGGCCGCGTTCGAGGCCGCGGGGTGGCAGCCCGCCGCGCGAGGCTCGGCTCGCTCCCTGGCGCGCGAGATCACCGCGATGCTCCTCGGCCACCAGGCGTACGAGGCCCCCGTCAGCACCGAGTACTTCGAGGGGCGAGCCCAGGACGTGACGTGGCAGCTCCCGGGCCCCAACGCCCGCATCCGCCACCACGTGCGCTTCTGGCTCCTCGACAGCCTCGCGGGGATCTGGGTCGGAGCGGCGATCAAGGACGTCGGGGTCCTGGTGCGCCCCCTGCGGGGCACCGCCACCCACCGCGTGGACCCCGACGCCGATGCCGAGCGCGACTTCACCGTGAGCGCGTTGGAGGCCTCCGGCTGCGCCCGCCTGCTCGACTACGTGCCCCTCCCCGGGGCCGTCCGCCGCGGCCGGGACCTCTCCCGCCAGCCCTTCGTCACCGACGGGCGCGCGGCGGTGGTGCGGCTGCGCCGCTGCGACGGGGCCCCGCCGGGCGGCGAGCGCCCTCCCGAGCCCGCGTCCCGCGACTCCACCCGCCCTCCGCAGTGAGGGGCCGGAGTGCGCGGTGCGCTCCCCCTCGCGGCCGGCGGCCGCGCGGCACATCTTAGGCCGCGTCGACACGGAAGCCACCGCTCGCCGGAGGACCGCCCCGATGTCCCCGCTGCGCATCTCCGTCATTCCCCTCGTGGCGCTCCTCGCCACGGCCACCGCCCCCGCACCTGCCGGCGCCCAGCGTCCCCCGCGAGCGCGACCGGCCGCCGCCGGAGCCCGCGGCGCCCGGCCCGCCGACGCCGTCCTCCGCGCGCACCTCGACGGGTTCAAGGGCGAGGTGGCCCGCGAGATCGAGGCCCTCCAGCCGCTCACCGCGCGGATCATCGACCAGCTCTACAGCTACGGCGAGCTGGGCTTCCAGGAGGTCGAGTCGTCGCGGTTCCTGGTGGGGCTGCTGCGCGACAGCGGCTTCACGGTGGAGGAGCGCTTCGACAGCATCCCGACGGCGTTCGTGGCCTCGTGGGGCAGCGGCAAGCCGGTCATCTCCCTCGGCTCCGACTTCGACGGCCTGCCGGCCACGTCGCAGTGGCCCGGCATCGCCTGCCAGGAGCCGATGGTGCAGAACGGCCCGGGGCACGGTGAGGGCCACAACTCCGGCCTCGCCGTCAACATCACCGCCGCGCTCGCCGTCCGGGCGGTGATGCAGCGCGAGCACATCCACGGCACAGTCCGCCTCTGGCCGGGCGTGGCGGAGGAGATCGTCGGCGCCAAGGCGTTCTACGTGCGCGACGGGATGTTCCGCGACGTGGACCTGGTGCTCTTCACCCACGTCGGCCAGGGCCTCGGCACCTCGTGGGGGGACCAGGACGCGACGGGGATCGTCTCGGTGCTCTACTCCTTCGAGGGGCAGAGCGCGCACGCCGCCGGTGCGCCGTGGCGGGGGCGCAGCGCCCTCGACGCGGTGGAACTGATGGACGTGGGCTGGAACTTCCGCCGCGAGCACCTCCGGCTCCAGCAGCGCTCCCACTACGTGATCACCGACGGGGGCGACCAGCCGAACGTCGTGCCGCCGCACGCCACCGTCTGGTACTACCTGCGGGAGATGGACTACCCGCACATCCAGGAGATGCTCGCGATCGCCGACTCGATCGCGCGGGGGGCGGCGATGATGACCGGCACCCGCCTCGCCTCCACGCGGATCATCGGGGCGGCGTGGCCGCAGCACTTCAACCGCGTGATCGCCGAGACGATGCAGGCGAACATCGAGCGCGTGGGACTGCCCACGTGGACCGACGACGACCAGCGGCTGGCCCGCGCCGTGCAGCGGCTGGTGGGCGCGCCCGACAGCGGGCTCGCGCGCCGGGTGGACAGCCTCCGCCCGCCGGTGGCGGAGGAGCTGCGGCGCGGCGGCGGCTCCGACGACATCGGCGACGTGTCGTGGGCGGTGCCGACGGTGACGCTCCGCTATCCGTCCAACATCCCGGGGCTGCCGGGGCACAACTGGTCGAACGGCATCGCGATGGCGACGCCCCTCGCCCACAAGGGCGCGACGGCGGGCGCGAAGGTGATGGCAATGACGATCCTGGACTTCCTGCTGACGCCCGCGCTGGTGGACTCGGCATGGAGCTACTACCGCAACGTGCAGACGAAGACGGTGCACTACCAGCCGCTGCTGCGCCCCCAGGACCGGCCGGCGACGTGGATGAACGCCGAGGTGATGGCGCGCTTCCGCCCGCAGCAGCAGCGCTGGTACTACGACCCCGCGCGCTTCCCGAGCTACCTGGCGCAGCTGGGCATCACCTATCCGACGATCCCGGCGGCGGGCGCGGCCTGTCCGGTGCCGCCGGCGGCGGCGCAGCGGCCGTAGGGGCTCGCGCGTCTCCCGGCCGGGGGCAGGTCGCGACGTGAGGAAGGTCGGAGGTGAGGGGTGAAAGGTGAGGGGAGACCCGGCCCGGTCTCCCCTCACTTCTCACCTCTGACCTCTCACCCTCTCACCTGTTGGCTCAGCGCAGCATCCCGAGCTGCCACATCACGAACTGCCACCGCGTGGCGGCGTCGTCCACCAGCTTCGCGACCGGCAAGCCGCCGGAATGCCCCGCCTCGGTGTCGTACTTGAGGACGATGGGCCGCTCCGCGACGCTTGCCGAGGTGGCGGCCTGGACGAGCGCCGTCATCTTGCGGGCGTGCAAAGGCGCCACCCGCGTGTCGCCGTCCCCCGTCTCGAAGAGCACGGCAGGGTAACGCGTGCCGGGATGCACGTTCTGATAGGGGGAGTACGCCCGCAAGTAGCGGAATTGCGCCGAGTCGGTTGCGGCGCCGTACTCCGAGACCCAGAACCGGCCGAGGAGGAACCGCTCGTAGCGGAGCATGTCGAGGAGCGGCACCTGGCAATTCACGACGCGGAAGAGGTCGGGGCGCTGCGTCAGGGCCGCACCCACCAGGAGGCCGCCGTTGCTCCCGCCGCCGATCCCCAGGCGGTCGGGGGTGGTGTAGTGGTTGGCGACCAGCCACTCCGCCGCAGCGATGAAGTCGTCGAAGACGTTCTGCTTGCGCGCGAACATCCCCGCCTGGTGCCACGCCTCGCCGAACTCGCCGCCGCCGCGGAGGTTCGGGACGGCGAGGACGCCCCCCCGCTCCATGAAGAGCGCGTACGCCGCCGAGAAGCCCGGCGTCGAGCTGATATTGAACCCGCCGTAGCCGGTGAGGAACACGGGGTTGGCGCCGTCGAGGGCGAGCCCCTTCCGATGCGCGAGGAACATCGGCACCCGGGTGCCGTCCCTCGAGGTGAACCAGACCTGCTTCACCTCGTAGCCGTTCCCGTCGAAGGGCACGTTCTGGCGCCAGAAGACGGAGCGGACGTTCCGCGCGACGGAATAGCGGTAGTACGTCGTCGGCGCGTTGTACGAGGCGAAGGAGAAGAAGCCCTCGTCCCGCTCCCAGTCGCCACCGAGCCCGCTCAGGCTGCCGACCCCCGGGCTTTCGATGTCGCGGAAGTGCCGGCCCTCGAGGTCGAAGCCCTGCAGCCGGGCCACCACGCTGTCGAGGTAGTGGATCCAGAGCTTGCCGCCTACCAGCGAGAAGCCGTCCATCGGGAACGGGCCCTGCGGCACGATCTCGCGCCACTGCTCACGGCGCGGCGCGTCGGGGGTCGTGACGAACACGCGGCCGCGCGGCGCGACCCAGTCGGTCTGGATCACGATGCGGTCGCCGGCGAAGTCGGCGCTGAAATTCCGGTCGGTGCCGGTCACCATGGCCACCGGGGCCGTCTTCGCCACGGCGTCCATCAGGTAGAGGTCGTTCCCGCCCGATGTGCCGCGGCTCACGTAGATGAGGAGCCAGCGGCCGTCCCGGGAGAGGTTGGCGCCCAGTCCGATCTCGCTGCCGAGGCCCTCGCCGTAGAGGAGCTGTTCCATCGCGCCGGCGCCGAAGGCGCGCCAGTAGAGGCGCGGGCCCTGGGGCGTCTGGCGGGTGAAGAAGAAGCCGCGCTTGTCGGGGGTGATCTGCACGCTCCCGTTGCGGGCCCTGGGGAGCATGTCAGGGATGGAGCGGCGGCGCAGGACGTCGTAGAAGCGGACCACGGCCTCGTCCTCGCCGCCGCGGCGGACGAAGTAGGCGAGGAGCGTCCCGTCGTCGGCGATGTCCATCAACCCGGTGCTGATGGGCACCTCCCCCGCGGTGATGTTGGGGTCGATGATCGGCACCTCGGGCCCCGCCGGGCCCTGGCGCATGTAGAGGACGGAGTAGTCCTGGTCGGCGGCCCGCTTCGTGTAGAAGTACCGGCCGCCGCGCACCGTGGGCGTGCCCAGCACGTCCACCATCATCAGCTCCCGCAGGCGCGCCGCGAGGGCGTCGCGCCCCGGCACGCCGGCCATCATCTGCTCGCGGAAGCGGTTCTGCGCGGCGATCCAGGCGCGGGTGTCGGGCGACTGCTGATCCTCGAGCCAGCGGTACTCGTCGG
>Ga0187850_10002043_pt1 | contig 19551 bp, 22 predicted proteins | sample June2016WEW_4_15_FD_132436 | JGI IMG/M metagenome (GOLD analysis project Ga0187850, IMG submission 132436) | Peatland microbial communities from SPRUCE experiment site at the Marcell Experimental Forest, Minnesota, USA - June2016WEW_4_150 | ecosystem: Environmental > Terrestrial > Soil >... | reverse complement strand
CCCCATTCTGCGCCGTTGGCTCGGCTCCATAAGCGATGCTCCATCAGTTGTAGTGGACGCGGTCGCTGTCGATTCAGCTTGGCAGACATTGACCAAGATCGCCCAAGACACCGATTCTCGAGAACTGGGTACCGACTTTGAGACCCGAAGAACCCCTCTACGTCACCTAATCGATGCTGGTATCGGTTTGATAACAGGCATGGCCGCGTTTGCTGGCGCTTGCTTGCTCTTGGGATGGCTCGGGATCGCCATCTGCGTACCAGTGTCGGCTGTGATGTTTGGGTTGGGACTGGTAATCCGCCTTGTCGAGCACTCAAACTCAATCTGGCGAATGTTTGGGTTGGGGCTCGCCGTGGGATGTGCATCGTGTTTGGTCTTGCTGGTTGTCCTCTATGGCTATTCCGCCTTGGTTCACTGACATGGTGCTGTCAGGAGGAATCAGTCGTCAGTTCCCTTCTAAGACCCTCGTTTCCGTGGTTGCTGTCCAGCACGCCCTTGAAGCTGCCAGGGAACGAACTCCGATAGCCCGCGTTTCCCGTCCTCGATGAACTTCTCCAGGTCGGTTCTGCGGAACCTCACTTTGCTGCCGACCTTGTAATGAACGAGTCTTCGCTCGTATGCCAATCTCCGTATGAAGCTCGGGGAGACACCGAGGTATCCAGCAGCCTGGTTGACGTCCAAGATGTTTGGCTCGTCCACAACGGGCTGCCCAGACGCGGCGGCTCTGGTGCTGGCGATTTGTTCCCGAAGTAGCCGAAGTTCATCGACCACGAGCAGCATGGTGTCGATCAACTCCCTTTCGGCGGGTGTGTGCTCAGGGACTCGTGGGTCGGGCACGGGTAGCCCCATTGCCTCTTCGAGCTTTGTCCAAAGCGCCCGGTCAGGCAGGGCTGTGCCTTCTTCCCACTTCCTCGCCGTGGCGAGGCTCACACCGAGGTAGTCGGCAACGTCGCGTTGGGTTAAGTGCTGGGTCTTGCGAACTTGGGCCAGAGCCTCACCCCACCCTCCGCCTGGCCAGGTTCTCGCTGTATGCCATCGGTTGAAGCCCACAACGGTTCCTCCTATTCCATCGTTGGTTCCGCGAACTGCGCTCCTATCATGTCGGGAACTAGAGGCAGTGGACGTTGCCGGGAGGACCTTTGCTCTTCATTGAATACGACGTGAATCCCGAAGGACAGATTGAACTCGTTGCCCTCATGAACGCCGTCGAGGAAGACGGTCAGGACCCCGATGGCGAGGCATGGCTCGCATGGCGCGCAACCCACGACGACGAAGGCATGGGATGTGTCGGCGTGTCGCCAACAGACCTGAAGGCGATGGAGTCAACGGAGAGCCCGGAGGAGTTACTAGCCATTGTTGAGCGGGTCATCCTTGCTGACCGGGCGAGCAAGGAAGAGGTGGCACCGTGAGCACCACACGGTCGCAGCTGTATCGCTTCGCCAGAGACCTCGGGAACATTGAGGCCGTCGAGCACGGCTACAAGCGTGGCGGGCTGTCAGGTGGGGTGGAAGGTGGTGTCGAGCGCCAAGTACGCCGGACCATCTATCGACAGGGCAATCGCCAAATCAACAAGTTCGTCCGCGCAATCGGCCTTGGTCCGAGGCGACGCTGACTGTCCACGGTTCATCGCCTCTGGCTTTGACACCGGACCCCACAGGTCGGTTGGCTGCGGCTCAGGACCAGTTCTCTGTCTCGGGATGAGGTGAGGCACAAGGGTACCTACCGGTCGAATTACCGATGCGTGGGGGTTCGCGTCAGAGACCCTTCTACTTGGTGCCAAAGATCCGCTGCGCAAATAACGTGTCAAACACGCTCTGAACCTTGACAGTCTTGCCATCGTGGTAGGTCAAGATGTCCACCCGGTCAGTTGACTCGCCGGCAACAGTCGCGCGGACCAGCACCATGACCCGTTCCTCATCACCGAGGAAGAGCTCGGCCACTTGGGTGTACGACTCTTCGGCCAGCTTCATGAAAAAGGCGCCCAGCTCTTCCTTGCCATGGTAGATACCGCTCACCGTGCTGTTGCCGGGGACGACCCACTCGATGTCGTCGACCATATTGGCCATCGCCGCCGCGGGGTCACCCCAAGAGAACGCCGCATAAGCAGCTTTCGCCGACAAAATATTCTGCTCTGCAGCCACGGTGCGTCCTCCTTCTAGCGCGCGCCACACTCTAGAGGCGTCGTAGAGTCACGGCAGGGACTTTCCACATGACGAGGATCAACGGTCTTTGCATGGTCCCGGTCATGATGACCGTGCTGCTCACCTCCACCGACAAGTGCTTTCCTGGTCTGGCTCAGCCGTCGACTCCCAGGGTTATACCCGCCAGTCGCAGATTGTTGGTGTCGGAGAGGGGACGTGAATCCCTGCGCCGAAGGGTCAGCATCGGCAGGATGCGGCGCCGTCAACACACGATCCCTACAGTCCCACGCCTTGCCGCTCACATTCCCCGTACAGGTCACTTACCGACGATCCTCGCCGGGTATCTCTCGGTGGTTGTTGCCAGTGCGGGGTCCAAAGCGCTTGTTGTCCGCGTCCGTTCCCAAGCTCTAGCCAAGAAGATCAGGCATCTCGCCACACATTGCCGCCCGTTCCTCGGCCCAGCCGGGATCCTCGGTGACCGACTCGTCGGGCTTGTGGTTGACAGCGGTGCAGCCCGGCCCGGTACCGATGGCTCGGCGGATGCGTTCTCGGCACTTCTCAGCAGCTTCGTGCCAGTCGAGCGCTGCCGTCGACGGGTTGGCCTCGTCGGACTCGTACACGCCGAGCCATGCGGTGCGGAGCGCGGCAAGCTCCTCGACGACGAAGCCGTGGCGCCACCAGCACGGTCGCAGCCAGTCACCGGCGGCCGCATACCGCTTCTGCAACCAGTCGACCCACTTGGCCAACTTCTCGAGTTCCTCTGTTTTATTTGCACGTGAGAGGTTCTGCCAGACGACCACCGGCGGGCCGGCATCGTTGGACGATCGTCGGTCAACCAGGAGCTCGTCGAATCGGTGCTCGAGCTTGCCTATCCGAGCGTCGAGGCCGTCGGTCTTGTCCGAGAGATGACCAGGGTTCGACGGAAGTGGCTGGTCGTCATTCACCGGTCGTAGCTCCGAAGGAGGTTCCGTGGCTCTGCTCGACGAGGGCGGTCAGCGTCCGGTCCTTGCGCCAAGACGGAAGATGCGTGACACGGGGTCGGAGGTGGGGGGACACGATTACAGCGTGATATGGCGCCAGGTTGGCGATGTCCCAGACGGGCAGTACCGGCGTCCGACGTGGTGTCCACGAGCTGGACTTGCCATTGTCGTTGTGGGTGACGGTCTCGACCAGCTCGTCGTGCTCGCCGGCCAGCCGGCTGATCTCCTCCAGGAAGGCGATGTCCTTCTGGCCGCCCCACACCAGCGTGATGTTCGCCAGGTCGCGCAGCGCCCGCTCTCCCGCCTCGCCCCAGATGCTGCGGGCGGACGCCACCGACTGGAGGATGACGGCGGTTGTGATCCCGAGGCCGCCAAGCTCGGCGACCAGCTTGGGCAAGTCGCCGAGCGGGGCGATGTTGGCGCACTCGTCCAGCATGAGTACGAGGCCGGATTCGAGGCGGCGGGTTGCCGAGGCAGCCGCCTGATGACGGGCAACGTCGACGGTGTCTTCGATGAGTGCGGCGACGATCGGGGCGACCGAATGCTGAGCGCCCGGTGAGCCCATCAGGTAGATCGTTCCGCGCCGATCGAGGAAGGTGGTTGGCTCGAACGTGTCGTGGTCGACCCGGGTGGCTTCGAGCACCATCGGGTCGGCGAAGCAGTCGAATGCCCGTCGTACTGTTGCCCAGATCGAATCCCGATGCCTGGGTTCGACCTCGGTGGACGCGGCCAGGTCGTCGTTCCATCCCCGTGCGGCATCGGGATGGCGCGACAGGATGCGAACCGGTTCACGGGCTGCGGGACGGCGTGACCAGTCGAGGAGCTGCTCGACACCGAGACCTTCCAGGGCGGCCGCGTGCAGGTAGGAGCGGATGATGGAGGCCGCGACCTGCTCCCAGTACGCACCGCCACCGTCGACGGCCGCTCCCACGCCGGCGAACCCGGCAAACCCCCGGGCCCTCAGGATTGCCTTCTGGGGCACCTCGCAGCCCTTGACCGGGTTCCACCGCAGCTTCTCCGCATATGGGACGAGACCCTGGGGGTCGAACACGTACACCGGCCCGATCCTCTCGCGGGCACAGGCGGTGTCCATGTAGGTGTCGTGCCGGGTGGCCGTCACCACCGCGGAGCCCTTGTGACGGAGCACGGCAGGGATCACGAATCCCTCGCCCTTGCCGACCCGGGGCACACCGATCGCCAAGATGTAGTCCTCCGACTTGGCAAAGAGGGCGGCGCCGGTGGCGACGTCCACACCGAGCGCCAAGGGCTCCCGGTCCGCGACAGCATCCTTGCCGTAGAGGGCGGCCGTGTGCCGATTGACTGCGGAGCGACCCATCCGCCGCTCGACATGCGACCGGCTCACCTTCATCGAGCTACTGCCTCGGTCGCCGGTTGCGCCGCGGACAGACCGGATAAGCCGGATGGCCACGACAGCCAGTCCGAGAAGAAGCAGTTGCGTTGCGACCAGCGTCACCCACATGTACGGCGGTCCGGGTAACAACACCCGGGCGGTCGGGCTCCACGCCAACCTGGGGTCGGCCAGATGGCCCCACAGGAGCAGAAATATCCCAGGTCCCACACCCACACCCCCCGGAACAAGCCGATGCCCGCCGAAGACCAAGGAAGCCACCTGGCCCGACAGATCGACTGCGACGCCCTCTGCGACCACGATCGCTAGCCCGCAGAGGAACACCATGAACGGACCCTCGAACGGTGTCTGTCCACGACGGCTCATCGACCCAGCGACCTTTCGAACAACGTGAGCTGCTCGGGGACATCGCAGGGTCCCTCCATTGCCTCGGCCGTCACGTCCGGAGAACTTTTCGCACCCGACGCTGTGTCGTGGATCATGTCGCGGTGCAACGGAATGATCACCCCGCCTGAGGTGCCGGTCGTCTGCGACGTCGACATCAGAGCTCCACCGGGTCGGCGGCACCGAGGAGTACCTGATTGCCCCAGGCGGCGCCGACGACATCGGTGAACGTGTCGATACGGACGTCGGCGCCGGTGTGCGGAGCGTCGACCATCGCGCTGTCCCCGATGTAGATCCCGACGTGCTCCGCGTCGTCGCCCACTCCGAAGAAGACGAGATCACCCAGGACCAGTTGGTCGAGTGCGACATGTGGTTCGCTTTGCCACTGGTCGTTCGCCACTCGCGGTACGACCACCCCGGCAAGCCCGTAGGCCCACACGACGAGCCCTGAGCAGTCGAATCCCGTCGATGGGTCACCGCCGCCGAACACGTAGGGCGTGCCGATCTGCGACTCGGCATACGCGACGACCGCCGCCTGCACTGCGTTTGGTGCGTCCACGCTCGCCGCCGTGTAGTTTGCCGCGGTGGCAAGCACCTGCTCCGCGTAGGCGGTAGACGCTGCTTGGCACACCGGCCCCGTGTTGCCGCAGTTGTAGGCGACGAGCGCCAGAGTCGGGTTCTCGATGATCCCGAGAGAGCACAGGTAGCGAGCCGCCGCGTACGCGGCATCAACCGGGTCGAACGGGCTAGGCGGAACGGCCCCGCCGGTCGGCACCGGTTTGGCGTACTCGGCGAACGTGGCCGGCTCGAACTGGAACAGGCCCTCCGCCCCCGCATCCGACACGGCAGTTGTATCAAAGGTCGACTCGGTGTCGGCCACCGCCGCGAGCAGCGTCCACGGCACACCACAGGGACTGGCTGTTGCTGCCTGTTCGAACAACGACAGCAGTCCGGCGGGGATCGTCGAGGTGGCGAGCTGCGAGGGATTGTTGGTGCTCAAGGCGGGCGCCCCGCCTGCCAACGCACACACCGAGAACACGCACACGCCGACAACCGCGGCTGCGATCTTTATCGGGGTGTGCTTCACGACTGCGCCTCGACTCCGGTGACCACCCAGCCTCCAGGTGGACGATCTCGGAGCACAGCGCGTTCAGGCATACGGCGGAGGATGACTCGCTCGGAGATCGGCACTGACATCGGCGGATCGGCATCGGAGGTAACGGTCATCGTGCCGGTGACGATCACGGTCGCCTGCCCACCTGCCACTGACAGCGCAGGACCGGGTGGGTCGAGCGCGACCGTCGTACGGCGCTGTTGCGCCGTCCACGCCGCTGGCCACGACACGCTGTGGCCGAACGCCAGCTGCGGGGCGAGTGCTTCTTCCGTTGCGACGTCACCTTCGGGGTCCTCCGGGCCGGTCGTATCGGTGGCGGCGACGAACTCTTCTGCGACGCGTCCCGCCGCAGCGTCCTGGGTGGTTACGCCCCCGGTCGCAATCGAGGCGGTCCCACGGCCACCGGAACCGGAGAATCCTCCGACCATCGAAGCGCGCGCGTGATGGGGGAGGGCGGCATCGACGATCCCGAAGACGATCAGCCCGGCCGACACGGCTATCCCGACCCGACCCCACGTGAGGTGTCGGTGCCAGCCGGTGGTCACGGCCGGCTCCGCATCGCCTGGTTGGAGTCGCACATAGCCAGGTCGCGCGCGGAGAGGACCGTCTGGACGATCGCCCCGTGCTCGCCGACCCGCCACAGCGCCCGACCCCGGGGCAGCTTCGGGACGAGCAGGGTCTCGGATTCGGTCCAGTCCATGACATCGCGAGAGGCCCGGGCTTCCCCACCAGACAGGTTGAACGTCACCTTCGTCTCGGCCTCGGTGACGAACCCTTGGGCTCGCTTAGCGGTGGCCGTTCCGTCGTCGGCCTGGGACGCCAGATCCGAGATGCGTTGAACGATCGTGACGAACTGCACCCCATAGGCACGGGACAGCTTTTGGGTCTCCTCACCCCAGGCCACGAACCCGGCGTCGCGGATTGCCTTCCAGCACTCGTCGACCACGATGATCCGTTGGCGGTCCTTCTTAGAGACCACCTGTGCCAGCCACGCCCCGGCGCACACCAAGATCGCCGAGAACGCCGGTGACTGAAGTACCGCGGACAGGTCGACGACGATGCCGGGACCCGACCAGTCGATGTTCGTGTTGGACTCCCCGTCGAACATGCCGGCAAGGTCGCCCTCGACGAGGCGGTGCAACCCCCTGGCGACTGACTTGGCGTCTGTCGCCAGATTCGCCGTGCTCGTGTGCAGCTCGCCCGCCATGGCATCGGTCGGGCACATGAGCAGTTCCATCACATGTCGCAGAGTCGGTACTCGGCGCTGTGCCTGGCGTTCGAGCTCCATCAGCGCCGCGGTCACAACCGAGCGCTCGTCGCTCGTCATGGTGCGTTCTGTCGCCGACTCGGCGAGCGCGACCACCACGCCGATCCGGCGGCCCCGGACATCCTCGGAGGCAGCGCCGCTCGGTGCGGGTCCGGCCTCCAGAGGATTGAGGCGCAGCGCGCCGCCCGGATAAAGCGCCAGCACCGACAGCGCGTCCCGGGCGGCCAGGTCGAGGTACTCGCCCTTCGGGTCCAAGATCGCCAGCCACTTCCCTGCCATCGCCTGGCGGTGCAGATAGGCCTTTACGAACGCGGACTTGCCGTAACCCTTGTTGCCCGACACCAACATGCACGGGGAGAGCAACGTCTCGGTGTCATATAGGCGGAACGGGTCGTAGCAGAACATCCCCTGGCCGAGGACCTCCTGGCCGATGATGGGACCGAGCAACGGCAGGCCGGCTTGGCACTGGAACGGATACGCGGATGCTGAGTGACGGGTCGTTACCGACATGGGCGCAAGACGCAGCATCAGAGAACCCCCCGGGAAAACTGCAGCCGGCACAGCGGCAACGTTGCCGCCCACGCCTCATGACCTCGGGCGTGCATCTCTCGGAGGTCCAGGTGGCACTCGACCGCCTTGCGCTGTGCCTGGCGCCACGCGCGCTCGGCCGTTTGAACTTCAGGGCTCGAGACCATCACCAAACCGGCGACCTTGTGTTGGCGGAACCCCCGGGTCAGCTCCCGCTCCCGCGAACGTGCCTCGTCGACACGCCGCTCCTCCTCCTCAGTGGTGATGATCCCCTTTTCGTCCCGCTTGCGTTGTGCCATCCCACCGGTCGTCCGAGCATCTCGCGCCTCGGCGAATGCCTGGTCGGTGGAGACCGCCTCGAAGTGCATGGACACGGTTCGCACCGACCCTTCCAACGCGGTGGCGAGCAGCGGATACATCCACTCCGTGCCCACGTCGATGCGAGGCCAGGCGGCGATCTGCCCAACCCGGTGGACATATCCATCGGTCCGCAGCGTGTCGTAGCCAACTTTGCGCGACGCCGGCCCGGCTTGGGACACCGGGATCGACCCCTCTCCCCATAGCGCCACACGCTCCGGCGCGGTCGGGTCGGCCCACTGGCGGAGCGTTGCCGCGATAGCCCGGCGGGAAAGCATCTTTGGCCGCAAGCCAATCGACATCAGGTGCTCGCACAGCTGAGACACCTCGGCGGTCGCCTCGGACAACGCGTCAAGCCCTGGCGCCGCCTCGGTCTCCACCTGGGCGCCCAGGTAGACGTCGTGGTGGATGGCAGCCCTGCCGATCGCGGCCTGAAGCGACTGGTAGTCCGCCCTCTCCTCGGCGTTCACATCGCGCATCGCCGCCGCAGACCAGTCCTCTTGAACGGTCGAGGGCTGTGGGGTGGCCCTCTCCACCCACTGCAGACGCCGAAGTCCCGGACCGTCTGCGGCCATGGTCTTCAGCACCTCGCCCCACTGGAGGATCTGGGCGGCCTGCTCGTCCGATCCGGAGAACACGAACCGGTCCCCACCCGATACCGACACCACCGCGGTGAGCAGGCTTCGGCGTCCGACGCGCTCGGCCAGGAGACCTGCCTCGGCACCATCGACCGTCGTCGCCAACCACCGCAACCGACCGAGCTCCGGCGGTAACTGCTCGGACATCCCTCTACGCGACCGGCGGGTTCGTCCCCGCCTGGGCGCCGTGGAGGTGTCGGAGCCTTCGTTGGATGCCGGGCCGACCGAGCGGCCGGTTACAGCTGGGTTCACGGCGACCGTTAGCCATGTCTGTGGCATCTCCCAGTGGGACTTGCCGCCTGCTCGGAGCATCCCGAATCGGAGAAGCGGTCCGACCATCGCCCGGACCCGGGTCCCCCGGTGCGCACCGAAGGGCATCTTCCCGAGGGCAAACCAGAAGCCCACCAACACCGGGGCGAACGGCATTGGCATCGGAACACCCACCAGGAGCATCACCAACCCGACAACCACACCAACGATCCCCGGGGCGAGTTGGGCGGCGGTCCGACTGACCAGCTCGTAGCGCTTGGTCAGTACGCCGAAGTTGTAGAGCACCTCGCCGTCAGCCACGAGGACCTCCCGATGCGCCCCGTAGCGCGGTGGACTGGCCGGGCTCGCCCGGAGCCTCAGGGGCAGGCGATGCCGGTCGGCTCGAAGCACCGCCGACAGCCGAGCCGTCACCTCCCACATGGCTGGCAGCGGCCTGGCCGGCCGCTCCTCCCTTGCCACCTCTTCCTTCGGCGTGACTCGGGCCACTGTTGTCCCCAGCCGACTCACCCGGCCCGGGAGTACTCGTCGTGCCGTTCGGAGTGGACCCGCCGTTCACAGAAGAGCCACCCCCAGGCGGGCTACCGCCGTTGGCAGCGGCGGCTGAGCTCACACCGGCTCGGGCGGCTGTCGTCGCGGCACCGACCCCCACAGCACCGGCCACACCGACCGGTCCGGCTGCCACCCCGGCTTGGCGGACGATCGCCTGCTGAGCACCACCGGAGCGGCCCATCATCCGGGCTGTGCCGGCGACCCGGCTCCCCATGTAGGTCATCCGGCCCGGGCCGCTGATCTGGGATGCAGCCGCGGTCGCGTGCTCGGTGGCGGCGGGCACGTGCTTGAGCGCCATCGGCAACGCCAACGACCCGAGGAGCAGGAACGCCACCGATAGAAACAGCGTCGTCATGTCCGCACCGACCGAACCCGACACAGAGAGCTGGCTGTTGTTCAGGTCGGCGGCAGCGAGAACCATCAGCATGGTGATCACCAGCTGGGACAGGATCGTCGCCACGATCAGATCTACCAGCCGCTTGATCCAATGCGCCGTCCCGCCCCAGTACAGGCCGCACAGCGCAAGCGGAATGGCGAGCACCTCCAGGTAGAGGAGCGCGCCCCGGAGAGCGAGCACGAACCAGATGATGAGCGCCGCCAACCCGGCAAGCGCCACGATCAGCGCCGCGGCCAGACCGGGCAGCCCGCTACCGCCTGAGACCACCGTCGCCGACAAGGCGAAGTCAGACAGATGACCGAGTCCCTGTCCGAATCCCTGGTTGCCGCCGATGGACACGTCGACCAGCAGGCCGCAGCAGCTGTTCACCAACGTGAGGACCCCGGCCGTCACCGGCAACGCCACCGCGGTGCCCACGGCCATGATCACCGGGGCGCCGAGTCCCCGCTTCAGTACCGACGTCAGGTCGCCTCGGAGAGCTGCCGTGCCGACCCCCACGAACAGGATCGGGACCGACAACCAGACGACGACGCTGAGCATCGCCCGCCACGGACCTGCGAACCACGACGTGAAGTCGGGAGTGGTCGTGGAGCCCATGGCATGGATCACGCCGCCAATGGCCCAGCTCGCGAAACCCCCGATCCCCTCGGAGATGGCGCGCCCGAACCAGCTGACCACGTCGTGGCCGATACCCCCAACGGGGTCGAGGAGCGAGATGCCGGCGAGCACGTCAGCTGACCGACGTGCCGAAGTTGAACGCCCAGGTGATCAGGAAAGCGCCCGCCCCGATGATCACAGCGCCGGCGAACGCGGCGAGGATCTTGTGCTGGGAAATCGACGTGCGGTTAATTGATCCGTTCTGCACGCCCCACCACAGGCTTGCCCCGCCGACGATCAGTCCGAGCAGGCACGCGTAGACGGCCCACTGCTCGATACCGCCGAGGAACGACGACACCTGGGACGAACCGGGCAGCGAGTTGTTAGGCGAGATGTTCAGGTCCACGCTGGCGAGCAGATCGCTGCCTTTCGAAGTGAGCAGTTGAGGGATCACAGGACCTCCAGGGCCTTGTTCCAGGACCGTGTGTCCCGGACGCCACCCATGGTCCGGACGAACGTCACCCTGAACGTCACCTTGCAAAAAGAAGACCCTGACCAGGAATGACGCGAGATGCCCGAACGTCACCCTCGACAAGCACGTGGCGCTCTTGGCGCGAGGGTGACGTCACCCTCATCACTTCAAGCTTCGTGGTCTCGAACTGGCCCCACTTGGCTTGTGCCCCACCCACAACCCAACCTCCGAGATCGACCTCCTCCGGGAGCGCAACAACCAGGGCGTAGAATTTGGTCTTCATGCAGGCAAGAAACTCGTGATGTCCGCCCCTCCGGATCCACTAGACATCGTCGGTCGACCGGCTGCCCATCTGCTCGGACTTGAGCTCGTGGACGGGTGGCGGGTTATCGCGTGTTACACGCCGCCGCCCGGTTCCACGGGCGGGACCTTCTCGATCGGGTACATCGCTGAGCGTTCCGTCGACCAGAAGGCCGAGTACGCGTTCGTAAAGGCTCTGGATTTCTCCAGGTGGTCCGAGCTCGGCATTCCCCAGGTCGACGCGATCAACATCATGACCGGTGCCTACATTTTTGAGCGCGATGTGGTCGTTGAGTGCGCCACCAGGAGAATGTCGAATGTGGTGCGCGGCATTGGCCATGGCGAGATCGAGGTGGGCAATGGACCCATCAAGAAGGTCAGTTACCTCATCTTTGAACGGGCCGATGATGACGTGCGTACTCGGCTCGACGCTATGGCCGTGTTCGACGTGGCGTGGGCCCTTCGAGTCCTACACCATGTGGCTAACGGGCTCCGCCAATTGCACGGTGCGGGCATCGCTCATCAAGACGTGAAACCGTCGAACGTACTCATGTTCCCTGAGGCATCCAAGCTGGGAGACCTCGGTAGGGCTTTCCACCAGGGCAAGGTCTCTCCTCACTCAGGCCTTCCCATCCAAGGTGACAGCCTGTACGCACCGCCCGAGTGTTTGTATGGCTTCAACGAGCCGGACAACGTGCTGCGCTCACGGGAGGCCGATGCATACCACCTTGGGAGCATGATTATGTTCATGTTCGCCAAGGTCGGGGCGACGTTGGCGATGCTCACGAACCATCTCGATCCTGCGTTCCGTCCAGGTGTGTGGGCTGGGACCTTCGATCAGGTGCTGCCACACGTGCGAGCAGCATTTGACGAGGCAATCCTCACTCTTGAGTCGTTGGTTCCCGATTTCCTGTGTACCGAGGTGTCCGTGCTCGTCCGCCAGCTCTGTGACCCGGAGCCGGCGGTACGTGGCAATCCTAAGGTGGAGGCGAGGAATCCTCGGCGCTACTCGATGGAGTACTACGTGTCGAAACTCGACAACCTGGCGAGGAAGGCGGAGCTGGAGCTGCGGGGAACTCTGTGACCGCCACGGCCGGACCGGAGACCCGCGACGTCATCCCTCGGTGGCGGAGCGTGAGGGACACCATCGCCGGTGGCGAGTTTCCAACGGGTGGTTCGGCCGTACTCACGGCCGAGCAGGAGGGGTTGCTGCAGCTCCGTGCCGCGGAATGGCAGACTCATGCAACCGAAGTGTTTGCCGTCGAGTTCGTCGGCACCGCGTTGTTACTTGGTGTTGGGGATCGCGCCGCAGATGCGGCCGAGTTCCTCGCGAAAAACGCTACCCTTCCATCGACTGAGCTACTTGGACAGCTCACAACCGACACCACCAGCACCGACCAAGCGAAATCAGTCCAGCAGCACTCAGATCGTGCTCTTGCAACCGAGCGTAACCTCATGGAACGCAGTGCCAAGCGCGTGGCACAGTGTCGAGTTGAGCTCGATCGCGATCCACGGAATGCCATCGCGTGGTCCGAACTTGCTCGCGCTTACACCCGACTCGGCCTTGACGCTCGTGCCGAGCGCGCGATGCGAGTCGCGCTGTCGCTCGCGCCGACGAGCCGGTACCTGCTACGAGCTGCCGCGTGCCTCTACGCCAACATCGGCCAACCGGAGCAGGGCCATGCCATCCTCACGGCGGCCGCGCTAACGCCTGACGATCCATGGCTTCTCGCGGCCGAGCTCGCCACAGCCAATGCCGCCGACATCTCACCGCGGTTCTCAAAGCGCGCTCGGTTAATGGTCGAGCGCAGGGAGTTCGCACCCTTTCAGCTCAGCGAGCTGGCCAGCGAGCTCGGCACTCTCGATCTTGGAGATAATGATCGGCGGGCGAAGAAGTTCTTCCATCAGGCCTTGGCCGAGCCAACCGAGAACAGTGTCGCTCAAGCCGAGTGGGCATCGCATCGAATCTCGGGTCTGCTAGTGCCCGATGCGCGGCTCTATGCGCCGATGGCCTCCGAAGCTCGTGCTCGCCACGCTCAACAAGAGGGCGAATGGAGGAACGCCTTCGGACACGCGACGGCCTGGCTCGGTGACCAACTGTTTTCTACCAACGCTGCCATAGCGGCCTCCTACGTATCGACAGTCGGGTTAGATGACTACGCGCAGGGTCTGCATGCTGCGAGGATTGGACTCATCGCCCACCCACGCGATGCTGGTCTCCTGAACAACGCTGCCTACTCGATGATAGAGCTCGGTGACCTAGAGAAGGCAGAAGAGCTTCTTCGCCGAATCGACTTTGACACGGCGTCGGACATTCAGTGGATCCCGGCGGTTGCCACCCAGGGGTTGCTCGCCTTCCGCCGGCGCCGACCGGAAGTGGGGCGCGAGCTGTATCACAGAGCCATCGAGCTGGCGCATTCGATTCGTGGCAAGGAAACGACCGAAACGATGGCGACGCTGATGCTTGCCCGTGAAGAGCTGACTCTGGATCCCGTTGCCGGCCGAGCCGCCCTAGCTGAAGCGGAACGACTGTCACGTCGCGTCAGGGATGCCAGCGTCGACCGATGGCTCCCCTTGGTCCAGCGCGTGGCGTCCGCACCGGCGTAACCTCGATCGGTCGATGCAGGAGCTAGCTTTGTTGCGCTCGACCCGGCTGTTCGCATCATGGAACCCGAGATCGCCGAATCCGGCGCCGGTGGCCATACAACCCGCCAGCCAAGCACGGCCCCGCTCCGTGGGTCACTGGCGAATGCGCGGGTCGGCAGAGCTTGTCACAATATCTGGATAGGTTCTGCGATCGTTGTTTTCAACCGCAACGACTCATTGTTGATATTGACGTCGCGATCATGGGGCATTCATGACGCGTTCTGCCAGAATTCTTCTACGCGAATAGAAGTCCATCACCGACGGCGGCCTCATATAGCTCGTAGTCAACGCCAGATCGCAGCGTGTATTTGAGCGCGACGGTCGAGGTCATCGTCGATTCAGCGGAGAGCCCTAGATCAACCCCACGGGCCTTGATCCCAACATTTAAGTGCCTCACCGAGCTTTGCACATACTTGCGTTGGTATGTCGCAGTCGATGCAGTGGGATCACCCGCTAAGGGGTACGTATCTACCAGCACCCCACGCGGCGGCACCGCGTCAGGTGGTAACAGCAAGACGCCAGGTGAGCGGTGGCTTTCGCTCATTCCGGCAACATCTATTTGCCATCTACGAATCGAATGTTGACCCGGTTCGTTGATAGCGATCTGCTCGAGCTGGACCGTAATTGGAAGGAAGATCAGCTTGGTTTGGCCACTGGTTGCCTCGAATGTGGAGGATGTCGAAGCCGTTGCCCTACCGTCTTTGCCGAGCCCGGTTCCGGCAACGGTAACGGACCAGCCGACCATGCCCCCATATGCGGCTTCGCCCATCCATTCCGCTTTGCATTCATCCACCGACGGCGCACCCATTACGAACAAGGGGAAGCGGAGCTCGATCGGCTCGCGCTGCTCCACGGTGGTGACACGACTGTTCCACCAGTCTCGCAACCGCTGCCGGGCCGTCATACGAGCGGAGTCAAAAACAAGAGTTGCCTCGGCTTGTAGCTCAGGTGGTGTTGTGAGGTATCGACGCGGCTGCCGGTCCCAGAAAGTCTTAATCACCTCGGATATCTGATCCGCCTCACCGTCACGGAACTCCAGCGTTTCAGCAACCATGGGTTCCGAAAGTCCGAGGGCTCTTAGATCTGCGGCGAACACCTCGCGCTCGTTGAGCGCGAGGTGTTCCCACTCTATAAGGCCGAGAGTGCTAGATGCGTCGAAAGGTTCTTCCTGTCCACGGACCCACTCTAGACCTCGAATAGTGATCTCGCTGCCTGACATGGCAAGAAGCGTACATACCGAGAGTCGCCTGAACACATACCGCCAAAGCTCCAGGCGAATTCATTCGATGTGTAGGCATTAGCGTCAGATAGGTGTGTTCCACGGCTCGGAAGCGAGAGGATGGTGTTTGACGAGCTCCGACCTGATCAGTGGTTCGACCTATCGCCACCCGACTCTGGGTCCTTTGACTGTCACACTCAGCGCTCCGTTCATAACAAGTCGAGTCGACGACCTGTAACTAACAATCTGAGGATTGCACGTTAACAGGCGACTAGCGCAGTGGGACGTGTCTCAACCGGTCCCGCTAGCAACATATTCGGTGGACAGTTCCTGAAGGATACCCGAAATGATGGGGAGATCCCAGTCGTGGCGAATCAGTGAGAACTCGGGCCCTGTTGCCCGTCTGTACGTGTGTGAGATTGGACGCTCCCACGATAGATTGGAGAGTCCATGAAAGGTAAGCTGCCCGATACGTTGCCCCGCTCGAAGAGCGATAGGAGTTTGGCCAAGGTTGACAAGTTCGAGGGTAACGACACCTTCAGACCCTGGCTGTATCTGAATCGCAGTGGCTGTCATGAGACCGAGCCGGCCATATGACGAGCGCGTCACCAACTGCCCAGCGATATCTCGTGGGAGAACAAAATACTCGAGCGTGGCGGCCAGAACGAGTTCGCCGGGATGCAGGATAAAGGGCTCTCCCCACTCCTTGTGCACGATCTCTTGCATGTCGCGAGGGTCTTGCCCTCGCCTTAGAGCATCGAATACTGCAGTCGCCGAGTGCCGAAACACAATGAAGCTCGAAGACAAGCGCACGTCCAGACCTGCGTCGCCGATGCTGCCAGCCAGAAGAGGAGTCACAATGAGCTGCTCTTGTCCAGTAATTGACAGGCGACCCCTGATGTCATTAGCAGAAAGCAAGCCAATGACTTCCGCGCGTTCTGTTGAACGATAGCTGTCAGACTCTACGGAGCCACCGGATCCCGTCCACAATCTTACGAATTCAAGACTTTCCATTGCCTTCAGGCCAAGACGGTCAAGGTCTGATTGATCCATATCCTGCCTATCCATCAGTTCCTGCGCCACCCAGACGGCATTAACAACATCAGAAGGTTCGAACGAATCATGACGGAGTTCACCGCGGTCGCCATGTTCCTCAACCAATCCTCCAGGCACGCCGCTTGACAAGCGATGACCGAGCCACTCGATCTCGGTCCATCGGTCGTCAGCGTTGTACGGCACTCCCCATGATCCCCATGAGCAAACCACGCGCCACAGTTCGTCCACTTGTTCCCGCAGCGTTTCCACAGCCAACTGAACACCAGGGTCATCGGACATCTCTTCAGCGGCGAGTTCCTTCCAGGGCCCCAACAGATCCACAGTCCAGTGCTCGAGCGACAAGTGACGGTTGAGTACGTCAAGTAGAAGCTGTGTTCGTAGCGATCGTGGCGGATGGGTCTCTGACGTCTTTGTTGATGGAGGATCAGAGACACTTAACATCTCTGCCAGCGATGCAACGGCGGCAGGTCCGTAAAGCCGGAGGGAGTTGAGGTCGCACAATACTTCCGCAGTCCAGCCTAGCGCCACACTATTGTTTCTGTGGAGGCCGATACCTTCGACTACGTCTCCTAAGTATCGATTAATCGAGGTCCCAGGCTGATCCATATTGCCCTTGTAATGAATGGCGACATGTCCAACCTCGTGACCGACGACCAGGGGCTCCCATAGTGCACGTGTTCCTTCCAGATACGGAACCGTGATTAGAGCGAATTGCCCCTTGCGGTAGCGTTCGTCAGCAAGATAATCGGTGTTCCACAAGTTGTGAAAGAGATATCCTCGAAGGTCTGCAAGCCAGGTTTCAAAGTTGGCGGGCGCGCCAACGGTTAGTACTGGCCGAAGTTGTTCAGACAGTTCCAGCTCCAGGAATTCCCTTGCGATTCGTCGACTTAGCGAACGGGGAAGCGAAGCATTGCCTGTGCGGGCGAATATTCGATCGACATGGAATTCCTTTTGGCTCAGGTCCTCCAGACGAGTCTTCACCTCGTTTAGCCGATCGAAGTCATCTGGATTCTGATCCCAACTTCGTCTGGTGTGGAGGATCGCGTGGTCCGAGTACGCTTCCACGAGTTCTAGCGCCTCATGGAATGGTGCTGGAGCTCCACTGTTGTCCGTTCGTATCGCCGACACGTGCGATTGAAAAGCCGCAGCACGGTCGACAAGTGATCGAAGCAATTGTTCAGATAGCAATTGGGGCATCGACCCTCCCCGCCGTGATCACAGGTTGACTCAGTATCATTGACGCGACGTTACATTACTCACCGTCGCCTCCTAACTGAGATGATCGCGTATACGTCAATTCCCATGCCTGACAACACCTGTATCGTCATCTCATGGTCCACTGATGGCGCGATCTGCTGCTCGATGCGAAACATAGCGTCTGTGCGTCCGCCTGCGCTCTACCCCGCTTCTCTACGAGGGCACAAGGGGATTCCACGCCACTTCGTGGAACATCTGCCGAGCATCTCCTCACGATCCTGCTGAGTCACCCACATCGCGTAATCCTCAACGATGACATCTGTCACATAAGAGGTATAGGGGAAGCACATGCAGAGATGATCTGGAATCGATTTTAGTGCAATAAGCTCAGGACGTTCATGCAACTCAGAACTACTGGCATCTGACTGGCTTCTACGTGCCGTGTAAATGAGTCCGAGTGTGAGGGCTCGTGTCCAACAACTTGGGCGATCCTGATAAGGCGCCAGTCAGCCAGACGTAACCATTTCGGTGGCGTGCGTTAGCTTGCGAGTTTGCAGCGCTCAACGACATCGTGGCATCGCTGACATAGCGCGAGATGCTCTGAGATTGTCGCTGTTACTACTCCCGAAGCGTACTGCTCAAGCTCACCGACTGACGGGTGTCCAAGCACTAAAGAAGACTGGGCTCCCTGCACAGTCTCGTTTGTTCGCGGCGAACCAAATGCGAATCCAGCAGCCCTCTGTAGTACGAGAAAGGTGGATGATTGAGACGCATCAAATGTCCCGCGGATCGCCACGTTACGAAGCTCCTGCGCAATGGTTGTCAGTTCCTCGTCAACCTCGCCATGATGACCGCCAACTGTGATAGCGCGGATCAGGTATTCGCGAAGGCTAGCTTCGGGCACCTTCCCCGTTTCACGAAAGGCCGCAGTCTCCCTCTGGGAGTTCAGTTCGTTCTCGATGTCGTCGGCTAAGAATTCAACCAGGCGCCGAGCCTTGGGAGAGAGGTCGCCTCCAGCGCGTAGCGCAGGAACGACCCCTGCAAGGGTAGTGCTCCAATCAGGGCGGGCCAAGAGAACCTCAATCACATCGCCAGTGTACAGGATGGCCCAGAAACCTTGGCGCGGGATACAAGGCGCACTATGGGGTTATCGGTTCGAGGGTCCCGCTTCTTGAACTGTGGGCGGCCGAACCGTCAAGTATCAGGCCCTGTCCTACCCAGATCCATGGACCGCTCGGCTAGGTGGCCGTCACACGGGATGGGAGAATCCTGCCAGGACCGGGACCTTTTCCTGACGTCCTCCGGAAGAGGAACTATGCCCGACGACGCCCCGGCCCGTGAGCCAGTCCACGGCGGGAGGATGACCGACTCCCGAATCCGAATCCGGACTAACAACATCGCAAGCCCGAAGGACAGGTCAAGCCCAGCGAGGGCTGGGATGCTGAGGTGGTCGCCGTGACAGCAAAGACTCTTAGCATCGACCCTCGACCCCTTCAACGGCATGGCCGGGTTGCCTTCGAAGGGGTCTGCCCCCAATTCAGTTGACTTGATGATGTGCCCTGGGTTTCACCTCCGCAACTGAGGCCAGGTGGCGTGATACTGTCCCTATGGACAGCAAACGGCCGCGAATGCCGACGGTCATCTGTGAGAACAGTTTTGAGAACCAAACGTCCGGAAACCGATGTAACTCCCGGTTTGTCCCGGTCTCTCTTGGCACGGCGTTTCCCCAGGACGCTTGCCCTATTGGCCGCTTCTGGTCACTATGAACCAACCAGCGAAACGGGGGACGGTCATCGTCTCTTGTCCACGCCGGCAGGCGATGTCGAGCTTCGGATCCCGAAGCTGCGGGTGGGGTCGTTCTTCCCGTCACTGTTGGAGCCGCGTCGTAGGGTCGACAAGGCGCTGTGGGCGGTGATTATGGCCGCGTACGTGACCGGCACCAGTTAAGGTGGCCGGGTCCCCGTGAACTGATCCACCCGTTGTGCGAGTCCGATCCCTCATGCTGGGGGAAGGAGGACTACACGACGATGAAACGACGCAGACACACGCCCGAACAGGTCATCCGCAAGT
>Ga0187850_10002039_pt1 | contig 19597 bp, 12 predicted proteins | sample June2016WEW_4_15_FD_132436 | JGI IMG/M metagenome (GOLD analysis project Ga0187850, IMG submission 132436) | Peatland microbial communities from SPRUCE experiment site at the Marcell Experimental Forest, Minnesota, USA - June2016WEW_4_150 | ecosystem: Environmental > Terrestrial > Soil >... | reverse complement strand
CGCCGCGGAAGGTGTAGGTCTGGGTCTCTTCGCCCAGGACACGGTTGTTGGGGTCCTCCAGGGCGAAGCGGGCGCGTACGGTGCCGGCTTCGGGTCCGCCCTTGACGTCTTCCAGATTCAGCATTGTCATGTGCCCGTGCGCGCGCGGGGCCGGAGCAGGGCTGGCGGGCTGCTTGGCGTTGGCCGCGGAGCGGCCATAGGCGCTGCTGAATACGGCCTCCGACCAAAAGTCTACCCCATCGATATCGCCGTGGCCCAAGTACAAAGGACGCTGATGCGGCTCGAAGCCGGGGAGCTTGCGGTCGGCCATCGAAACGTCATTCCGTATAGGAAACGGCCTCGACACAATGACCCCGGCAGGGGTCCCGAGCGGCATCAGGTAGGGTTTCACCACGTCCTTGAGGAAATAATACGTGGTGAACGGGTGGCCACCGATGATCACTTCTATTTGATCCTGACCGCGCTTCAACTCAACCGAGGCAGCCATCATGGCCGCGGACGCGAGCCCCATCAGTATCGCCGCCTTTAGCAGGCGTTCGTACCCCGTCAAGTGTTGTTTTGCAATCATAGCGACAACGCTCCTTTCCAAATACGATTGCCCCAACGCAAAGCTCATCAGAGTCTTGGCCGCCTCACGCGTTTCGGCCCCGGTAAAGCTGATTCGTCAGGACGCGCGCCTGGCCAGCTCCCAGCCGGCTCTGGAGCCCGTCGCAAAACTGCTGCCGGGTACTCGTGCGGACCATCTCGTTGAGCAGGGCCTGCTGCACGGCAAACGCCTGTTCCGTGATGGCGTCGGGATTGGGCGCCAGGCGGAGCAGCTCGGCGTGCAGTTCCCTCTGAATCGCGGCCGTTTCGGGGCGTCCGGCGAGATCGTTCTGTTCGCCCGGGTCGCGGCCGAGATCGAACAGCAGCGGCGCGTACCCGGTGAAGTAGATATACTTCCAGCGCTCCTTCCGGATCATGAAGGAACCGGTGCAGTTCCCCTCGGAGTGCGACTCGCTGTACGCCACCCCGGGATGGGCCCCGGACACACCCCGCGCCAGCGGCACGAGAGAGTGGCCGCGCAACTTCGCGTCCGGCGGCAAGCCGGCGAGCTCCAGCATGGTCGCCACCATGTCCACGTGCATGACCGGCGTATGCACCGATTTGCCAGCGGGCAGCCCCGCCCCCGCCATGATCAGGGGCACGCGGGCGGCGTTTTCCAGCAGGAGGTTCTTGAGCCACAGGCCATGGTCTCCCAGCATCTCGCCGTGATCGCTGGTGTAGACGACCAGGGTCGTGTCCATCTGGCCCGCCTTTTCCAGCTCATCCAGCAGGGCGCCGACCATCCCGTCGAGCTCGCTGATCATCCCGAAGTATGCCGCGCGGGCCCGGCGAATGCGCGCTGGGTCGATGGGCGAAGAGAAGCGCTGGAAATTCGCCAGTTGCTCGAAAGCGGGATGCCGCCGGTCCAAGTAGTCGAGGGACACGTTCGGCAGGGGCATGGCCTCGGGCGGGTACATGGCGGCGTACCTGGGCTTGGCAATGAAATCCGGATGCGGCAACAGGCAGCCGGTATACATGGCCCACGGCTTCCGCAAAGTGCGAGCGTCTTCGCGCAGGAAACGCAGAGCATTGGCGAAGACCGTGTCGTCATGCGATTTGCGGTCCTGAAAGCTCCCGTTTACCTGGTTCCGCACGCTCGCCCGGAAACACATCGGCGCGCGAAACAACGAAGTGATGTCCGGACTGCCGGAGTGGCCGTGATCCGTATCCACTTCATGGAATCCGTAATCGTTTCCCGCGGTCAAGTCGAGTTTGCCGGAAGCCCAACACTCGTAACCTGCGTCGCGCAGGCGGTTTCCCCACGTCGGCACCGGTTTCTTGAACGAGGTGCTGTTGCAGTACGAGCCGACATCGGAGGGGAACATGCCTGACATCATGCCGGCGCGCGATGGCACGCACACCGGGCTGCCGCAGTAGGCGCTGTGGAACTGCACTCCCGCTCGGGCGAGCCGGTCGAGGTTGGGCGTTTTGACAATGGGGTGCCCCGCGGACCCCAGAAAGGGCCCGCCATGTTCGTCGGCGCAGATGACCACGATATTGGGCCGGTCTGCCGCAGCCGCCCGCAGCATCGGCGCGCCGGCGGCGGCCAGCACGCTGGCCCCGAAGGTCCGTCGAGAAATGTCCGGCATAACATCTCCTCCAGGACTCCCTTTTGGGCGTCCTGGCCGGAATGAGTATAACACCTCGACGTCCGCTCACCCGGCCGCGGCATGGAACCGCGAGGGCGACCGAGCGACCTGCCGCGGGAAGCACCTCGCAAGCAGCCCAGCGGCGCAGCGCTCGAAAGGGCCGCAGCCTGCTCCGGCCTCAATGCGCGCGAAAGACCCATTGCGGCGACCTCACAAGGAAGCTGGCGCCGGTGGCACGGCATCGCGCTCAGGCGAGCCTGGCGTACTTGCGCGCCAAGTCGGCATCCTCTTTGACCTCGTCCGAGATGATGGGAAACATGCCGACGATCGCGCCGTCGGTGGGCTTGATATTCGCGTAGGCGAACTGGAACGCATTCTCGACCGATGCCTTGTTGTTGCACAGGCGGCCGGCGGCGAGAATCTTGAAAGCCAGGCAGGGCCTGCGGATCTGCCGCACCCGCGCCAGCATTTTGGCGGGATCGGAAGCGAGGTAGGTTTCGCCCAGCAAGTTGTCGCCCATGCGAGCCCGGATCTCTTCGGCCGGTCGCGTGAGATTGTAGCAACAGCCCATGTAGAAGTCGTTGCCCCAGCCGGAGTCCTCGATGCGCGCCAAGTAATCGGGGTTGTGGGTGGAAATGCCGGCGGGCAGACCCGCGTCGTGGACCTTCTTGATGTAATCGTGGATTTTTTCGGCCTGGCCGGCGCGCATGAGCCGGTCGGTGTCGGTCCCATGGTGGACAATCGCGATGGGCTTGGTATCGAGCACGTCCTGGAACTTGATATTCGGGCGGTCGGCGGTGAGGCAGATGTACTGGATCTTCGATCCGCGCTCACGCGCGGCCCGCAAGGCATCGCGGCCGACTATCTGATACGAGCACTGCCAGGTGTTGATGCCCTCCTCCTCGCAATGCAGGAGGAATTCGGTGGTGCGTTCCACGGTGAAGTACCGGAGCATCAGCTCCGTCATCCGCTGGGTGGAGTGCGAAAAACCGGCCATGGGATTACCGCCGGCGATCAACCGCGTCACCTGCTTGTCTCCCAACCGGATCGTCGGCAGAGCCTTGCTCGCCGCAGGCTCGGCGGCCGCGGGCAGCATCGCTCCGCTGGTCATTTGCGCGAGAAAAGTGCGCCGTTTCATGGCATGCATGGTGTCGCCTGCGGGCAAGTGTATCACGCGGAAAGGACAAACGCAGGCGTTTATTGCGATTCCGTTTGACTGGCGGCAGGCGCCATCAACGCGCCGCCGAGGAACACAGGGCCGCGCACCGGGCGCAGCGTCAGTTCCAGCGTGTCGCTGGTGACCTCTACAGCGTACGCCGACGAGAGCATCTTGTTTTTCCCGCCGGCGCGCCCGGCGACATTCAGCGTGTCCTTCACGACGGGCGAACCTCGCAGCTCGAGCTCCGCCACCCCGTCGCCGGCATCTGCCGGCTGGACCATCAACAACTGGACCCGGTACAGCCCGGGCCTTAGCTTCCCGCCCATAATCGGGCCCAACGGCAGGGCCAGCGGCTTTTCGATGCGCAGCCCGCTGCGGACCCGTTCATCAATCCCGGCACCCAGTTCGAATACGGGTGCGCCGGTCTCTCGCTCGCCCATCACCTGCCACAGCTTGCGGTCCGCATCGAAGTAGAACGTGTTCGTCCCGGCGCTCTGGGCGAGCGCTTCATGCTGTGTGGGTCCGAACTTGATGCGAATGGCATCGGTCCCCGCGGCCTGGCGTGCAGACACGACCCACGGGAGCCACCGAAGGTTCAGCGACACGACCAAGGCCTGCTCGCCGCGCGTGATGCTGCCGCGCCGGGCCGCTTGCGCGAACTGTGTAATTGCCGCCTCGGGATTGCTCTTTGCGATCGCCTGGCGTGCCTCGTCGAAGGCGCCTCGCCCGGCCGCCTCCTGGGCGCGTTCCAGCGCACGGTGGCTCTCGAAAAATGCCAGCATGAATTTTTCGTAGTCGCGGAAATAGTTCAGCCACTCGCGGCTCTCCGGGGCCGAGGCCTGCCCATCGATTTTTTCGAGAAGAGCCAACCGCTCGCGGGTCCGCTCCATGGTGGTATCCGGCTCCTTGAGCGGCACGTCCATGAAACGGCTGCCGGTTTCCCGGCCGATTAACGGGGAATCTTGGACCCAACGCAGCAGATACTCGCCGCCCATGGCCCTAACGGCAGCGCCGAACGAGCGTGCGGCCATGTCTTCGCAGGTGGTCTGCAACGGCTGGTTTTCCGTAGCCTTCCAGACCTGCTCGCCCAGGCTCTTGAAGTAGAGATCCAGCGGGCGCGTGGTCCAGTGGATGATGGCGAATCCCCGCACGTCGCGCTCCCGCAGCATCGTCATAAAGTTGTGAAACGGCGGGAACGGCCGTCCGACGTAAGCGTGATCATCCTCGTGTGCCCACACGATGGGAATCACTTTTCGGCCCGACCGGGCCGCGGTTCGCAGCAGTTCGCGCCCGGTCTCGGTATGGAAAATGGTGGCCGCATGCAGTTGCTCCCGCCCGGTAACGGGGTTGATGAACGGGGCATTATCCAGCGGGAGCAGGGCGACCTCGCGGGGCAGGAAAGCGTCAGCCGAACGCATGAAGTTGAAGGTCCAGGAACCGGTAGCCAGTTCCACGTCGGGACGTCCGGCCTCGCGCAGGGCGCGGCCGAAAGCGCGCACCAGCTTGGACATCGCGAACACCCCGTGGGCGTTCTTATCATCGCGCATCCATGGATACCGCTCGAGCGCGGCTGCGAACTCCTGCTGCCAGGCCGGCGGAAACTGCTTGACCTCCAGGTTGCGCCAGGGCGTCGCCTGCCGCCGGAACCACACGGCCAGCCGGTCGATCTCGGGGTACGCCTGCAGCAACTGGCGCACCTGCGCGGCGTAATAGGCGAAGCCCTCCGCGGTATCCGGGTTCGCCAACTGGTACTCGCCGTCGCTCAGGCGCGCGCTGGCCGGCAGCTTCTCGATCATGCTCTGCGGATTGGCCACCGGGGTGTCCACATCCAGCGCGAACGTCACGTGCATGCCGCGGCCGCGCGCGTAAGCGAACACCTTGTCCATCAGCCCCATGGCCGCCGCCGCGCGCTCCGCTTCGGGAACCAACGCCACGCTGGCACCGAAGACCGGGGAGCGGAAGACGTCGCCGCCGTACAGCCGCCGGACATCATTCACGTGTTGCGTCCCCCAGTCGCGGCCGGAGCGGGTCGTGGCCAAGTAGCCGACCGGCTTGCTCTCACCCGCGAAACGAAACGTGAACATGGGATTGTTGCCGTAGGCGTGCACCATGATGGTGTTGAAGCGCATTTTGGCGCCCTGGTCGATGTAGCGCTGCCAATCTTCCAATTCCCACGTCGAGGCGCTGCTCAGAAAATTGTGCCAATCGAAAAGGATGCGATCGCCGGCCAAGGGCGCATCGGCGAGGTCCCATCCTTCGAAGCTGAAGGCTCCGGTCCGCGGCGGCGCCAGGGCGTCGTAGGACAGGTAAAAACCGCACCCGAGTTTCTCCAGCAGCGCGTAGATCCCGTAGAGGACGCCACGCGGATCCGCGCCGGCGACCAAGCCGATCCTGTCCCTGCCGCGCGCGACGCTGGAGACGACGAAACTCTCGGGTCCTTGCAGCCGTTCCGCCGCCACCACGCGGCGCAGTTCCGGCTGGCTCTGCGGCGTGCCGACCAGGACGGCAGGTCCGGCCGCCGGCAGAGCCGTGGCAATCGGAAAGCTGCGGCCGGGATATATCCGCGCGAGATATCTCGAGAGTTCATTGGCGGCGAGCGCCTCGACAGCGGAAGCTTCCGGCGAGGTCACCACCGGGATTCGCTGCTGGGCGCAGACCACTCCGCTGAGCAAGGAGCAAACTGCAACCCTCACGAGTCTCATAGATTCACACCTGGGCAATACCGCTAAAGGGATTTCCAGTTCAAAATGCGGCGAGCGTTGTCGCGGTAAAGACTCTGTAACACCGGCGCGGGGAGTTCCAGACCGTAGTAACGCCACCAGATGCGGCCGGGGAGGTACTCGTCGGCGGTCTCCAGCAGCCGCCACCAGCCGCGATACATTTCGGCATCGCGCTCCATATCGGTGCCGAACAGCACGCGGTCCCGGTAGCGGGCCAGAAACCTGGCGGCGGTGCGGGGCTGGCGGCCGACTTCGTAGTCGCGCGCGGAGATGTCCACGTACAGGTTGGGATAGCGGTCCAGAACCTTCGCGAGGGCCGCGAGATCGTTGCCTTGGTTGCCGAGGTGGCAGGCGATTAACGTTGTGTGGGGATGTTTGGCGAGCAGGCGGTCGCGCGAAGCGAGCAGTTCCTCGTAGGAAAGCACGTCTTTGCCGTACTGGTTGAAGTGCTGGAAGTCGGGAGTGCGCTCCTGGTGCGGGCCCAGGGGACGCCAGCAGGAGGGGTGGTCGGCGATGTGCGCGTTGACAGGGAGCTTGAGTTCGGCGCACTTCTCCCAGACGGGATCGAGGCGCGGATCGTCAAAGTGCATCCGCTTGGCGCGGGGCAGGGCGGCGCGCTGGATGCCGCTGCCTTTATCGGTTATCTCACCGACGCCGCGGGCGCCCTTGCGGTAACAGCGTTCCAGTTCGCGGACGGCGCGCTGAGAGTATTCCGGGGACTCCACATCGTTGGTGTCGAGCGAGCACCAGAGCTGAAAACGTTTGGGGTAGCGGGAGAAAAGCTCGGCCTGGCGGTCGAACTCCGGGCCAATGGCGCCGGTGAACACGATGGTGGTTTCGACCCCGACTGCGTCCATAGTGCGGACCCAGGCCTCGACGTCGGCGACGGTTTTCACCTGGCTCTGGGAGGTATGGGCGTGGACGTCGATGACCGGGTAGCGCGCCTTCTCCACGCGGGTTTGGGCTACGACGAGCGAGGACTCTGGATCGTAGTCTTTCAGCAGGATGGAATCCATAGGGCCGGGCTGGACCTTAACGCCATACTTCGTGACGGGCCCGGTCTGGCCGGCGAGAACGGCGGCCAGGGCGGTGAAGAACAGAACTCTGGGCATCGGCATCGATTATAGCGCAATGCAGGTCTTCAGTCGAGATCGATGCTCGATTATCTTTGACACGGCACTCCGAACGTGGTTTACTGGTTATCTCTAGTCCCAGAGGCACTATGCTGGTGCGCGACCGGTTTTGCCCGCTGCTCGGCGTTGTCTCGTGTCCCCATCGACGAGTGCCGCGTCCCGCTCCCAACCCCCACACGCCTGGAACTGTGATTTCAGGACTCGGGCGGACAAGTCAGGTACAACTATGCACAGACGTCAGTTTTTGACAAGCGGCGCGTCGGTCGCCGCGTTCGTAGCCGATGCATCATCTGCCTACCAGGAGGAAGATGCCCCTCGCGTATTGGACCAGCGGGGCGCTTCGGCGCAAGGCGGTTCGGCGCGGCGAATCCTTATCGCCCGCGACGAACTTCTTGGACATGCCCTTCGCGCCTGCGATTGGCTGGCCGATGTGAGCCAGATAAAGGACAAGAGCAATCCCTACTACGGCGCCATGAAAGGCGAGTACGACACCAAGACCCGCAAGTGGCGCCTCTATGGCCCGTTTTGGCACACCGGGCAGGCGGTTCGTGCGCTACTGCTGGCCTATGAGCTCAAGCGCGATACAAAATACCTCGATCACGCTGTCCTCGGCGGCGAGTACATGATCCGCAACCAGGCGATCGACAAGAGCGATGAAAAATATTACGGATTCATAGACGGCAAGCAGGCCGAGGGCACCAATACTGCCTCTCAACTCGAAGGATTCTGCGCTCTGCTGGATCTCTATCGCGTAACTGGCGACACGCGTTGGCGCGAGCGATTCAAACTGGCTCTCGATTGGGTCGTCAAGAATCTCTACCTGCGGCCCGAGGGACTGTTTCTGAATATGTTCTATGCCCGGAAGTACGAATTCGACACCCGGGCGAGGGCGCGGCCATTGAACGACGACGCCACTTTCTACCATGCGTACCAGGAGTTCAAAGACCCTTCCTACCTTCAGATCTTCCGGGAGATCTCCGATCGCTTGCTCCGGGACGAGAATCCTCCTGGAAATTTCATGAAGTATGCGCCGTGCAAACCGAGCGCGTTCGGCGGCGAAGGCCACATCCATCCGCGGCATGCCTGGTGGTGGGGATATCCGATGCTCACCGCCTATGATGCGTTCAAGGAGGAGAAGTACCTGAAAGCCGGGATTCGCGCGTGCGACTGGTATGTGGAGAACGTTAGCCTGGATGGGGCCTGTTACTACCACAATTCGCTCAAGGGCCGGCACCTGAGTTTCGATTTCTGTACTTCGGCGGTGGGCTGCGCCGTCATCATGTGGGTGGATTTGTGGAAGAGAACCCACCAGGAAAAATACCGCCAGGCGATCGAGGCGTCGCTGGGTTTTCTCCTAAAGGCACAGTTCCGGCAGGATGTGCCGGATCCGAACATCCGTGGCGCGTCCTTTGAGGGCTTGTTCCTTCCCGACGGCACGATGAATCAGGGTTACTATTTCCGGGACATCGCCACCATTTTTTCCGCGCGCGCCATGCTGGAGATCCTAAAGGCGTTCGAAGGACAACAACTCTACTACGTCGAATACTGAAGCGGCCGGTTGCGGGTTCGCATTGCCGGTCCAGCTTGGTCGCGAACCGATTGGGGGACACCGGCGAGCAGTTCATGGCGATTCTTTTCGTGTCCACGTCGATTTCATAGCATTGTATAGTGCATTGCTTGACGGAAAGGAGCCCTTGTATGAAGCAGCGTTTTACGCGGCGCGAAGTGCTGCAATCGGCGGCCGCCGCCGGCCTGAGTGGAGCCTCGGGCCTGGCCCTGGCGGCACCCCAGAACGACCCCGAGTACGCTCGCATGCCCTCCACCGAAGAGATCTTCGAATGGGTCGAGACCCTGTGGCGGTTCGGTGATCGCGATACGTATCGTTATCGAATGCCCGGAACGCAATCCGATCACCAGGCGGCCGAATTCCTCGAGCAGAAGTTCAGAGAGTTCGGTCTGCGGGACGTCCGCCGCGAACGGGTGTCCATCCCGATCATGTTTCCGAACCGCTGGACGGTGACTGTCAGCGCACGGGGCAAAAGCGAAGAGATCCCGTGCTGGTTCCTTCCCTACTCCGCGCCGACGCCGCGCGAGGGCATCACCGGCGAACTGGTCTATGTGGGGCAAGGTTCGAAGGAAGAATTCCAGGCCAAAGCCGCCCGCGTTGCCGGCAACATCGTGGTGGTGGACATGGTTTCGAAGGGCATTCCCATGAACGACGGCAAGCCCCCCATTCGCGACACGAAGACCGCCGCTTCATACTTTGTGTACGATCCGAATCACACGCTGGCCGGCGACATGTACTCGGAAACGTCACCCGTCAACAATCAAGAGAGCTCGATCGCTCTGGCCCACCGTTTCGGGGCCGTTGGATATATCGGCATTCTCACCTACCGCGCAAAAGATGTTTGCCAGCAGTACCACGGGTCCAAGGACAGCAACGGGGTGATGTCCTGCCTCACCGTGAGCCCGTCTTCCGGCACGCGGATCAAGGAGCTTCTGGCGGGCGGCCCTGTCGAAGCGACTCTCGTCCTGACGGAAGATCCCGGGAAGCCGATAGACGCCGCCGTCAGCGCCACCCGCACGGTTGAAGGGCCGGGAGGGCGGCTCGCCATCGTGTCGTCGACGTATGGGAATTGGGGGTTCACTTATAACATCTACGGCGTCCTCCCGGGCGCCTCCGACGAAGTGGTCGTGGTGCTTAGCCATCATGACGGCGGGGCCACCAACGAAGCCTCCGGCGCGTCCGTTGTGCTGGCGCTGGCGAAGTATTTCGCGCAATCTCCGGCCCAGGCCAGGCGGAAGACCCTGCTGTTCGTTCTGTTCGGAAGCCATTTCGGGCTCCGGCCTCCGCTGCTCGATCAGGCCCACGGCATCGCTGCGGTTAAAGACAGAATCGCCTGCGCGCTCAGTATCGAACATATCGGGCGCCAGTACAAGCTGCGGGACGGCAAGTACGTCTCCACCGGCCTGCCCTCGCCTACTATGTTCGGCGTCAGGAACGGCAATCCGAAGCTGGTGTCGTTTGTTCGCGAAGCCATCGAACAGCACAAACTAGACCGCTCATTTATCTCGAACTTCATGCTTGGCGAGGCGGGCGTCATTGCCACACAGGGCGGCGTGGCCAACGTCGTCGAGCATAGTTCCCTGAACGCGCCGCAGTTCAGCCTGGAGGACCGGCCGGAAACAGTCGATAAAGAGGCGCTGAGGCCCACCGCCTGCGTCTTCGCGGATATCATCGGACGGCTCGATCCGATAACTGCCAGGGAGTTAGGACATTCTCCACAAGGATGAAAAGTTTTATTTCCAATATGGGGAGAGCTCATGACGACAATCAAGCGCTTGGTAAGGCGGCTGAACCCGTACGCCGTCGTGGCTGGCACTGTGGTCCTCAGCGCTTACATGGCCGGGGCGCCGAGTGATGCGCCAGGCAAGGGCTGGAAGAAGTTCGCCGATATTCCGAAGCCGGCCATAGGAATGACCACGGTCGTGCTGGGTAACCGGATCCATGTGCTCGGAGGCGCGGAATCCGACGCGCACCAGGTCTACGATGCGGCTTCCAACTCTTGGACTTCGAAGGCGCCGCTGCCGCATTCGGAAGGCATCGGCTGGGGCATGGCTGCGGTGTTCAGGGACAAGATCTACCTGTTCGGCGGGGGATATGGAAAAGAACGGCGTGGAGACGAGAAAGCCTGGGTATACGATCCAGCCGCGGACCAGTGGTCCTCGAAAGCCCCCATGCCCGTCCGCAGGATGCAAGGAGCGGCGGTGACCGCCGGCAACGCGATCTACATCATCGGAGGACACCTGGGCACACAAAAAACATCGCGGGAAGAAGAAATCAAATCCACATACCGGTACGATCCGCTGAAGAATAGTTACACCCAGGTTGCCGACATGCCGGAATCGGGCATCTTCATCGTATCGACCTATTACAAAGGGAACATCTACGTCGTTCCGGGTGTTGAGCGCACGGTCAAAAACCCGACCGACGCAGGGCAGGGCTACATTTGGGCGGACGGCCTCATGAAATATAATCCCGCCAAGGATGTTTGGACCAAGCTGAACATTCCCAGGCCGCAGAGAGCCACCTGGGTCAACACCCAGCAGTCTTCCAGTGTGGCGATCGGCCCGAAACTGTATCTTCCCGGCGGCGGCACGCCACCAGACCGCAGGCGAACGGATCTGGCCTTCTATTACGACATGGACCAGGAGAAGTTCGTTGAACTCGGGCGGCTCCCCAAGGTCCGCTGCTGCTCGGGAGGCGGCGTGGTGAATGGGAAGCTTTACATCGTAGGAGGGTTAAACAGCGCGGGCGAAGTGCTTCCCGAAACCTGGGGGTATCCGTTTCCGGACCAGGCCGGCTGTTGCGGCAACTGAGCGGATGGCAGCTACAGGCAGCTCATGGTCTGCCTGTAACCGGAAGAGGCAAGGACTGGCCCCTTCGTGGGTCGCCGCAGTCGCTCGGGATGGAAGGCATGAACAGAACAGCCGCAACGGAGGCGATGGGATGTATACTGTGACCTGGCTAGGACGCCAAAGTGGAAATCTTTGTTAATCATCGAAAGGACTGAACCGATGAACACAATTTCTCGCCGTTCCTTCTTTCAAGGCGCCGCCGCGGCCCTTTCCGCCACCCGGGTGATGGGAGCTAACGACCGAATCAATATCGGGATCATTGGCATCGGCGGCCGCGGCACGACGCATCTCGCCTCCTACGTCAAAATTCCGGAATGTCAGGTAACCGCGCTGTGTGACGTCAACCAAGCTGCGCGGGAGCACGCCCAGGCTCGTCTGCAGAGTGCCACCTCCACCAAGGCAAAAGAGTACAAGACGATGCGCGAGCTTTTCGCCGACAACGACGTGGATGCGGTCTCGATCGCCACGCCGAATCACTGGCACGCGCTGGCTACGATTTGGGCCTGCCAGGCCGGCAAAGATGTCTATGTGGAAAAGCCGGCCAGCTATAACGTCCACGAGAGCTGGCGGATGGTGGAAGTCGCGCGCCAGACCAATCGGATGGTGCAAGTCGGCTCCCAAAGCCGCAGCTTGCCGAGAATGATTCGAGCGATGCAGCTACTCAACGAGGGCGTGATCGGCAAGGTCTATATGGCGAAGGGTCTTTGCTTCAAGCGCCGGAAATCGATCGGGAGGACGCCCGTGGAACCGGTGCCAGCGGGTCTCGATTGGAGCGAATTCCTGGGCCCCGCGCCGATGCGGCCCTATACCAAGAACCGGTTCGCGTACAACTGGCACTGGTTTTGGGATACCGGCAACGGCGACATCGGCAACCAGGGCATCCACCAAATGGACATCTGCCGCTGGGGCCTGGGAGAGGTGAAGATGCCTCAGTCGGCAGTCTCGACGGGCGGCAAGTACGTGTACGACGACGATCAGGAAACGCCAAACACGCAACTGGCGACTTTGGATTACGGGGATAAGGAGATCGTGTTCGAGGTGCGAGGGCTGCTGACTGGTCCGGAGGCCGGCAATCCGGCAAAGGGCGGCAACAGCATCGGAAACTTGTTTCTTGGCAGTGAGGGCTGGATGTGGACCACGGGAAGTAGTCTTAAGGTGTACAAAGGCGAAACGAGCGAGCTGGTCATGGACGAAACCGGCAGGTCGGAGGAGGATTCGACCGTCCTTCACATGAAGAACTTCCTCGCCGCATGCCGCAGCCGCAATTACCGGCAGCTCAACGCTGAGGTCGAAATCGGCGCCACGTCAGCCATATTGGTTCACTTCGCAAATATCAGCTACCGCGTAGGGCGGAGGCTTACCTGGGACGATGCCAAAAAGGGCTTCGGCAACGACAGCGAAGCAAACAAGCTGCTTACGCGCGACTACCGAAAGCCATATGTCGTCTGAAGCGTGCAGGAGGAAACGATGACACGAGAAGAGGCAACGATGACACAAGAATTAGACCGGCGGCGTTGGATCCAGCGCATCGCGCAATCACTGGCGGCCTGCGGCGCCACGGGTCTGCTGCGCGCGGTGGATTTCGACAAACCGGTGCCCGGTTCGGAGAAACTGACTGCGGAGCAAAGCGACGGGCTGATGATTTTCCGCTGGAACAACCGCACGATTGGCACCTACCGCGCTAATTCATCGCAGAAGTATCCGTACTTCTACCCGTTGGCCGGTCCCGCCACGGGCCTTTCACTGGTGGCGGAATCGGCTCTGCCTTATCCGCACCATCGCGGCCTGTGGCTGGGATGCCAGCCGCTAAACGGGGGCGACTACTGGGACGAATCTGCCCCCAACGACAAGGGGCAGATTCGAACGACTAAACTGCAGTTGGGGAAGGCGACTCCGCAGTCGGCGGTCTTTATGAACGAGTGCGAATGGATCCGCAAGGATGCGCCGTCCCCGCTGGAGGACAAGCGGACATTCACATTCCAGTATGACGACAGCCGGCTCTGGTGGATGGATGCGGACTTGACCCTTACGGCCCGTGAGGATATCACGATCAAGGAGGCCAAACATTCCTTCTTTGCGCTGCGCGTGATCGCCGACCTGTCGCCGCTGTACGGCGGAGTGCTGGCAAATTCCGAGGGCGGCGTCGGCGCGGCGGGGACTTATGGCAAACCCGCACGGTGGTGCGGGTATCACGGCAAAACCGCTCGCGATGTGGTGGAGGGTCTCGCCATCATGGACCATCCAGAAAACCCCTGGGCGCCGTGTCCGTGGTTCACGCGCGATTATGGGCACCTTTCGCCTTCGCCGTTTGCCTTCCTTAAGCAGCCCTGGACCTTGCCGAAGGGCAAGTCGATCCGCATGCGATATCGCGTGGTGCTACACGCAGGAACGCCGAAACAAGCGGGTTTGGATACTGTCTATCGAAAGTGGATCGCGTAGGATCGCAGGAAAACGAATAGTGATTTCCCAAACCTGCCTGGGGTGAATCAATAGCCCCGTCTGGGTGCAGACGCCCTTTGTGAAAGCAGTCGAAGCCCTGGATCTGGACTGCGTCATCAACCTCAAAGAGAAACGGTGCTCACCCAGAGAAAAGCCGGAATCATCCGATGCCGGCCGCATCAGTATTCGACGTAGTGGAGTTGCTGCCCTTCGAACGCCTTGACGATCTCCATCATGGCGCGCGCGCAGAAGATTGTGGCGATGTCCCGGAAATAGTAGCCCTGATTCATCGTGCCGTCGGGAACTAACAGGCCCTCAAAGGACGCCCCCCGGATGTTCGGATCCGGCACATCCTGCCGGAACTGAGCCTTGAGCAGAAATCCCAACGACGTCTCGATGGCCTGGCGGTATTTCTCCCGGCGGGTCCTCTTCCACAAATCCACCCACATGATCACCGCGCAACCCGTCGCCGAAGTGCAGAAATCGAAACTCAGGTGCCGGCCCTTGAGCGAATTGTGGTAGTAGCTGGCCCCATCCAGACTGGCGTTTTCGATGAACCAATCGCAGCCGTGAACTGCGGCTTTCAGGTACTTCTCCTCCTTGAACGCATCATAGGCGGTGAGCATCGGATATCCCCACCACCAGGCATGCCGCGGATGCATCTCGCCTTCGCCGCCGAACGCGGCTGGACTGCAATGATTTCGCGGCCCACACTTCACGAGTTCATCCTCGAGCCGGCGTTCGGAGATCTCCCGGAAGATCTGCAGGTAGGCGGGATCTTTGAACTCCTGGTACGCATGGTAGAAAACCGCGTCGTCGTTTTTGGCCCCTGCCTTCGCCCGGGTTTCAAACTCGTACTTCCGGGGATAGAACATATTGATAAATGTTCCCTCAGGCGACTGATAGAGGTTCTTGACGACCCAGTCCAGAGCCAGTTTGAACCGCTCGCGCCAACGCTTGTCGCCAGTTACATGATAGAGATCCAGCAGAGCGCAGAATCCCTCCAGTTGAGAAGCCGTATTGGTGAACTCGGCCTGCTTGCCGTCGATGAAACCGTAGTACTTGTTGTCCGTCTTGTCCATTGCCTGGCTGCGAATCATGTACTCACCGCCCAGGACCGCATGGTCGAGGTACTTCGCATCACGCTTGAGTTCGTAGGCCAGTAACAGCGTGCGAACCGCCTGTCCGGTATGCCAAAACGGGCCATAGAAGCGCCACTTGCGGCTCTTGGTGTCGTACTCGCCTTTCATGGCGCCGTAGAACGGATGGGTCTTGTCTTTTACCTGGCTCACATCGGCCAGCCAATCGCACCCCCGAAACGCGCGTCCGAGAAGTTCGTCCCGGGCGATGGGGATTCGTTTCGCCGAGCCGCCTTGCGCCGAAGCGCCGCTCTGGTCCAATACGCGAGGGGTATCTTCCTCCTGGTAGGCAGATGATACCCCGGCCGTAAACGTGGCGACGGACGCACCGCGTTTCAAGAACTGGCGTCTGTGCATAGTTTAAGTCTGCCTTGTCTGCCCAGCGTCAGAATACGACGCGAAATGCGAACTGAACGATGCGACCACTAGAACCAGCCGTCTGGATGACGCCGAAGGTGGCCTTGTTTGACATACTTGTGCCCGGCGCACTGAACTGCGGGGTGTTGGTCAGATTGTCTGCATCGGCACGCACATTCATGTCGATCCTCTCCCGGATGCGAAACCGCTTGACGAGCGACATGCTCAGTGTCCTGGGGCCCGGCGCACGGAGTTCCGGGAAGATCGGCGGCTCGGGCGAGACCATGTATTGAGTGGGCAGCGACACAAAGGCGGTTGTATCGAAGTAGGGATTCAACGGGAGCCCGGTCGCCGGATCCGTGCGGTCGCCCAGCCGCTGACCGACCGGCCCGCTTTTGGCGGCGTTGCGTATTCGGATGGGCCGGCCGTTGGTGTCGGAGATCGACAGGGGCAACCCGGCCGTTACATACAAACGGCCGCTGGTCACCCAGCCGCCGACGATGGCGTCAAGCACGCCTCGCGCCCCGCCCAACAGGGGCTTGCCCTTCCCAAACGGCAGCTCGTAGACGTAGGCCACGTTGGCCGAATAAGGCACGTCCGTGTCGGCAACGGTCCGGTAATGCCGGGTATTGACCAGGCTGGTGATGTTGTTCTCCATCAGCCTGGAGTGGCTGTAATTGGCCAGAAGGGAGAGGCCATGGGACATCCGCTTCTCCGCGCTCAACTGCAGCGCGGTGTCGCTAACAATATGGGTGTTGGCGCCATACATCGAGATCCCAGTGAACTGCGGGTAGGCCAACCACAACTGCTTTTGCGCCACCGTTTTGGAACTGCCCAGCGTAGAATTCGCCGGGACGATGCCGTAGAACGGGTTGGCGACCTGCGTGTTCTGTTGAGCGCCGAGCGCCAGGTACTGGTCGGGCATCTCATCCAGGTTGTAACTACCGTCCTGACCCTTGACACTCAGCATGCGCACAAAGGCGGCCTCCAGGCGAATCTGCGAGGGCAGAGATTGCTGGAGGCTGAACTGCCACTGTTGAGCATACGGGATGACCCGGCTCTGATCGATGAATGAGAGACTGTTACCCACGCGGGAAGCCAGGCCCAGCTTGTTGCCCGAAATCGGCGGCAGTCCGCTTGGGAATGGGTTGGAAAGGGTCGTAAACGGCGTTGCGCCATTGTCGGTGGTTCCGACATAAGTGGCCGCCAAGCTATAGTCATCCGGCACACCGTTCGAGATGCTGGTGTCCAGGTTGCCGGCGCTGTCCGCATAGAACAGGCCATAACCGGCCCGGACCACCGTGCTGCGCCCAAGCTGATAAGCCAGCCCGAAGCGCGGACCGAAATTGTTCGCATCGATCTTCCCGTCCCAGCGCGGGTTGCCTCCCGTACCGGCGAACAGCAGTCCGCCGCGCAACACCATACCGGGAACTTGCAGCGGCGATGGGCTGTTGTAACCGAAACCATAGGCGAGCCGGTCGTACCGCTCCCGCCAAGGGGTCTCTATCTCATAACGGAGGCCGATATTGAGCGTCAGCCGCGGCGTCACCCTCCAGTCATCCTGCACGAAGCCGGCTAAATAATACTGGCCGAGCGAAAACGGGGTCGCGCCGCTGAAAGTGCCGCTCGCCGGAACACCCAGCAGTAACGACGCCATCGACGTTCCGCTGGTGTTGCCGGTCGAGCTGGTGAAGGGATCGGAGCGCGTGAAGGTGTTGTTGAAGGTGAAGTTGCCCGCGCCCGAATTGCCAGGCTCTATCGAGTTCCAGTTTATCATTCGCAGGTCCGCGCCGAAGCGCAGATTATGGCCGCCCATCACCTTCGTGAAGGTCGGCACCAGGTTTTTCGAGTCATTGGCCCGATATTTCAACGTCCCGCCGAGGCCGTACATATTCTCGCCCATCGAGATATAAGGCCAGCCCGAAACGATGGCGTTCTGCATGATAATGTCCGGCATCTTGAGCGTTTTCGGATCCAGGCTCTCCGCAGTAGCCCAGCTTGAGTTGGAATAACGCGTCATAGTGACACGGAACGCGGCAAAGAACGTGGGACTGAACAGGTAATCGTCGTTCAGGCTGACGGTGAAGGAATGCCCCCACTGAGCCTCCGAAGTGTTCTCCAAGTTGTTTCCCAGCGGCATGTTGATGATGTTATCGGTGTGTCTCGTGATGGAGAATCGCCCGAACAATCGCTGCCGGCTGCTGATCACGTGGTCGATGCGGTTACTGATGGCTCTTGACGGCGTGACCTCGTCAGCGGTGACCCCCCAATTCTGCAGGCCGACCTGCACCGGAACGTTCGACAAGTTCGGCAGCGGAAACACGTTGGCAATAGCGACGCCGGTGGGGTTCAGCAGCGAGGCCGGGATGACGTTGCCCGGAAACGCCTGGCGGGTTGCCGTGCTGCCGGTCACCACCGTGGCAAACGGGTTGAAGATGGTGAGAGGCTTTCCCTGGCTGTTCAGCGTCTGAGAGAAATCTCCTGTTCGCTCGAGGGCGGTGAACGTCCGTTTCAGTAAGGGGACGCCGACATCCTGACTCTGCTGTTCCATGCTGAAGAAGAAAAACGTGCGGTTTTTCCCCGAGTAAAGCTTCGGCAGATACACCGGTGCGCCCAGTACGCCGGAGTAAAAGCGGCGCGTCACGTTGGCCTGGGACAGACCGTTCCGGTTGTTGGTCCACCCGTTGGCTTCCAGGCTCTTGTCGCGCAAAAAGCCCTCGAACGAGCCGTGTACCTGGTTGGTTCCACTCCGGGTTGCATAAGTCACCACGCCGCCGTTGGTGCGCCCGAAGGCCGCATCGAACATGGTGGTCTGAATGCGCAGTTCTTCGACCGTGTCCCCCGAAGGACTGGTGCCTATGGTCCCTTTTTGCCGCGGCATCACGACGGACGCGCCGTCGACGACGATTTCATTATTCCCATATGACCCCCCGCCTCCGTTGATGGTGTATTGCTGCTGTGCGCTGTCGGAGAAATCGGCGGCCCCATGCAAGCTAGTGCCGCTCGTAGCCGCGGTAACCCCGGGAGTGAGCGTCAGCAGGTTAATTGGATTGCGGTTCTGGATGTAAAGCGTGTCGAGAAAACGGCGCACCACCAGCAGGGCAGAATCGGCGCTGGCGGTCTCGAGCAGCGCTGCCTGTCCGGCCACCGTGATCGATTCGCTGATTTGGCCGACTTCGAGTTGAAAGTTCAGCGTCAGCCGGTCCCCCAAGCGGATGGAAATGCCCGAGCTTACCTCTTTCCTGAAGCCAGGCTTCTCCACAGTCACGGTATAAACGCCTGGTTCGAGCAAGACCACGAAATTTCCATCGGAATTGGTGCGGCTGAGGACCTGCACCTTGGTCGCCTCGTTCACGACGCTCACGTCCGCCGACGGAACAATGGCGCCCGTATGGTCTATCACACGCCCCATCAGGCTGCCGCGAGACTCCTGGCCCTGCAGAAGCCATCCCGTCAGCGCCGTCAACACGATTGCGATCACCGCTGCTCGTTTCATTGACGTCAACCCCCTTCCCTATCCGTTGTTTCCCGTGTTCAAATTCCTCGTGACATTGCCAAAATCGGTAGTATTCTATCCGAATCTGCTGTTAGTGTCAAGGGTCGTAATCGATCATCTTTTATCGATCATGTTGCGTTCCCACAGCGGATGTGCTTTACTGTTTGTCTGGCCAGGAGGCGCCGCTTTGACGCGCATTACGCTCTCCGCTCTGCTGCTCGCCGCTGCGCTGGCCGGCCACTCCCAGCCGAAATACGCCCTGGTAGAAACCCGCGAACTCCCCGGCAACCACAAGGACTCTGCTATCTTAAGACTCGCCAGCGCGAAAACCTGGGCATGCTCCGCATCTAAGCCCACCGACGCCATCGTGCTCGGCATGTTTCCGAAATTCAAAGAACAGGTAGTGGAAAACTGCCGGCTATTCCGGGAAGCCCTGAAGCAGCCGGCCATGAGCTAAAAGGAGAGCTATGCACAAGATCACCAGGCGCGAGGCGCTGGCCGGCGCGGCAGCGGGTTTCGCGATCGCCGGTAAAACCGCCCGCGCGCAGGCCAACTCGGCTG
>Ga0187850_10002033_pt1 | contig 19624 bp, 10 predicted proteins | sample June2016WEW_4_15_FD_132436 | JGI IMG/M metagenome (GOLD analysis project Ga0187850, IMG submission 132436) | Peatland microbial communities from SPRUCE experiment site at the Marcell Experimental Forest, Minnesota, USA - June2016WEW_4_150 | ecosystem: Environmental > Terrestrial > Soil >... | reverse complement strand
GCGATCCAGACGGTGTAACCGCTGGCGGGAGTTTGCCTTTGTGTTGCGCCAGGTGCTCCGGGCGGTAGTGCCTTGGCTTCCACTCCGGCAAATGCTCGATGAGTGGGAACAGATCGCGGCTGAGTTGGCTGAACCGCCGCGGAAGCGTAAGTCGCAAGAAGAAATATTCATCGACGCAGAAGAAGGGCTTCTGTAAACAAGTTAACGCTTATGGGGCTTTGCCCTGGGCTGGTATGAACGACGCCTTCGGCGTCAGGAACACGCCAGCAGCGCCGGTTCCATCCCGCCCCCGAAGAATTCCGTCTTGCGCCCGGAGCGTTCGAGGGAACGAGCCTCGCAGACTGGAACGCGGTGGAACCCCTCCCTGCCAACTCGGTTGCGGCTGCGCCGCCCGGTGACACCCGCCACCGCGTGTCGCCAGCCGACCACGCGCCTGTCTCGGATTTCGGCCTTCGGCCTTCGGATTTCGAGTTTGTTCTGCGCTATCCTCCCGCCTCTGCCAGCCACTGTCCCAGGACGCGGCGGCTTTCTTTGAGCGCCTGGACCAACGCCTGGCGGGTCTTCTTGCCCGGCGGCGCCCACTCGTACTCGATGTGCATGGACAGGGGGGCGCGGTAGTTCATCCGCGCCAGCAATTGGAAAAAGCCCGCCCGCCCGAATTCCCCCTGCCCGAAGGGGACGAATCCGGAACCCCGTTGCACGTCTTTGACGTACGCCACCCGGATATGCGGCTTGAGCCTCTCGAAATGCTCGCGCCACCGCTCGCCATGCTCGAGCAGGGCATGGCCCAGGTCGAAGGCCACGCCGACCTGCTCGGGAGCCAAATCCTTGACCATTTCGTAAAGCTCCGCCAGGTCGCAGCCGGCGTTGCGCCGGGAACGGTCTTTGCCGGCCGAGTGATTCTGATACACCCCGCAGACCCCCAGTTCCTTATTCATCTCCGCCAGGTCCTTGAGGCTGGAATGTATCTCTGCCAGCAACTCCTCCGCCGGCCGGCCGGGCCGATGCGACCAGTAGCCCAGCCGGTAGTATCGAATCCCCAACCCTTTCCCGGTGCGCAGGACCTCACCGGCATGCGCTGAGGACACGCCCACGATGCCCGTGGTCAGCAGCAACATGCCCACCCCGCGCCGGCGCAGCGCCTCGGCGTAACGCGGCATCTGCTCACCCGCCCGCTCCGGCTCGATTTCCCCGCCGCTGCGCACCGCGCAATCCACCCCATCCAAACCGGCCTCGGCGGTGACCGCGGCCGACTGCTCGAAATCCAACTTCAATTCCTGGTAAAGCTTGCTAAAAACAGCGATGGGCGGCGCGAACCCGGCCCCGCCCAAGGCCCGCCCCGCCGCCCCCGCCGCCAGGCCGAACCCCGCGGCTGCCGGGACAACTGTCCCAATGAATCGCCGTCGAGTAGCGAGCATCGAGGGTCGAGCCTCGAGGGTCGAGCCCGGCGCGCAGGCGGACTCTTGACCGAGGCTCTGACTCATTTGGCTGGTCTGACTCATGCCTGCGCCCTCCAGGTAACTCATTTATCTCGTTTAACCCGTTTAACTCCTCTAAGCCCTGTGACTCATCCCTTCACCGGCTTCCTCCAGACCAATTGCTCCTCGATATTCTTGGCCAGCCTGTAGGGTTTGACATGCTCTTTGAGGGCGGGACCCAGGATTTGGATCTTCGCTAGGTCCGCCTCGCCCAGGCCGGTCTGGCCGCAATAATTGAGGTAGCCGACTTTGGCGAAATCGATCCCCATCAACTCCAGGGCCACCCGGTCCGCCGCCAGCCAGTCCTGGCTGACCACGCAGACCCGGTGCGCGACCGGCGTGCCGCCCGTCGGCCCTTCACCTTCCATGCCCTCGAACCCGTCGATGACCGACAAGTGCGGGTGCAGCCGCGGCGCCAGGGCGTAGAGGTTATAGTTAATGCCCCGAAACCCGCTGCCGTGGGTAATCTCTTTGTCGCTCTTGGCGCCAGGCTTGGCCCTGGGGCCCCAGCCGAAACCGGGGTCCTTGATCGGCGCGCCCACGACGATGTTTTTCAGCGAGAGGGTCGCCACCACCCGGTCGTGGGTCTTGAACTTGGCCGCCGAGATGATGAAGTTATTCGGGTTCAGCAGCACCTTGGACACCCGGCAGGGATGGGGGCGGAAATCCGTCTCATCGAAGCAATACACGAGCTCGAACCCTTCCTGGTCCAGGTCCAGGAGCCGGGCGCCGTATTTTTCCGCCACTTTGTTGTAACCGTAGTTGGCAAACCCCTCCAGCGTCGGGCCATCGGCGGCCGATTCGGCAATGGCCGCGTCGCGCTTGCCGATCGATTGCAGGAACTCGAGGATGCCGCCCAGGTTCTCCGCGTGGCTGGCGGCCAGTTGGTTGTTAATGGCGACATTGTTGGGCTTGATGATCACCCGCTTGTTGCCAATGGCGGCGGCGATGCTCTGCTTGAAAGCCTGGAGCCCTTTGAAGGCGAGGTCGGCGCGGTCGTCGCCGGCCGTCAGCGCCACGCGGCTGATGACGCGGCCCGTGGCGGTGTCCGGCCCCGCCGCCAGGGCGCGCCGCAGGGCCCACGGCACGCAAAGCGCGCCGGCGCCCCCCAGCAGTGAGGCCCTCAGGAAGTGACGACGGGTAGTTTGGCTCTCAGTGCTCATAGATCTAATTCAAGGATCAGTTGTCCTGGGGCCGCGGCAGGACCAGTTGGCCCCGGTAGGAGTAATCGCAGCCCGGCCCGCTCAACCGCTCCAGGAGCTTGGGGTCCAGCTCAATGCGCGCTTTGATTTCGTGCTTGCCCAGGACGACCAGGTCCCAGACGACAAACGCCCGCCGGCCCTCGAATTCCAAAGGCAGCTCGAGGAGCGTGCCTTGGCCGTTATCCACGACAAAGTGCCGCAATCGTTTCTGCATCTTTACGCGCATGCCTTCACTCAAGAGCGTCGGCTCGCTTGTCACCTTACAGGCAACCGCCCTTCAGCGTCACGTCCAAAATCGTTTCCATCTCAACTCGTGAATTTTCTCGAAACCCTCCCGTCCAATAGGCTGTGAGTTCTGCGCCAAACAACCTGCCGAGTGCCCCGCCGCCGCCGGGCCACACCGGGCAGACTGCCACGGCCAGAGCCGCGCCGTTCTCCTTCGGCGCCCGGCGCTATGCCTCGCAGGACCCGCGCCGGCTTTTTCTGCCGCAAGCAGGCCACCTCTTGCCCGTGCCCGAGCCCGCGGTGGCTCCCCCGCGCGCCCTCGGGCGCCTCATCGCTGGCGCCCTTTAGCGTGGGCGCGCCCGCGCGGCCCAGTCCCTTGCCCTCGCCTCGTCACACGCATGGTTTACTTCGACCACAACGCCACAGCGCCCATGATGCCCGAGGCGCGGCAGGCCTGGCTCCAGGCCGGCGAACAGTTCATCGGCAACCCCTCCAGCCCAGCTAAAAAAGCCGTGCCCTCCCCGCCCTTTGGGGTATAAACTCGCCCCATGAACCAAAACATGTCACGTCGTTCCGCTCTGCGGACTATCACCGGGGGCACGGCGGCCCTGACGGCGGTGGCCTCCCTGCCGCGCCGTTTGCTGGCCGCCGAGGCCGCCGCCCCAACACTCAAGGGCCACATTCACCATTCCGTCTGCCTCTGGTGCTATGGCGCCCTGCTCAATGCCTCGAGGGACAAGCCCGCCAAAATGAGCTTCGAGGAGTTTTGCTCCGCCTGCGCCAAGCTGGGCCTCGAATCGGTTGAATTGCTTGGCCCCTCGCAATGGCCGAGCGTGAAGAAGGCCGGTCTCATCTGCGCCATCTGCAACGGCCCGGACAACATCTCTTACGGTTGGAACCGGATCGAGCACCACGACGACCTCCTCGCCAAATTCGAAAAAGCCATCCCCCAGGTCGCCGAAAACGGCTTCCCCAACATCATCACCTTCTCCGGCAACCGCCGCGGCCTGAAAGATGAGGAGGGCCTCGAAAATTGCGTCACCGGCCTCAAGCGCCTCGTCCCCATCGCGGAAAAACACAAAGTCACGGTCTGCCTCGAACTGCTCAACAGCAAGATCGACCACCACGATTACATGGCCGACCACTCGGCCTGGGGCGTGGAACTCTGCAAACGCGTCGGCTCCGAGTGGCTCAAGCTCCTCTACGACATCTACCACATGCAGATCATGGAGGGCGACCTCGTCCGCACCATCAACGACAGCCGCCAATGCATCGGCCACTACCACACCGGCGGCGTGCCTGGCCGCAACGAAATTGATGACTCCCAGGAAATCAATTACCCCGCGGTCATGCGGGCCATCGCCGCCAGCGGCTACAAGGGCTTCGTCGGCCAGGAGTTCATTCCCCGGCGGCCCGATGCCCTCGCCTCCCTCAGCCAGGCCATCCAGATTTGCGATGTGTAGCCCTTTTAAGTTAAATCTGCTTAACGAGTCAAATAAGTTAAACAAGTGACGTTGCGCCCCGGGAGTGCGGCGGCTGGCCGCCGCTCTTCCAGTGCGCCGGAGACGTCCCGTTCGCTCGACAAAACCAGGGCCAGCTCGCGCACCCCATGACCGGCCTCCTCCTGCGCAGACGCGCACCCTGCTCGCGGATGCGGGTGCAGAAGATTGATTTTCCGTCCGCGACCGACTTTACTGGCGGGCAGATGTCTGCTGCCCTCTCATTCAATGGGCTGGTCGAGTTCAGCCCCAGTTTTGCCCCCCGCCCGGAAGTCAGCCACGTGCTCTTCGATTTCGACGGCACCCTGTCGCTCATCCGGCAGGGCTGGCCGGAGGTGATGCTGCCGCTCTTCGTGGAGCTGTTGCCCGCCCTGCCGGGCGAGACTGAGGCGGCCCGCCGCGAACTTTGCTATGACGATATCATGCGTCTGAACGGCAAACAGACGATCTACCAGATGATCCAGTTGGCCAGGCGCATCCAGGAGCGGGGGGGCACGGCGCGCGACCCACTTTGGTATAAGCAGGAATACCTGCGCCGCCTTCAACAGCGTATTGACCATCGCCTTCAAGCCCTGCGCCGGGGCGCAGTTTCCCCCGATAGCCTGCTCGTCTTTGGTGCCCGTCCCCTCCTGGAAACCCTCCACCGGCGGGCCCTGCCGCTTTACCTGGCCAGCGGCACCGACGAGGTCTTTGTGAAACAAGAGGCCGAGTTGCTCGACCTGACCCGCTACTTCGGCCGGCACATCTATGGCGCGCTGGATGACTACAAGCGCTTCTCCAAGAAGCTGGTCATCGAGCGCATCCTGTCCGAGAACCGGGTCCAAGGCCGGCGGTTGCTCTCCTTCGGCGACGGTTACGTGGAAATCCAGAATACCAAAGAAGTCGGCGGCTTGGCGGTCGCCGTCGCCAGCGACGAAGCGCACAATGGCTCGGGACGTTTCGACGAATGGAAACGCCAGCGTCTGCTGGGCGTGGGCGCCGACGTCGTAATCCCCGATTTCCGCGACGCCGCCGCCTTGCTGCAACGAATCCTCGGAAAATGAACAGGACGCGCCGCCCCCACCGGTTGGAGCCCCGATACCAGGTTTCACCACGGTGTCCGCTTTGCTCCCGCGACCCTCGGACCTCGACCCTCGACACCCTTCCGCCCTTTCTCCGGCGCGCCCCCAACTGCCCTCTCACCCCTGAACTGCCCTCGCCCCACCCCGCCTATGCGCCACTACCCTGAACCACTGGATTGCAGCAAGCTTAAGGTTTACCCCCTCGCGGAGCGGCAAAGCTTAAGCTCCCTCGACCAACTCCTGCGTGACCCGGCCGCTCCGCCGCCCCCATGCGCTGCGCCGCTGTTGAAGATGATCCGCGACTGCGCCCGGAAAATTGCCCTCGCCCGCAGGCGCCGGGCCAGCGTCATCCTTATGTACGGCGCCCACCTCGTCAAAAACGGCTTGATGCCCCTCGTCCACCGGCTCATGGCCCGTGCCTGGCTCACTCACCTCGCCACCAACGGCGCCGGCGCCATTCATGACTGGGAGCTGGCCTATCTCGGCCGCACCGAAGAGAACGTGCGCCGCAACGTGGCCACAGGCACCTTCGGCGCCTGGGATGAGACCGGCCGTTGCCTGCACCTGGCGCTGCTGGCCGGCGCCCTCCGCAACCAAGGCTATGGCCGCAGCCTGGGGCGCTTCATCTCCGAAGATGGCGTCACCCTGCCCTCGGCCCAGTCCCTGGCAAAGGCCTTGCGCGCCCAGCCCGGGCATCCGCTGGCGCCGGCCCGCGCCGAACTCCTTCAAGCCATGCAGACCCACCAACTGCCCCACGGGCGCATCGCCGTGCGGCATCCTTGGAAAGACACCTCGCTCCTCGCCCAGGCCTTTCAGCTCAACCTTCCCTTCACCGTCCATCCCGGCATCGGCTACGACATCATCGCCAATCATCCCCTGTTTAACGGCGCCGCCATCGGCCGCGCGGCCGCCATCGATTTCCGCCTCCTCGGCCGCGCCCTCGACCGCCTCGACGGCGGCGTCGTCCTCGCCGTCGGCTCCGCCGTCATGGCCCCGCAGGTCTTCGAAAAAAGCCTCAGTTGTGTCAACAACCTCCGGCGCCAGGCCGGCCGGCAAATCGTGCACGACCACACCATCTACGTCGTGGACATCCAGGACGCCGGCCATTGGGACTGGTCCAAAGGCGAACCGCCCAAGCACAACCCCGCCTACTACCTGCGCTTCTGCAAATCCTTCTCCCGGATGGGCGGCACGATGCACTACCTCCAGTGCGATAACGTCGTGTTCCTCCACAACTTGCTCCGCCAACTGGACCTATGAACCTCCAGCGTTTCCAGGCCATCACCGAGGCCTACTCCCATTTGCGCCTGGCCGTCCTGGGCGATTTTTGCCTCGATCGCTACCTCGAAATCGACCCCGCCAAATCCGAGGTCTCGCTCGAAACCGGCCTCCCCGTCCACAACGTCATCAACGTGCGCGCCCAGCCCGGCGGCGCCGGCACCATCCTCAACAACCTGGCCGCCCTGGGCATCGGCGCCATTTATCCCATCGGCTTCGCCGGCGATGACGGCGAGGGCTACGAATTGTGGCGCGCCCTCGAGCAGCGCCCAGGCGTCCGGCTCAACTTTTTCGTCCAAACCGCCCAACGCCGCACCTTCACCTACTCCAAACCGCTCCTCCTGGCCCCACAAAAACCGCCCGTCGAACTCAACCGGCTCGACCTCAAAAACTGGACCCCCACCCCCTCCCTCGTCCAGGGCTTGCTCCTGGGCCGGCTCCAGGACGCCGCCAGGCTGGTCGATGCCATCATTGTCCTGGACCAGGTCGATCTCCCGGAGACCGGCGTCGTGACCCAGCGCATCCTCAGCGTCCTCGGCGACCAAGCGCGCCAGGACCCGGAGCTCCTGGTCCTGGCTGACAGCCGCCGCAGCTTGCGCGGCTTCCCGCCGGTGATTTTCAAAATGAATGCCGCCGAGTTGGCCGCCCTCACCGGCGCCCAGGCCGGCCTGAGCTTCGACGACATCAAACGCGCCGCCCTGGAACTCGCCCACGCCAATCACCGCGCCGTCTTTGTCACCCTCGCCGAACGCGGCATGCTCGGCGCCGCCCCCGGCGGCCAGGTCGAGCATGTCCCCGCCCTCCCGCTTCGCGGCCAAATTGACATCGTGGGCGCCGGCGATGCCGTCTCCGCCAATCTCACCGCCGCCATCGCCGCCACCGCCACCTTGCGCGAGGCCCTTGAACTCGCCACCGCCGCCGCCTCAGTCGTCATCCACAAACTCGGCACCACCGGCACCGCCACCGTCGCGGAGCTCCAGGAGAAAATGACCCGGGAAGACCTCCTCACCGCAGGCGCCTAGCCAGGAAACGCTCGATTTCCTTTCGCTTGGGCGCGGACGGTTGCGCGCCCAGCCGGGTGACCGAGAGCGCCGCGGCCGCGTTCGCAAACCGCACCGCCGCCGCCAGCGCCTGGCCTTCGGTCAGCGCCACCGCCAGGGTGCCGTTGAAGATGTCGCCGGCGGCCGTCGTGTCCACCGCTTCGACCTTGAAACCCGGCACCAGTCGCCGCTCCCCAGCCGACGCGATAAACGCCCCACGCGCGCCCAGCGTGATCACCACCGTTTGCGCGCCGCGCCCAAGCAGCTTCCCGGCAGCTTCGCTCGCGGTGGATTCATCGCTCACCTTGACCCCGCTGAGCAACTCGGCCTCGCTTTCATTGGGCGTCAGGATGGAGACAAGCCTCAGCAGTGAGTCAGGCAGCTCACGGGCAGGGGCTGGGTTCAGAATGACCCGCACCCCCGCCTTGGCCGCCAGCTCGGCGGCCGCCTCAACCGTCTCGAGCGGCGTTTCCAACTGCATCACCACCACCCCCGCCCCGGCAAACGCCCCCTTGGCCTTTCTTACGTCGGCCGCTGAAAGCTTGCCGTTGGCGCCCGAGGCCACAGCGATGCTGTTCTCGCCGTCCCTGGCCACAAAGATGAGCGCCACCCCCGATGGACTGCGCCGGTCATAAACCACGTGGCTCACCTCGATGCCGTCCCGGACAAACCCCGCCACCGCTTGTTCGCCAAACATGTCCTTGCCCACCCGCGCGATGAAGCTCACCGAGCCCCCCGCCCGCGCCGCCCCAACAGCCTGGTTCGCCCCCTTCCCGCCGGCGGCGATGGTAAATTCACCCCCCAGGAGCGTCTCGCCGGGCCGCGGGATGCGCTCCAGTTTGATGATCATGTCCGTATTGGAACTGCCGATCACAAGGATGCGTTTCGATTTCATGGCGCTCCTGCTTTAATGAGTTTGGACGCCACCAGCACGCCCAGGCCGACCAGGTAAAACAAGAACATCGCCCCCAGCAGCTTGCCTGTGCCCGCCGGGGCGCCCTTGAATTCCTTCCAGATGAACACGCCCCAGAACGCCCCGATCATCGTCGCGCCCTGGCCCAGTCCGTAAGACAGCGCCAGCCCGGCCTCGGTGCTGGCAATGAGGCTGAACGACATGCCGAGGTTCCAGATTATCCCGCCCAGGATGCCTATCGCGTGCAGCCGCGGACTGCCCTTGGTAAAATAGTCGCCCAACGGCACCGGCGGCCCGCTCAACGGTCTCACCATCATGATGGTGTTCCAAAGGAAGTTGGAAACCACCAAGCCCGCCGAAAACAGAACGATGGCGGTGTAGGGACTCAGTTTGCCCGCCTCAAGGACCTTGGTGGCGGGGTCCAGCGCGCCCATCGACTTGGCCACCAGGCTGTAAAACCAGCCCATCAGCAGGCCCGCCGCGACCGAAATCACAATCCCTTTGACGGGCGTCCTTTGACCGCTGGCGGCCAGCCGTTTGTAGGCCAGGGCATCCAGAATGATGGCGACCAGGATGCCCGCCACCCCCAGCCCCAGCATCGGCGCGTTGCCCACCCGCGTCGCCAGGTAAGTCGTGATCACCCCCAGCACCAGCGCCAGACCCACCCCCACCGGAAACGCCACCGCCAGGCCGGCAATGTCGATCGCCGCCACCAGCAGGATATTCGACAAGTTGAAGATTACCCCGCCCATAAAGGCCGAGCCGAGCCGCTTGCCCTCCGCCTGCTCCAGGTCGGCCAGAAAACTGCGCCCCCCGCTGCCCGTGCTGCCCAGCGTGAAGGCCAGCACCAGCGCCAGCAGCAGCACCCCTAGGGCATAGTCCCAGTAAAAAAGCTGGAACCGCCATTCCCTGCTGGCCAGCTTCTGGGTGTTGGCCCACGAACCCCAGCACAACATCGTGATGACGCACAGCGCCACCGCCAAAGGATAAGATTCAACAATAAACATTCCGGCCCTTTCCATTGCGTGTCTCCGCGTCCCCTCGTCACCCTCTTAATATCCGACACCCGGCTCATTCAACGCAAACCTTGGCCCACATTAGTCGCCCCCTCTCACCGGTGAGAGGGGGCGACTAATGTGGGCCAAGGTTTGCGTTGAATGAGCCGGGTGTCGGATATTAAGAGGGTGACGAGGGGACGCGGAGACACGCAATGGAAAGGGCCGGAATGTTTATTGTTGAATCTTATCCTTTGGCGGTGGCGCTGTGCGTCATCACGATGTTGTGCTGGGGTTCGTGGGCCAACACCCAGAAGCTGGCCAGCAGGGAATGGCGGTTCCAGCTTTTTTACTGGGACTATGCCCTAGGGGTGCTGCTGCTGGCGCTGGTGCTGGCCTTCACGCTGGGCAGCACGGGCAGCGGGGGGCGCAGTTTTCTGGCCGACCTGGAGCAGGCGGAGGGCAAGCGGCTCGGCTCGGCCTTTATGGGCGGGGTAATCTTCAACTTGTCGAATATCCTGCTGGTGGCGGCGATCGACATTGCCGGCCTGGCGGTGGCGTTTCCGGTGGGGGTGGGTCTGGCGCTGGTGCTGGGGGTGATCACGACTTACCTGGCGACGCGGGTGGGCAACGCGCCGATGCTGGGGCTGGGGGTGGCGGGCATCCTGGTCGCCATCATTCTGGATGCCCTGGCCTACAAACGGCTGGCCGCCAGCGGTCAAAGGACGCCCGTCAAAGGGATTGTGATTTCGGTCGCGGCGGGCCTGCTGATGGGCTGGTTTTACAGCCTGGTGGCCAAGTCGATGGGCGCGCTGGACCCCGCCACCAAGGTCCTTGAGGCGGGCAAACTGAGTCCCTACACCGCCATCGTTCTGTTTTCGGCGGGCTTGGTGGTTTCCAACTTCCTTTGGAACACCATCATGATGGTGAGACCGTTGAGCGGGCCGCCGGTGCCGTTGGGCGACTATTTTACCAAGGGCAGTCCGCGGCTGCACGCGATAGGCATCCTGGGCGGGATAATCTGGAACCTCGGCATGTCGTTCAGCCTCATTGCCAGCACCGAGGCCGGGCTGGCGCTGTCTTACGGACTGGGCCAGGGCGCGACGATGATCGGGGCGTTCTGGGGCGTGTTCATCTGGAAGGAATTCAAGGGCGCCCCGGCGGGCACAGGCAAGCTGCTGGGGGCGATGTTCTTGTTTTACCTGGTCGGCCTGGGCGTGCTGGTGGCGTCCAAACTCATTAAAGCAGGAGCGCCATGAAATCGAAACGCATCCTTGTGATCGGCAGTTCCAATACGGACATGATCATCAAACTGGAGCGCATCCCGCGGCCCGGCGAGACGCTCCTGGGGGGTGAATTTACCATCGCCGCCGGCGGGAAGGGGGCGAACCAGGCTGTTGGGGCGGCGCGGGCGGGGGGCTCGGTGAGCTTCATCGCGCGGGTGGGCAAGGACATGTTTGGCGAACAAGCGGTGGCGGGGTTTGTCCGGGACGGCATCGAGGTGAGCCACGTGGTTTATGACCGGCGCAGTCCATCGGGGGTGGCGCTCATCTTTGTGGCCAGGGACGGCGAGAACAGCATCGCTGTGGCCTCGGGCGCCAACGGCAAGCTTTCAGCGGCCGACGTAAGAAAGGCCAAGGGGGCGTTTGCCGGGGCGGGGGTGGTGGTGATGCAGTTGGAAACGCCGCTCGAGACGGTTGAGGCGGCCGCCGAGCTGGCGGCCAAGGCGGGGGTGCGGGTCATTCTGAACCCAGCCCCTGCCCGTGAGCTGCCTGACTCACTGCTGAGGCTTGTCTCCATCCTGACGCCCAATGAAAGCGAGGCCGAGTTGCTCAGCGGGGTCAAGGTGAGCGATGAATCCACCGCGAGCGAAGCTGCCGGGAAGCTGCTTGGGCGCGGCGCGCAAACGGTGGTGATCACGCTGGGCGCGCGTGGGGCGTTTATCGCGTCGGCTGGGGAGCGGCGACTGGTGCCGGGTTTCAAGGTCGAAGCGGTGGACACGACGGCCGCCGGCGACATCTTCAACGGCACCCTGGCGGTGGCGCTGACCGAAGGCCAGGCGCTGGCGGCGGCGGTGCGGTTTGCGAACGCGGCCGCGGCGCTCTCGGTCACCCGGCTGGGCGCGCAACCGTCCGCGCCCAAGCGAAAGGAAATCGAGCGTTTCCTGGCTAGGCGCCTGCGGTGAGGAGGTCTTCCCGGGTCATTTTCTCCTGGAGCTCCGCGACGGTGGCGGTGCCGGTGGTGCCGAGTTTGTGGATGACGACTGAGGCGGCGGCGGTGGCGAGTTCAAGGGCCTCGCGCAAGGTGGCGGTGGCGGCGATGGCGGCGGTGAGATTGGCGGAGACGGCATCGCCGGCGCCCACGATGTCAATTTGGCCGCGAAGCGGGAGGGCGGGGACATGCTCGACCTGGCCGCCGGGGGCGGCGCCGAGCATGCCGCGTTCGGCGAGGGTGACAAAGACGGCGCGGTGATTGGCGTGGGCGAGTTCCAGGGCGGCGCGTTTGATGTCGTCGAAGCTCAGGCCGGCCTGGGCGCCGGTGAGGGCGGCCAACTCGGCGGCATTCATTTTGAAAATCACCGGCGGGAAGCCGCGCAAGCTGCGGCGGCTGTCAGCCAGGACCAGGAGCTCCGGGTCCTGGCGCGCTTGGTCGCCGAGGACGCTGAGGATGCGCTGGGTCACGACGCCGGTCTCCGGGAGATCGACCTGGTCCAGGACAATGATGGCATCGACCAGCCTGGCGGCGTCCTGGAGCCGGCCCAGGAGCAAGCCCTGGACGAGGGAGGGGGTGGGGGTCCAGTTTTTGAGGTCGAGCCGGTTGAGTTCGACGGGCGGTTTTTGTGGGGCCAGGAGGAGCGGTTTGGAGTAGGTGAAGGTGCGGCGTTGGGCGGTTTGGACGAAAAAGTTGAGCCGGACGCCTGGGCGCTGCTCGAGGGCGCGCCACAATTCGTAGCCCTCGCCGTCATCGCCGGCGAAGCCGATGGGATAAATGGCGCCGATGCCCAGGGCGGCCAGGTTGTTGAGGATGGTGCCGGCGCCGCCGGGCTGGGCGCGCACGTTGATGACGTTGTGGACGGGGAGGCCGGTTTCGAGCGAGACCTCGGATTTGGCGGGGTCGATTTCGAGGTAGCGATCGAGGCAAAAATCGCCCAGGACGGCCAGGCGCAAATGGGAGTAGGCCTCGGTGATGGCCTGGAAACGCTGGAGGTTCATAGGTCCAGTTGGCGGAGCAAGTTGTGGAGGAACACGACGTTATCGCACTGGAGGTAGTGCATCGTGCCGCCCATCCGGGAGAAGGATTTGCAGAAGCGCAGGTAGTAGGCGGGGTTGTGCTTGGGCGGTTCGCCTTTGGACCAGTCCCAATGGCCGGCGTCCTGGATGTCCACGACGTAGATGGTGTGGTCGTGCACGATTTGCCGGCCGGCCTGGCGCCGGAGGTTGTTGACACAACTGAGGCTTTTTTCGAAGACCTGCGGGGCCATGACGGCGGAGCCGACGGCGAGGACGACGCCGCCGTCGAGGCGGTCGAGGGCGCGGCCGAGGAGGCGGAAATCGATGGCGGCCGCGCGGCCGATGGCGGCGCCGTTAAACAGGGGATGATTGGCGATGATGTCGTAGCCGATGCCGGGATGGACGGTGAAGGGAAGGTTGAGCTGAAAGGCCTGGGCGAGGAGCGAGGTGTCTTTCCAAGGATGCCGCACGGCGATGCGCCCGTGGGGCAGTTGGTGGGTCTGCATGGCTTGAAGGAGTTCGGCGCGGGCCGGCGCCAGCGGATGCCCGGGCTGGGCGCGCAAGGCCTTTGCCAGGGACTGGGCCGAGGGCAGGGTGACGCCATCTTCGGAGATGAAGCGCCCCAGGCTGCGGCCATAGCCTTGGTTGCGGAGGGCGCCGGCCAGCAGCGCCAGGTGCAGGCAACGGCCGGTCTCATCCCAGGCGCCGAAGGTGCCTGTGGCCACGTTGCGGCGCACGTTCTCTTCGGTGCGGCCGAGATAGGCCAGCTCCCAGTCATGAATGGCGCCGGCGCCGTTGGTGGCGAGGTGAGTGAGCCAGGCACGGGCCATGAGCCGGTGGACGAGGGGCATCAAGCCGTTTTTGACGAGGTGGGCGCCGTACATAAGGATGACGCTGGCCCGGCGCCTGCGGGCGAGGGCAATTTTCCGGGCGCAGTCGCGGATCATCTTCAACAGCGGCGCAGCGCATGGGGGCGGCGGAGCGGCCGGGTCACGCAGGAGTTGGTCGAGGGAGCTTAAGCTTTGCCGCTCCGCGAGGGGGTAAACCTTAAGCTTGCTGCAATCCAGTGGTTCAGGGTAGTGGCGCATAGGCGGGGTGGGGCGAGGGCAGTTCAGGGGTGAGAGGGCAGTTGGGGGCGCGCCGGAGAAAGGGCGGAAGGGTGTCGAGGGTCGAGGTCCGAGGGTCGCGGGAGCAAAGCGGACACCGTGGTGAAACCTGGTATCGGGGCTCCAACCGGTGGGGGCGGCGCGTCCTGTTCATTTTCCGAGGATTCGTTGCAGCAAGGCGGCGGCGTCGCGGAAATCGGGGATTACGACGTCGGCGCCCACGCCCAGCAGACGCTGGCGTTTCCATTCGTCGAAACGTCCCGAGCCATTGTGCGCTTCGTCGCTGGCGACGGCGACCGCCAAGCCGCCGACTTCTTTGGTATTCTGGATTTCCACGTAACCGTCGCCGAAGGAGAGCAACCGCCGGCCTTGGACCCGGTTCTCGGACAGGATGCGCTCGATGACCAGCTTCTTGGAGAAGCGCTTGTAGTCATCCAGCGCGCCATAGATGTGCCGGCCGAAGTAGCGGGTCAGGTCGAGCAACTCGGCCTCTTGTTTCACAAAGACCTCGTCGGTGCCGCTGGCCAGGTAAAGCGGCAGGGCCCGCCGGTGGAGGGTTTCCAGGAGGGGACGGGCACCAAAGACGAGCAGGCTATCGGGGGAAACTGCGCCCCGGCGCAGGGCTTGAAGGCGATGGTCAATACGCTGTTGAAGGCGGCGCAGGTATTCCTGCTTATACCAAAGTGGGTCGCGCGCCGTGCCCCCCCGCTCCTGGATGCGCCTGGCCAACTGGATCATCTGGTAGATCGTCTGTTTGCCGTTCAGACGCATGATATCGTCATAGCAAAGTTCGCGGCGGGCCGCCTCAGTCTCGCCCGGCAGGGCGGGCAACAGCTCCACGAAGAGCGGCAGCATCACCTCCGGCCAGCCCTGCCGGATGAGCGACAGGGTGCCGTCGAAATCGAAGAGCACGTGGCTGACTTCCGGGCGGGGGGCAAAACTGGGGCTGAACTCGACCAGCCCATTGAATGAGAGGGCAGCAGACATCTGCCCGCCAGTAAAGTCGGTCGCGGACGGAAAATCAATCTTCTGCACCCGCATCCGCGAGCAGGGTGCGCGTCTGCGCAGGAGGAGGCCGGTCATGGGGTGCGCGAGCTGGCCCTGGTTTTGTCGAGCGAACGGGACGTCTCCGGCGCACTGGAAGAGCGGCGGCCAGCCGCCGCACTCCCGGGGCGCAACGTCACTTGTTTAACTTATTTGACTCGTTAAGCAGATTTAACTTAAAAGGGCTACACATCGCAAATCTGGATGGCCTGGCTGAGGGAGGCGAGGGCATCGGGCCGCCGGGGAATGAACTCCTGGCCGACGAAGCCCTTGTAGCCGCTGGCGGCGATGGCCCGCATGACCGCGGGGTAATTGATTTCCTGGGAGTCATCAATTTCGTTGCGGCCAGGCACGCCGCCGGTGTGGTAGTGGCCGATGCATTGGCGGCTGTCGTTGATGGTGCGGACGAGGTCGCCCTCCATGATCTGCATGTGGTAGATGTCGTAGAGGAGCTTGAGCCACTCGGAGCCGACGCGTTTGCAGAGTTCCACGCCCCAGGCCGAGTGGTCGGCCATGTAATCGTGGTGGTCGATCTTGCTGTTGAGCAGTTCGAGGCAGACCGTGACTTTGTGTTTTTCCGCGATGGGGACGAGGCGCTTGAGGCCGGTGACGCAATTTTCGAGGCCCTCCTCATCTTTCAGGCCGCGGCGGTTGCCGGAGAAGGTGATGATGTTGGGGAAGCCGTTTTCGGCGACCTGGGGGATGGCTTTTTCGAATTTGGCGAGGAGGTCGTCGTGGTGCTCGATCCGGTTCCAACCGTAAGAGATGTTGTCCGGGCCGTTGCAGATGGCGCAGATGAGACCGGCCTTCTTCACGCTCGGCCATTGCGAGGGGCCAAGCAATTCAACCGATTCGAGGCCCAGCTTGGCGCAGGCGGAGCAAAACTCCTCGAAGCTCATTTTGGCGGGCTTGTCCCTCGAGGCATTGAGCAGGGCGCCATAGCACCAGAGGCAGACGGAATGGTGAATGTGGCCCTTGAGTGTTGGGGCGGCGGCCTCGGCGGCCAGCAAACGGCGCGGCAGGGAGGCCACCGCCGTCAGGGCCGCCGTGCCCCCGGTGATAGTCCGCAGAGCGGAACGACGTGACATGTTTTGGTTCATGGGGCGAGTTTATACCCCAAAGGGCGGGGAGGGCACGGCTTTTTTAGCTGGGCTGGAGGGGTTGCCGATGAACTGTTCGCCGGCCTGGAGCCAGGCCTGCCGCGCCTCGGGCATCATGGGCGCTGTGGCGTTGTGGTCGAAGTAAACCATGCGTGTGACGAGGCGAGGGCAAGGGACTGGGCCGCGCGGGCGCGCCCACGCTAAAGGGCGCCAGCGATGAGGCGCCCGAGGGCGCGCGGGGGAGCCACCGCGGGCTCGGGCACGGGCAAGAGGTGGCCTGCTTGCGGCAGAAAAAGCCGGCGCGGGTCCTGCGAGGCATAGCGCCGGGCGCCGAAGGAGAACGGCGCGGCTCTGGCCGTGGCAGTCTGCCCGGTGTGGCCCGGCGGCGGCGGGGCACTCGGCAGGTTGTTTGGCGCAGAACTCACAGCCTATTGGACGGGAGGGTTTCGAGAAAATTCACGAGTTGAGATGGAAACGATTTTGGACGTGACGCTGAAGGGCGGTTGCCTGTAAGGTGACAAGCGAGCCGACGCTCTTGAGTGAAGGCATGCGCGTAAAGATGCAGAAACGATTGCGGCACTTTGTCGTGGATAACGGCCAAGGCACGCTCCTCGAGCTGCCTTTGGAATTCGAGGGCCGGCGGGCGTTTGTCGTCTGGGACCTGGTCGTCCTGGGCAAGCACGAAATCAAAGCGCGCATTGAGCTGGACCCCAAGCTCCTGGAGCGGTTGAGCGGGCCGGGCTGCGATTACTCCTACCGGGGCCAACTGGTCCTGCCGCGGCCCCAGGACAACTGATCCTTGAATTAGATCTATGAGCACTGAGAGCCAAACTACCCGTCGTCACTTCCTGAGGGCCTCACTGCTGGGGGGCGCCGGCGCGCTTTGCGTGCCGTGGGCCCTGCGGCGCGCCCTGGCGGCGGGGCCGGACACCGCCACGGGCCGCGTCATCAGCCGCGTGGCGCTGACGGCCGGCGACGACCGCGCCGACCTCGCCTTCAAAGGGCTCCAGGCTTTCAAGCAGAGCATCGCCGCCGCCATTGGCAACAAGCGGGTGATCATCAAGCCCAACAATGTCGCCATTAACAACCAACTGGCCGCCAGCCACGCGGAGAACCTGGGCGGCATCCTCGAGTTCCTGCAATCGATCGGCAAGCGCGACGCGGCCATTGCCGAATCGGCCGCCGATGGCCCGACGCTGGAGGGGTTTGCCAACTACGGTTACAACAAAGTGGCGGAAAAATACGGCGCCCGGCTCCTGGACCTGGACCAGGAAGGGTTCGAGCTCGTGTATTGCTTCGATGAGACGGATTTCCGCCCCCATCCCTGCCGGGTGTCCAAGGTGCTGCTGAACCCGAATAACTTCATCATCTCGGCGGCCAAGTTCAAGACCCACGACCGGGTGGTGGCGACCCTCTCGCTGAAAAACATCGTCGTGGGCGCGCCGATCAAGGACCCCGGTTTCGGCTGGGGCCCCAGGGCCAAGCCTGGCGCCAAGAGCGACAAAGAGATTACCCACGGCAGCGGGTTTCGGGGCATTAACTATAACCTCTACGCCCTGGCGCCGCGGCTGCACCCGCACTTGTCGGTCATCGACGGGTTCGAGGGCATGGAAGGTGAAGGGCCGACGGGCGGCACGCCGGTCGCGCACCGGGTCTGCGTGGTCAGCCAGGACTGGCTGGCGGCGGACCGGGTGGCCCTGGAGTTGATGGGGATCGATTTCGCCAAAGTCGGCTACCTCAATTATTGCGGCCAGACCGGCCTGGGCGAGGCGGACCTAGCGAAGATCCAAATCCTGGGTCCCGCCCTCAAAGAGCATGTCAAACCCTACAGGCTGGCCAAGAATATCGAGGAGCAATTGGTCTGGAGGAAGCCGGTGAAGGGATGAGTCACAGGGCTTAGAGGAGTTAAACGGGTTAAACGAGATAAATGAGTTACCTGGAGGGCGCAGGCATGAGTCAGACCAGCCAAATGAGTCAGAGCCTCGGTCAAGAGTCCGCCTGCGCGCCGGGCTCGACCCTCGAGGCTCGACCCTCGATGCTCGCTACTCGACGGCGATTCATTGGGACAGTTGTCCCGGCAGCCGCGGGGTTCGGCCTGGCGGCGGGGGCGGCGGGGCGGGCCTTGGGCGGGGCCGGGTTCGCGCCGCCCATCGCTGTTTTTAGCAAGCTTTACCAGGAATTGAAGTTGGATTTCGAGCAGTCGGCCGCGGTCACCGCCGAGGCCGGTTTGGATGGGGTGGATTGCGCGGTGCGCAGCGGCGGGGAAATCGAGCCGGAGCGGGCGGGTGAGCAGATGCCGCGTTACGCCGAGGCGCTGCGCCGGCGCGGGGTGGGCATGTTGCTGCTGACCACGGGCATCGTGGGCGTGTCCTCAGCGCATGCCGGTGAGGTCCTGCGCACCGGGAAAGGGTTGGGGATTCGATACTACCGGCTGGGCTACTGGTCGCATCGGCCCGGCCGGCCGGCGGAGGAGTTGCTGGCAGAGATACATTCCAGCCTCAAGGACCTGGCGGAGATGAATAAGGAACTGGGGGTCTGCGGGGTGTATCAGAATCACTCGGCCGGCAAAGACCGTTCCCGGCGCAACGCCGGCTGCGACCTGGCGGAGCTTTACGAAATGGTCAAGGATTTGGCTCCCGAGCAGGTCGGCGTGGCCTTCGACCTGGGCCATGCCCTGCTCGAGCATGGCGAGCGGTGGCGCGAGCATTTCGAGAGGCTCAAGCCGCATATCCGGGTGGCGTACGTCAAAGACGTGCAACGGGGTTCCGGATTCGTCCCCTTCGGGCAGGGGGAATTCGGGCGGGCGGGCTTTTTCCAATTGCTGGCGCGGATGAACTACCGCGCCCCCCTGTCCATGCACATCGAGTACGAGTGGGCGCCGCCGGGCAAGAAGACCCGCCAGGCGTTGGTCCAGGCGCTCAAAGAAAGCCGCCGCGTCCTGGGACAGTGGCTGGCAGAGGCGGGAGGATAGCGCAGAACAAACTCGAAATCCGAAGGCCGAAGGCCGAAATCCGAGACAGGCGCGTGGTCGGCTGGCGACACGCGGTGGCGGGTGTCACCGGGCGGCGCAGCCGCAACCGAGTTGGCAGGGAGGGGTTCCACCGCGTTCCAGTCTGCGAGGCTCGTTCCCTCGAACGCTCCGGGCGCAAGACGGAATTCTTCGGGGGCGGGATGGAACCGGCGCTGCTGGCGTGTTCCTGACGCCGAAGGCGTCGTTCATACCAGCCCAGGGCAAAGCCCCATAAGCGTTAACTTGTTTACAGAAGCCCTTCTTCTGCGTCGATGAATATTTCTTCTTGCGACTTACGCTTCCGCGGCGGTTCAGCCAACTCAGCCGCGATCTGTTCCCACTCATCGAGCATTTGCCGGAGTGGAAGCCAAGGCACTACCGCCCGGAGCACCTGGCGCAACACAAAGGCAAACTCCCGCCAGCGGTTACACCGTCTGGATCGC
>Ga0187850_10002030_pt1 | contig 19665 bp, 19 predicted proteins | sample June2016WEW_4_15_FD_132436 | JGI IMG/M metagenome (GOLD analysis project Ga0187850, IMG submission 132436) | Peatland microbial communities from SPRUCE experiment site at the Marcell Experimental Forest, Minnesota, USA - June2016WEW_4_150 | ecosystem: Environmental > Terrestrial > Soil >... | reverse complement strand
GTCATCGCATCCGCGACCAGCAGCACTTCGGAGGGATGACAGGCGTCCCGGATCCGCACGAGCTCCGCCATGAGGGCCTCGTCCGCCTGCAGCCGGCCGGACGTGTCGACGATCACCACGTCGAACTGCTCTCGCTTCGCGCGCGCGAGCGCCCCCTCCACGACACGGACAGGATTTCCCGCCGCTTCCCGGTGAACCTCGACGCCGGCCTTCTCGCCGAGGACGGCGAGCTGCTCGACCGCGGCGGGACGAAGCAGGTCAGCGGCCACGAGGAGGGGTTTCCTCCCCTTCTGCTTCAGGTGCAGCGCCAGCTTCGCGGCGGTGGTGGTCTTTCCCGAGCCCTGGAGCCCCGCGAGGAGGATCACCGACTGCGTGTCCGGTCCCTTGAGCGCCAGGCCCTGGTTTTCCCCGCCGAGGAGCGCCACCATCCTGTCGTACAGGATCTTGACGAACTGCTGGCCCGGCGTCACCGAGCGCAGGACCTTCTCTCCGAGTGCTTCCTCAGTCGCCTGGTTCACGAACCGGCGTACGACGCGCAGACTCACGTCGGCCTCGAGGAGGGCGATCTTGACCTCGTTGATGGCGTCCTGGATGTTCTTTTCGGAAATATGCGCCTTGCCGCCGATCTGACGGATCAGATCGCCCAGCTTGCCGCTCAATCTGTCAAGCATTCGTGTCCGTTCTTTTCGGGGCAGCCAGGTGCGCCCCCATGGTTCCTAATTGTAAAACAGGCAAATATATACCGAGCTTCCACGACAGTGTCAAGGAGCCCGCGGGGGCTTGTACACGTACCGGGGCTCCGCCGTGACATATGCGCCGTCCATGATGCGCATGATCGCCACGGGGAGGAATGCAGGCTTGTGCGCTTTCCTGTCCATGTCGAACGTCCCCTGAAGGGCTCGGAAGCCGGTCAGCTGCTCGAGAGCATCGCGCACATTCGGCGCGCTGGTTGTCCCTGCCTTGCGGACCGCAGCGATGATGAGCCCTGCCGCATCCCAGCCGGGGACCACGGCAGGGCGTGGCTTTGCCCCAAACCTGGAGACGAAAGAGGGAGCGATGTCGGCGAGCCCCGGATCGTTGGGAGAGACCGGCATGCAGAACCACGCATTATTGGCCGCGACGCCGAAAGAGGATTCAGCCTCAGGTGAGGCGGATTTTGCATCGCTGGAGGCGGATTTTGCATCGCTGGAGGCGGATTTTGCTTCACCGGCCTGTGTGGCGAGCGGCGCATACCAGGCCTGATTGCCAAGCAGGACCGCCTGCGGCAGGGCTTCACGAATGCCCTTTGCCGCCGCCGCATTCTTCTCCGTGGAAGCGCAGACGTACACCGCGTCGATTCCCGCTTCACGGAGCGTGCGCAGGGGTGCCGCCAGGTCGCCTTCCGGCAGTGTAACGGAGGCGGCGACGATCCGGCCCGATCTCTTCAGCACGTTTTCAAACGAATGGGCCTGCATGACCGAGACGGGATTTGCGGGATCGTAGAGCGTGGCATACCGCTTCAACATGAAGTGCTCCACGGCATAGCCGGCGAAAGAGGCGGCCGTCTGGGTTGCGGACGGCTGCAGGAGAAATGCGAACTGGCGGACGGGCGCCGTCGGCTCCGGGTTCTCGGGTTTCATGTCGGGATTGGTCACGCGATCGTCGATGCTGAGGGACACCAGGGGCACCCTCGACAAGTCCGCCACGGGGCTCACTGCGAGTCCCGAGTTCGGAACGATGGAGCCTATCACCGCACAGACACCTTCTTCCTGGGCAAGCTGGGTGAATGCCTTGACCGCCTCCGTGGCGCTCTGCTTCATATCCCGGACGAGAAGCTCGATCGGGCGGCCGCCGATGCCGCCCGATGCGTTTACCTTGTCGATTCGAAGCTCGGCGCCCTTCAGCGCGTCGTTGCCATCGCGCGCCCCTGTGGAGCTGAGGTCGGCATACATCCCGATCCTGACTGGGCTCGTTTCCTTCAGAGGACGCGTCGAGCCGCACGATGAGAGGGCGACGGCCAGGAGAACGCACGCGGCTCCGGAGAACGATCGGCGCATGGGGGACGCAGTATACCGTTTTCCGCGGGGGCAGTCAGCGTTACCTCACCTGGATGAAATGCCGGTCGATGTACTGCAACCGCTGGCGTGCCGTGTCAGCAAACGCGCTCTCGGGATGGCTGGTCAGGATTCCGCTGTACAGGTCCCTGGCGCGCGCGAGGTCCCGGAACTGTGAGTCGGCTTCGAGGAGCTGGGCGGTGAGGTAGTCCGCCTCGTCGCGCCAGGCGCCGTCCGGGAAACGCTTCAGGTATTCGCCGGCAAGGTCGAGAGCCATCCCTATCTCAGATCGAGCCTTCTCCATGCGCACGCACTGGATGAGCGGTTCTTCCATAGAGGGGTCTTTCAGCGCGAGGAACTGCTTGAGGTAGGAGAGAAGGCCCTGCTGGTCATTCTGGAACACCGCGATGCGCACGAGACCCGTGACGGCGCTCGAGGTGAATGCATTCTGCGGGCTAATGTTCTTCCCGTAGTATTTTCCCGCCGCCTCATAGCTTCCCATACGCATGTAGAGACCGGCGATCTGGTCATTCAGCGGCGGGTTCCCGTCCTTGTAGCCCTTGAGCAGCTCGACGACCGCGGCCTGGTATGAGCCGAGGGTCGAAAGCTTCCGGGCGAAAACCGGGTCTCCGGTCTCTTCAGTCCCAGGTACGTCAGGACCCGGACCTGGTTGTTGGGCAACCGCGGCATTGAAGTCCTGGTCAGAGACCACGTGCACACGCACAGTTTCCTTCGCGGTCCTCCCGGCCGTGTTGTCCTGCTGGAGGAAATCGAGGTCATACGTGCCGATCTTCAGCGCCTGGAATGTGAACCACGTCTTGTTGTTCCTGTTCTCCTTGGACTTGAATGCCATCCCATCCGCCTGCCCCATGGAATCGGGGAATCCGAGGAAGAGGAAGCCCACACCGTCGAGCCCGACCTGGAGAACGTCGTTCTGCCGCGCATAGATCTCCCGCAGCCTGCCGTACGGTGCAGCGGGAGCGCCCGTTGCCGGGGTTGTCGAGGTCGAGGTCGTCGACGAGCTGGATGCGGCTGTTCCGCCCATCGCCGCCGGGGCCTGCGCGGGCTGGGCTATGGGCGAAGGAACCGTGGACACCGGCGCGTTTGGGGCACTGTTCTGGGACGCCGCCCTCGGGGCGGAGGGTGCGCTCGGCCTCGGGGCCGCTGCGGCCGACGTCGCGGCAGCGGGAACAGGGGGTGCGGCGAGCGCGAATGAGGTCTTCACCCGCGGTCGGACAGGGGCAGTCAACCCGGCATCGAATGAGAGGCGCGCCACCGAGGATTCAGCGGCGGCCGCGGGTGCCGGCGGAGCGGACCGGACTGGCAGATCCGCCGGACGCACGGTGGCAGGCACAGCGGCGACTTCAGGGATCGCGGGAAGCAAAAGCTCGGGCGGGGGAACGGGGGTTCCCTGCGCGGCCGCGCGTGCTGCCCGGGAATCGAACAGCTCGATGGTGAGAGACGGAGTGCGGGGCGCCGTGGCACACGACGCCAGGAGCACCGCCGCGCCCGCGGCCAGGAAAGCCACGGTTGTATTCTTCATCGGTTCCCCTCCCAGAAAAACCGAACTCGGCTGCTGTGCAAAGTATATACCTAAGGCACGTCCTGGAAAAGGCGCTGCATGTTCTGGTCGTTGATGGATTCGACGATCTCGGCCGCGATGTCGCGGGGCGCCACCCAGTACTTCGAGGCAAGGTCCTGGCTCCACCGCGTGAGGCGGGGCCGGAAGGGCGCGTACTCCGGCTTTGCCTCGGGCCGGTCCAGCGGCGGCAGGATGAAATCCTCTGCGCCAAGTGCAAGCTCCTCCGTCGTGAGCAGGGGCTGTCTCTTCGCCCGGGCGCTCTCCTCGAGTGCCTGGGCTGCCGCGCGCCGCGAGCGGCCGGCCGCCGAGGAAGCGAGAACGGTGAGGGTGATCACGAACGCCAGCAGGGCGACGCCTGCGACGGCAAGCACCTCAGCGCGCGGCAGCCGGATGAGCTGCTTCAGCCTGTTCCCGATTTTCCAGCCTGATGGCAACCAGCTTCGAGACACCGGACTCCTCCATCGTCACTCCGTAGAGCACATCGGCCCCCGCGACCGTCCGCTTGTTGTGGGTGATGACGATGAACTGTGAATGCGCGGAGAACTCCTTCAGGAGGTTCGTGAGCCTTCCCACGTTCTCCTCGTCGAGCGCCGCGTCGATCTCGTCGAGAAGGCAGAAGGGCGACGGTTTCACCATGTAGATGGCGAACAGGAGGGACACGCCGGTCAGCGAACGCTCGCCGCCCGAGAGCAGGTTGATGTTCTCCAGCTTCTTGCCGGGGGGCTGGGCAAAGACCTCGATGCCCGACTCCAGGGGCGCATCGGGGTTCTCCAGGCGGAGCTCCGCTCTCCCGCCGCCGAACAGTCGTCGGAACACGGTATGAAAGTTTCTCTTGATCTTGTTGTACGTGTCCAGGAAAAGCTCGGTGGATTCTGTGCGGATTTCCGTGGTGACCCGCTTCAGGTCCTCCCGTGCGCGTGTGAGATCTCCGAGCTGGCCGGTGAGGAACTCGAACCGGTCCTTCACCTCCGCGAACTCCTCGGGGGCCATGAGATTGACCTGGCCGAGCTTGCGCATCTCCTCCCTCAGCTCTCCGAGCCGGGGACGCAGGTCGCGGTGGGGCTGAAGATCGGGAATCCGCGTCTCGTACTCGGAAAGTTCCCGCGAGAACCGTTCGGTGAAGCCCGCGTGCAGGTCCTTGATCTCGGTGCGGATCTCGGTCACCTCGATCTGCATCTTCTCGATCTCCGACTGCGCCCGGGAGAGAAGCACGTTCTTCTGTTTCAGCTCCTCCTCTTTCGAGCTGAGCTCCTTGTTGCGCGTAGAGATCTCCCCCTCGAGCCCGGAAAGCGCAGAGCGAGCGGATTTCTCCTGCTCTTCGTATTCCTGTCTCTCCTTCTCCGCCGCGGTCGCTCTCTCCTGGGTTTCCCGCACACGGCCGAGGGTCTCCGTGATCTGCACGCCGGCGTCGCGCAGCAGCGCCTCCTGTTCGGTGCGCTCGCGGCCCAGGCGGCCTATCTCCTCTTCCAGTCCCGTCAGCTGGGTCTGCAGGCGGGCGAGGTTCACCCGCAGGTCCTCGAGTGTCTTGCGGTATTCCTCGATCCTCTCACGCAGTCCCGCGTTCTCCCGCGCCAGCTCGTCGTTCCTCTGGCGCAGCCGCACGATGCCGGCGGCGCTCTCGTTCACGCGCTCGTCGATGTCACGCTTCTTCGTGATGATGCCTTCCGGTGCAAGGAACTCGTCGAGGAACGAAGGGGCGAACGTGCGATAGCGGTCGAAGAGCTTCTCGAGAGCCGTCAGGCGCTCCAGGGAGACTTTCAGGACACCGAGGGTGGCCTGGACGATCTTCTCCCGCGCGGCCGCCGGCGTGTTCTGCATCTGGGAGGCATCCTCCAGCAGGCTCACCTTGCCGCTGAGCTGGATGCGGAGGCTCTGCAGGGTGTCGGCAATGGACTGCTCGACGGAACGGCGTTCGGCGGAGGAATACCCCATCTCCCTCAGGCGCGCATCGAGCTGGGTGACGATGTCCTCGGTGATCGCCCGAAGCTGGAGCCGCAGGTCCTCAATGGCCGCGTCCAGCTCATTCGCCTTCTCCCCGTTGCGTCGGGTCTCATCGTCGTTGGCGCGGACGCGCTCGGCGAAGCCCTCGATGTCCGCGATGAACCCCTGGATGTTTTTCTCGGTCTCGCCGATACGCGCGGCCAGGTCGGCAAGTCCCGCCTTCTTGCGCTCCGTCTCGGCGTCCATTTCCCCGATCTTCCGGCTGATGTTCTTTTCACGGGCCCGGTCCGCCTCGATGGCGCGTTCCAGCTCGGTGATCCGCTCCTTGAACATGCGGATCCGGCTCTCGCGGGTGTTCTTCTCCATGTCGAGCTGGTAGAGCTTCTTGTGCGACTCCACCAGCTGGGATTCCATGGAGTTCACCAGGTCGACCTGTCGGGCAATGGCATCGCTGACCCCGGTAATCGCCAGTCTGATCTCCTCACGGCCCCGGGCCTTCTCGTTCAGCCGGGCCTCCCGCTTCTTCTTGTCCTCCAGCAGGCCCTTCAAGCGGAGGAGCTGGATCTCCAGCTCGACTTCGAAGATCTGCTCGCGGAGTGTGCGGTAGGTCTCCGCCTTTTCCGCCTGCGCCTTGAGGGAAGTGTAGCTGCGGCGCACCTCGTCGATGATGCCCTCGACGTGGCGCATGTTCTCTTCCGTCTTCTCGAGCTTGCGTCCGGCCTCCTGTCCCCTCACCCGGAAACGGGTGATCCCGGCCGCCTCTTCGAACACGAAGCGCCGTTCCTCCGGCTTCGTGGACAGGAGCTGGTCGATCTTGCCTTGCTCCATGATGGAGTAGGCGGACTTTCCGATGCCCGTGTCGAAGAAGAGCTCGCGCACGTCGCGGAGCTTCACGGGGTTGTTGTTGATGAAATATTCGCTCTCGCCGGATCGGTACAGGCGCCGCCTGATGGAGACCTCGGGCAGCTCGAGGGGAAGGACTTCATCCTGGTTGGATACGAGGAGCGTCACCTCTGCCACGCCGAGGGGCTTGCGTGTCTCGGAGCCGGCGAAGATCACGTCGACCATGCTCTCCGCGCGCAGGGACTTCGAGGATTGCTCCCCGAGCACCCACTTCATCGCGTCCACGATGTTGCTCTTGCCGCATCCATTGGGACCGAGGAAGGCCGCGACCCCGTCCGTGAACTCGATCTGCACCTTGTCTGCGAAGGATTTGAAGCCGAATATCTCGAGGGTCTTTAAGAACACTTCCGCTCCCAGTTGAGTTTCGCTACTATTGCCATCGTAGTTAACACCCATTGGTGGGGGTGGTCAAGGAGGAAGCGTGGGCACGCGGACGATCTGCGGCATCGACGAGGCGGGACGGGGCCCGATTGCCGGGCCGGTCACTGCCGCCGCGGTGATCCTGCCCGACGACTTCCCCCGCGAGATCCTGGATGATTCAAAGATCCTGTCGCCCGAGCGCCGGCAGGAAGCGGCAGGGATCATCCGCGCCCGATCCACCTGCTGGGCGCTCGGGTGGGCGACGCACGAAGAGATCGACGAGATCAACATCCTTCGTGCCACTCTGCTGGCCATGTCTCGCGCCGTGGAGGCCCTTCCGATCCGACCCAGCCAGCTCCTTGTCGACGGGCTGTACTGCCCCGCCTGCGGCATACCGGCCACTGCCATCGTGAGAGGCGACGCGACGGTGCCAGAAATCATGGCCGCCTCGATTCTCGCCAAGACCGCCCGTGATGCCTGGATGGAAGAGTACGCGCGGAAGGAGCCTGCCTACCTTTTCGACAAGCACAAGGGATACCCGACGGCGGAGCACCGGCGGTTGGTCCTCCGGCTGGGGCCCTCGGCTATCCAGCGCCGGACCTTCAGGGTCAGCGCCCCTTGATGAATGAAACGGCCGCCTGGAACGCTTCCAGGAACGACGCCAGGTCCTCCCTGAACACGATGACGGAACGGCGCTCGAACCTGTCCTCCTCGCTTTTCTTGCTCTCCACGATGTTGAGAAAGAGGTCGCCGGTCCGGTTTTCCTTTACGTTGAAAAAATAGGTCCGTTTGGCCGTGTTGGCTTTCGAGGAAAAGATTTCACCCCGGGTCCCCATCCGCTGCCCTCCTCACTCGATCCATCCGCGGATCCGACTATAGCGCGCTCCGCGCGCGATGACTACGATTGAGAGCGATCGAGAACGGTTGACCTTTCGGTGTGCGGCTGGTAGATTAGCTCGCATACGCGCCCGTCGTATAACGGTAATACCCCAGCCTTCCAAGCTGGAGCTACGAGTTCGACTCTCGTCGGGCGCTGTCTGCAAGTAGCTATGATCTGACCACTTGCACAGCATGGGCTTTTCAAGACGCAACGAAGAAGGCCGGTAAGTCGGCAAGTCGTCGGCGGTCGTCGCTTTCACCGAAAGGGGGATCGCTCGTCAGCAAAGCCTATTCTATAGCGGGCGTTGGCTACCATCTCCTCAAACGTAAAAGCGAGTCAGAAAAGCCGATGTACCACGTTTGGCATCCTCTCCGATTTGATCGGCTTAAACGGAAGACGCCGATACTGGGCGCTCCGGTCGACAGGCGCCGGTAACGTCGCAGCATGTCACTTGCCCAGGAGCGACGGATTGCGCCGATACGTCGCGCCTGATTGCCCTCGAGTCGGGTCCGTTTTACTTTCGCTGCCCACCACGTACAATGAAGCAGGGGGCGTCAGATGCGCAGAATTGCCGGTGTGGTTGTCTTCTTGCTCGCCGCGAGCGCCCTGGGCTTTGCCCAGCAGGGCCAGGCAGGAGCGCGGGTGCCCACGGTGACATACCTTGAAGAGTCAGTCACCATCGATAGTGCGGAAGCCAACATCGGGGACTTGATGCCTCTCGGAGCGGTGGTCAGCACATCCGCCGGGTCGCTAGTCGACATCGAGTTCAATTCGAGAAATGCGATCAGGTTGTCGGAAAACACGACCTTCGTATTTAATCCCAACAATATCTGAAGATCGGAAGCGAGCTGCGCCAGGGAGCTCTGACCCTAGTGCTGGAGAAGCTTTCGGTCGGCGCCAACGGGCAAGGCTTTCTCGTTAGGACGCCCAGCGCCGTGGCCGGCGCGCGCGGTACGAGCTTCTTCATGAAGGTAGAGAGCGCGACGAGCACGTACGTTTGCGCTTGCAACGGCGCGATGCAGGTGCTCGGCAGCGACGGTCTGCTCGCGAGAGAACTAGTGTCCTGTCTCTTTGATTCGTGGACATTCCCGAAAACCGCAATTCATTGGCATGCAATGAATTACGCCGCGCGAATATTGAAAGGAACTTGTGGGACACGATACTAGCCGCAAGCCACCACAAGGCTGTTCACATTGATACCTCGGGCAGCGTGCCCCAGACAACAGATGCGCCACGGCTCTACGACACCGATGCAGACCTGGAAAGGGTCGCAGCTGCCATTGGGTTCAAAATCGACTGGAACGTGGTCGATCACTAAGAAAGAGGTCACGGCACGCCGATTCGCTCGCGTATCATAACGCCCGATGTTTTCTCAGCGCGTTTGCTTGAAGGGGTTATTCTGAACAGCACAGGAAAAAAGCATGGGGAAGGGCTTTACACGGATCAGATCTGGGAATCCCGACGATCTGAATCCGCGACCGAGCTTTTCACCTCCGCCAAGGGCGATCGCGTCCTGCAAACAGGTGAAAGCGACCGCAAATCGTTCTTGATAGTCCGTGCAGCCCTCCAAGCTGAAGCCGTGGGTTCGACTCCCATCGGGCGCTGTCCGGAGTGACGATCTTCCAAGGGAACGGAGCTTTCCAGAACCCGCACCCGCTTCCAGCGCGGCAGAGTGCCTTGCCCCCGGGCTCATTTCTCAAAAAGAAGCGTGCGGATATCAGAGGCGATGTCCGCCGGTGTTGCATCCACTTCAAGGTAAACGCGCATCATGCCTTTCTTGTCAACGATCCAGAAGGGAATATCATGGGAGACCTCGTACCCCCCGCCAAACTCTTGAATGATGCTGCCAACCAGGCCGTTGTCGGCGTCGCTGAGACCCCGGGAGACCTGCTGAGCCTGCTTGTCGGCCTGGGCGTCCATTGCCAGGCTCACGTGCCCGGTCTGGACAGTCGCCGGGCTCTCCTGCTCGAACTCCACGCTGATGTGGTAATCCTTCCAGACCTTGCGAATCACGGAAAGAGGCCCTGTAACGAAATGCCAGCCGTCTATCATTCCCATAGCCCTGCTGTAATCTGCGAGGACTTTGGGAGCGTCTCTCTTTGGATCCGTAGTAACAGGGACGATCTCTACGCCCCGGGCGTTCTTGGCTAGGAGTGCAGCGGCAGCTCTCAGCTTGAGGGCGACAAACGGGCAGAAGTCAGTAGTGGGTATAGATGAAGGAAAGCACGACCCCCTTGCCCTTCGTAACCGCCATCGTGAACGGCTTTCCATTCTGATCGGTCAGGGTGAAGTTCGCAGCCGGCCACGGCTGGGCAAACACATTGCCGACCAGCCGGCTCTGGGCGCGAGCAGCGGCAGCGGGCATGACCGCGGCAATGAACGCAAGCGGGATCAACAGATGAATGGCGGACCTCAATGGCACGGGGACCCTCCCAGGGGGAACCCTATGGGGTGAGCTCATCAATTGACGACGATGCTCCCCGTCATGTACGTGTGGATTGAGCAATGGTACGTATACGTTCCGGGAGCAGTTGGGAAAGTAAGAACGTACGTACCTCCGTTCGGTCCGATATTGCCGCTGCTGGTAAAGGGGAAGGTTGCGCTGTCCGAGGTCACTGTATGCAAGACACCGTCATTGTTCGTCCATGTTACCGTGACCCCGGCACTCCCGGGGAATGTGACGGTGCTGGGTGAAAAGGCGTACCCGGATATTGAGACCGCCGCGGTGCTGCCCCCCTTGTACCCGGACCCCATGACGGTCGTGCCCATGCTGCCGTACATACTCCCGTACATCTGACATCCCCACAGAGCCGTAATCGCAATGATCAGGAGCACTATGTTTCTCACGCTCATGAAAGCTTCCCTTCCGCACTAGTTTGACGGGATTTGGCCCGCTGCCCGCCGCCTCCCGACGTTTCATGCTCACTGGTCGATCCCGCAGCTTCCGCTCGCCCAGCATTTAATACGCGGCAGGCAGGGGTATGGATTGGGATGCAAAGAATGGCGAATAATCGCGACAACCAATTCTGCTATTCCGATGCGCCTCGGGGAAAGTCAGGATAGAGCCTGGCAGCGCAATCGGGACAGATACCGTGGCTGAAATCCACCTCAGAATGATCGCGGACGTAGTGCTCCACTTCGCGCCAGTTTCCCTTTCATCCCAGATTTTCTTGCAGGATGCGCAGATCGGGAGCAGACCGCGAGGGTCTTGACCCTGCCCAGGGCGACTCCAAGGTCGCTGATCGTCTTTTCACGCTCGACCTGGGTCTTCCGTACGACCATGGAAAGCAAGCCGATGGCAACGCAGATGGGCATGATGAATGACTCGAGGAACCCGATCACCGAGGAAGGGCTGGAAACGAAAAGGCCCTCCTGCGCGGGTCCCGCGATGGACACGAAGCCGCGGGCGCCCATGGCCGCCGCGGAGACGAGAAAGAGGACCGCGATCACGATTTGCTGAAGGCGCACGCCCCCGTCGTGCAGCCTCAATAACCTGATGGCGATGACCGTGTAGATGGCCAGGTGGAGAATCGCCACCGTAAAGACGCGCACGTTGAACCTGGATTGTCCGTAGGTGACCACGACAAGCAGAACCAACGAAACCGCAAGCCACGCCAGTCCAAGCCGAATCCGGAGGCGCTCCCCCGCATATGCATCAAGTCCCCATGCGAGCATGACAGGTACTGCGACAAGCAGGGTGTTGGCCAGCGGGATCGAGAGGAAATCAGGAATGCGGCTTCTCAGGAAAATCAGGAGAAAACCGATGTACCGCAACAGGAAGCCAAGAGCCCATCATGCCGTAGCACGGTTCTTTCCTTGGAAGTTCAAGGTTGCAACTCCGAACGTGATGGTGACTATAAGTGATTGGATGATGATGAAAACAAGGCTGAGTATGCGGATGTCGACGCTTTGCATCCTCACGTCTCCTGAACGGCGGGGTCGGATTGTCTTTCGCCCGGTGCTGTCCAGCATGGCAGAGATTGGACGCTTGTTGTCAGGGGGTTGAGTTCCTGCATCCCTAGCGTATTCGATTAGCGAGAGCTCTGGTGGAAATGCCAGGAGGTTGCCCGCAGCACAGGGTCATACAGACATTGACACCGTGTGTGGATTCGATTCCGCCTATCTTGGGGTCCCGCCCTGGGACATCGGCAGGCCGCAGGGAGAGATCGTTCGATTGGAAAAGGAGGGCGTGCTTCGAGGCTCTGTCCTGGATTGCGGCTGCGGCACTGGTGAGAACGCGCTGTACCTCGCAAGCCTGGGCCACGAGGTGTGGGGCATCGATGGCGCCCCCAACGCCATCCGCAGGGCAGAGTCCAAGGCGAGAGGCAGGGGCATCACGGTGAAGTTCCTGACGTTCGACGCCCTGGAACTGGGAGGACTCGGACGCACATTCGATACTGTCATCGACAGCGGGCTTTTCCATGTCTTTTCCGATCCGGACAGGGAGCGCTATGTTTCGAGCCTTGCCTCGGTGACGGCAGCAGGAGCGAAGCTCGTCCTCTTGTGTTTCAGCGACTTGCAGCCGGGGGACTCCGGGCCGCGGAGGGTCAGCAAATCCGAGGTCCGGCGCGCGTTCGACAGAGGATGGCGAGTGCAGGACATTCGGACTGCGGTTTTAGAAACGAATCAGGGAGGCGATGCGGTGAAGGCCTGGCTGGGTGAAATCATTCGCGAATGATTTCCGAGCCGAGCGTTCGACTCCTGTCGGGCGCTCTATCTACTGGACAGAAACAGCAAAGATTGGAGTAGGAGCCGGGGCAGGGGATCAGCTCCATTCCGATCGACCCAGGTTCCTACACCCTCTTTACAAGAGGCGTTGATGGGACTCTGTACCAGTGGCCAGTCCCTCAACCAGTGGAACGGGGCTATTCTTATACACTGACTTTCACAACGCAAAACTCCAAGATTGTGTACGATGTATACGTCGCGATCGTCCGTTAGGAGGAAACCGAGCAACCGGGAAGTTGACTCCACCCTCCAAAAGGGCCATATTTCGGCCTGAGTTGCTGGGGTTGCGCCCGTTCACATGGGAATTTTCCGAAGCATCAGACGAAGCCGCATAGTCAAGGAAAAACTCCTTCCCGCCGACACCTGGAAGTGGCTTGTCGAAGACCATCCCATCCTCGCCGGACTGACCGAGGGCGAGCTCTCCCAGCTGCGCGAAATGTCCACGGTATTTCTCCACGAAAAGGTGTTCGAGGGAGCCGACGGCCTGCAGCTGGACGAGGGGATGCGCGAAGTGATCGCGGTCCAGGCCTGCCTCCCCATCCTGCACCTCGGGATGGAGTGGTACGAGAACTGGAAAACGATCGTCGTCGTGCCGGATGTGTTCGTCGAGGAGCACACGGCGTTCGACGCGGCCGGCGTCGTGCACGAGTGGGACGAAGACCAGAGCGGCGAATCGTGGGACACCGGTCCCGTTCTGCTCTCCTGGAAAGACGTCGAAGCCTCGGGCTGGGGTGATGGGTACAACGTCATCATCCACGAGGCCGCGCATCGGCTGGACCTGCTGGACGGCGAGGTCAACGGCACGCCGTCCCTGCACAAGGGAATGGACCCCGTGGAATGGCGCGAGGTTTTCACGAAGGCCTACCAGGACCTGAAGCGCAAGGCCGGGCGGAAAAAACGGGGACTCAGGATCGACACGTACGCGGTCGAAGACGACGGAGAGTTCTTCGCCGTGACCAGTGAGTACTTCTTCGAGCGCCCGGGCCTCCTTTTCCGCGAATATCCCGACGTGTACCGACTGCTTGCCGCATTCTACAGGCAGGATCCAGGCCGCAGGATTCACGGCCCGTGAGCACGATCCGAATCCGCCTTCGGCGGCGCCGTCCCGCGTGGCGGCGCCTGGCCATCCCTACCGCTGCCATGCTCCTCGCTTCGTGCGCGACGTTCCTGAACAGCAGGTTCGCGGGCACAATGCTGCAAAGCGCGATGAACGCCGAGGCGGACACTGCCGGCATCACGGGCACCATCCTGGACAGGACCGTTGATCTTCTCACGGTGGAAGACGACAGAACCACCACCATCTACTGCGTGAGCGCCTCCCCCGCCCCCTCAGCCGACCTTGTACCGGGCGTCCGAGTGAACGCGACAGGCAGGTTCGAGGCAGGCGTTCTCGCCACACGGTTGCTCCGCCCTATCGGCGGTGACCCCTGGCCTGCCACCGCCGAGGCACCGCCCGAACCCCCCGGTGTCACGCATGTCCTCATTCTCATGCAGGAGAATCACAGCTTCGACAATTATTTCGGCTCTTTCCCCGGCACGGACACCCCCCCACCGGATTTCGCCGTCGAAGGGTTTACTCGCTTCCACCTTCCTTCTGCCATCACGCGCAACCTCCCCCACTCGGTCGCCGTTGTCCAGGCTGCAATGGACGGGGGAAAGATGGATCGCTTCGTCTCCGTCGAGGGATCGCCGGATACCCTGGGCTACTACGATTCGCGCGACATCCCCAACTACTGGGCATACGCGAAGCGGTTCGCGCTCGCCGACCGGCTCTTCAGCTCCTTCGCCGGGCCTACGCTGCCGAACCACCTCTTTGCCGTGGCAGCCCAGTCCCCTGGGGTCGATCGAAATCTGTCCCACCCGCCTGGGGGTGGATTCCTTTTCGCGTCTCTTCCCGACGCGCTCGAGAGCGCCGGCATTTCCTGGAAGTGCTATGTCGGGGAGAAAAACCCGCGGCAGTTCGATGCGCTGAATCCCCTTGCGGGATTCCCTTCCCTTCTTCGCGACAAGAGCGCGCCGGCGCGAAGCCGCGGATTCCCGGCGCGGCGGCTGGTTTCCAGCGGCGAGCTTTTCAGGGACATCAGATCGGGATCGCTTCCCTCAGTCGCCTGGATATTCCCCAGCCCGGAGGAGTGCGAGCACCCGCTCACCGACGTGCGGATCGGCATGTGGTATGTCACGGCAGTAGCGAATGCCCTCATGAAGAGCAGCTCCTGGCAGAACACAGTTCTGGTCGTGACGTGGGACGAATACGGCGGTTTCTTCGACCACGTGGCGCCGCCGACCCGAAACGGAACAATGCTCGGGCCGCGCGTGCCGGCCCTGATCGTATCGCCCTATGCCCGTCCCGGCTTCATCGATCACACGTCATACGACTTCACATCGATCCTACGTTATGTCGAGGATCTCTTCGGTGTGCCCCCGCTCACCGAATGGGACAGGGACGCAGCGTCGATCGCGGGCATGCTCGGTTCCACGCTTCATCCAGAGCCGCTCCTGATAGCAGGACGGTGAGCCGCGCTCAGTTCCCGGAAGGGGGGCCGAACCCGAAGAATCTGCCGGCGGCTCCGATCACAAGGAGGCTCCAGACCACGAAGATCACGATGGTCAGGCGCCTGCTGCCGGTCCTTTCGAGGAAATAACGCTGGACGACAGTCAGGATCACAACGGCGCCGAACAGCCAGAGCAGGAATGCGAGGCCCCAGCCCCATCCGATCCAGCGCAAAAAGAAGTTCACGAGCTGCATCGGGATTGCCGGCTCTCCGCGGGCGCCATGCGTGAGTGATAATACCGCGGATCGCGGATGTCAATTCGCGGCAATTTTGCGGCAAATTGACAGACAACCCCGAGTGGCACATGATGACAGCACGTGATGAGCCGAACGACCGTCACCCAAGAAATCGCTCGCAAGGGAAATGTCCTCATCATCGGCGCGGGGGCAACCGGGCGCGGGCACGTGGCACAGCTCGCCGTCGAGTCAGGGTACGCGGTGACCCTTCTCGACAAAGACGCGTCACTGTGCGCCCGTCTTCGGGCTTCCGAAAGCTACTCCGTGCGGCTGGTGAGCGGACACACCCGGACCGTGACAATCCGCGACTTTCGGATTCTCCACACCTCCGAGAAGGAAGACATCTTCTCCGCTTTCCGTGATTCCACCCTCGTTTTCACATCCGTATGTCCCGGCAACCTGAGAGACGCGGCGGCGGCCATGCGTAAACCGTTCGCCCGGTGGCTGAAGGCCGCTGGACCGCGTGACTTCAAGAATGTGCTCTGTTGTGAGAACATGAATCACAGCTCTACGTCTTTCAGGGATCATCTGCTGGAGGACTTCCCCGGGGAGCTTCGCGAAAAGTTGGACAGGCAGGTTGGATTTGCTGATACAATGGTCGCACGGGTGATTGCCAGGCCTGCGGACCCTCTTTCGCTGTTGGGAGAGGAGTACAGCGAGTGGACAGCCGACCGACGCGCTTTCCGCGGTCCGGATCTGCCCGAAATCAGGACGCTCGAGCTCGTCGAAGACCAGACCAGGTTCCTCCAGCGGAAGCTCTACATCCACAACACGGGTCACGCCACCATCGGCTACCTGGGGTTCCTCAAGGGATACACCTTCATTCATGAAGCGGCGCAGGACCCGCGGATCATGGCGATCTGCGAGAAGGCGATCGAGGAGTCGGGGTGGGCCATCGAGAAGGAGTACGGCTTCCCCGCCGAGGTGATCCGCGCGTACCGCGCAGCCCTCACGGAGAAATGCGTGAGCCCCGAGCTGCCGGACGAGATCCTGCGAGTCGTACGGGAGCCTGTCCGCAAGCTGGGCCGGGAAGAACGCTTCTTCGGACCGATTGGGCTCCTCCTCGCCCACGGCAGAATGCCGGAGTCACTGTTGTACGGAGTATGCGGCGCCCTGCTCGCACACATCCCTGGAGACGAGCAGTCCGCGAGAATAAGGGCGCTGATCCGAGAGAAGGGTGTTTCGTGCCTAAACGAGCTCACCGGAATGACGGTGCCTGCGGCCGTCCGCGCAAGGATCGAATCGCTCCTCCCCCAGGTGCAGGAGAAGTTCGCGGCACGGAGATGAAAATCCCGCCGTTCAAGACCGAGCCGTACTTCCAGTCCCGTCCGTGGGGAGGCCGCGCGATGGCCGAGAAGCTCGGCAAGAAGATTCCAGACGGACCGGTCGCGGAAGCGTGGGAGGTTTCCGCCCATGCGAACGGCGTGTGCCGCGTTTCGGGCGGAGCGCTCGGGGGCACGAGCCTCGTGGATCTCGTCAGGGTAGCAGGCAGGGACCTTCTCGGGGTGGAGATGTTCCAGAAGTACCAGGGTGAGTTTCCCCTGCTGGTGAAGCTGATCGACGTCAACGGGCTCGCCTCGGTCCAGGTCCACCCGAACGATGCGCAGGCAAAGGAAATGGAGGGCTCCCCCCGGGGAAAGACCGAAGCCTGGTACATCATCGCACGAAGCGATCACGCCCGGTTTTCGATTGGCCTGGTTCCGGGAAAGTCGGCTGAGTCGTTCCGGGTCGCTCTCGGCAATGGCCAGGCGCACACAATGCTCGCCTCCCCCCAGGTCGCCCCCGGGGATTGCATCTTCGTTCCGCCCGGGACTGTTCACGCGGCGGGAAACGGCGTTCTCCTGCTGGAAGTCCAGCAGAGCTGCGACATCACCTACAGGGTCTACGACTGGGACCGGGTGGACGAACAGGGACGCAGGCGCGAGCTGCACGTGGAGAAGGCCCTCAAGGTCATGGACTTCGAAGCCCGGCCGCAGCTCTTCCGTGCCCGTCAGAGTGCTGACACGCTGAGCCGGATCCTGGCGTGCGATTTCTTCGAAATGGACGAGGCGAGACTGGTATCAGGGATGGACCTGCCCTCCCGTCCCACCTGTGCGACTGGGACACTCACCGCAGGCGGATGTGTGCTCGAGTCGAACGGCGCACGGATCGAACTGGCCTGCGGCGACAGCTTCGTCATTCCGGCAGGCACGCCGGCACGCCTCGACGCGGGAAAAGCGACAATCGTCCTCACGTCCCTCGTGTGAAAAGGAGAACCCATCAATGAGCATCCTCGGATCGGGAGACAGCCTTCGAAGACGGATCACGCATCCCTACATCGGCCTGCCGCCAGCCTGCACATCGGAACGCTCGCGGGACGCGGTGGACACCCTGAACAAGGGCCGGGAAAACCTCCGGGGACCGTCGGTGGAGGTCACCTACTGGTTCGAGGTGGTGCATGACGGCGAGCCCATGGCGGGCCTCGTCACCGCTGCGAAGATGCTCCTGGAGCATGGGACGCTGAAGCCGTGGCACCAGGAAGGGGATGCTTCCCTGCGGAAGCCCCACGGGTACGACGAGTTCATGAGCTGGGCCACCGACATGGTCCTCCTGGGGCACAATGGAGAGGAAAAGGTGGAATCGGGTCTCGTGAAGGTCGCCTATCCGCTTGCCTTCTTCGACAAGCGCTCCGACGTGAAGGTGCCTCTTGCCCAGCTCCTGATGGCGATCGCGAGTGAGCCCTTCTCGGCGTTCTCATTCTACCAGGGCGCGCGGATCGTCGACATCACCTTCCCCCCGGAGCTCCTCTCCCGCTTCCCTCCCCGCCGCTGGCCGCATTCGAGGGTTCGCCGCTACCTCGGGCTCGCTGCTGATGAACCGATCATCGGGACGATCGTGAAACCGAAAACGGGTCTCACGCCCGAGCTGTTCTCCCGCTCCGTCGTGGAGGCGGCCCTTGCCGGGGCGAGGTTCACGAAGGCCGATGAGAACATGCACCTGCCCCTGGCGGACGTTCCCCGCTACGTGGGCAGGGTCGTGAAGGATCTGCAGTCCGCGGGTTTCGACATCGGCCGATCCGACCCGCCAAAGGGCAGGCGGTTCCTGTTCGCGCCGCACATCACGACCGACCCGGACTGCATGCACCAGTATGCCCGCGCGGCCATCGAGGCAGGTGCGAACGCTCTCATGTTCTCGCCCTACTACGGCGGCGGTTTCCCGCTCATGGCGGAGTTGATCGAACGCCATGACGTGCCCGTTTACGCGCATACGGCGGGAATGAACGTGTCGACCGGCTGTTCGACATGGGGATTCGATCCGCGCGTCACATATCTCCTCGCGGGCCTCTATGGCGCGGCATTCATGCAGTTGACGACAATGGGCGGCTATCTCAAGCCCGATGACACGGAGAAGGGCCCCATCCTCCAAATGCTCGGCATGCACGGGCTCGAAGGCGCGGAAGGAATGACGCTGGCAATCGCCGGAGGCCTCGGTCCGGCCAACATCGGGCAGAATATGCGCGTCCTCGGAAAGGTCGGGCGGCTGTTCCTTGCAGGGACCTCCGTCTACAGTCACCCGGACGGCCCATCATCAGGAGTCCGCGCGATCATCATGGCCTACCACGCCTTTTCAGAGGAAGGCGTCGTCGACGTGCCCGGGCTGAAGAGATATGCAGCTTCGAAAGGACCGGAAGGAAGACCTCTGGCGCGAGCACTAGGCTGAGGTCTATCCCGCCCGGCACGCACCGGCAAACTGAACGACAAACGAGGTCTTCGCGCAGGCTCGAAACAGCTTCGCCGCGTATCGCCTTTCTATGCCCGAACGTTGCCATCGGGGCTTGCCCCTGCCGACACCGGCATGTCAGCGATTAACGTGAGGATACCAGTACAGCAGATGATTCGCACTGTCCCAATCAACGTGACCACTCGTGTAGCGCACTTCGAATCCATCGGGATATTGAAACTCATCCGGTACGTACATTACGGTGGGCGCATCGGATACGGGAGTTCCCTCAAACATGGTGACACCATATTTTGCAAAGCTGTCAAAAAATAGCATAGTGGGCTTGGCCGAGCATCGTATGGGCTATGGCCGTACAACTATGTCAGGGTCGTGTATTTGACGATTCCTATCCAGCAACGAGCTATTCTCTTCGTTCCAATTATCATTGTGCTCAAGGGTGGCGTAGAGGACGAACACCCACAACGTGGAATTGAGAAGTTTCGCCTCATGGCCCTCCTGGGGGTCGTGACGGTCGAGCAGGTAGAATTGGTGCCGGCAAAACAGAATGCCGGGGAAGGACGCCCTTCTGGCATTATTGGGCTCTCCCTTGGTCCCATTGAGGACAACGCACTGCGCCGCATCCCCGACTACCCTGGACGGACTTTGATCGCAGTAGCGATCAAAAGCTATGGCGGTGTGACAAGCGTCACATTGACGGCAACGGACTGGCCCGCATTCACCTCCACTGGCT
>Ga0187850_10002019_pt1 | contig 19731 bp, 14 predicted proteins | sample June2016WEW_4_15_FD_132436 | JGI IMG/M metagenome (GOLD analysis project Ga0187850, IMG submission 132436) | Peatland microbial communities from SPRUCE experiment site at the Marcell Experimental Forest, Minnesota, USA - June2016WEW_4_150 | ecosystem: Environmental > Terrestrial > Soil >... | reverse complement strand
TGGCCAGTGGCTACCTCGCGGTGCTGGGTTCGGCCTTCCTGGACGCACCCACCGCCATCGCCGTTGCCGTCGGGCTGGTGTTGCGGGCGCTGCTGGTTACCGGCGTCCTCCGCGTCCAGCTCTCCGTTCGCGCGGTCAACGCGCTCGCAGTTGCCTGTATCGGCTTCTATCCTGTCGACTACCTGTACGTGTCCAGGGAATTCATGCCCGCCACGGTTCACCTGGTACTTTTCCTGGCGGTGCTCAAGATCCTGACCGCGCGGGCAACGCGGGACTACGCGCTGGTGGCGGGGATCGCGTTTCTGGAGCTGCTGTTCGCCTCGGTGCTGTCGACCAACCTGAGTTTCTTCCTGTTTCTGGCGCTTTTCCTGGTGTTCGGCCTGGCCGCGTTCGCCAGTTCCGAGATCCGCCGGTCGATCCGCAAACCCCGCAATCTCGCTCGCGGCGGGCTGAAGAGTTTCCACTGGAGGCTGGCGGCGCTGACTCTCTCGGTCGCGCTCGGCATCCTGGCTCTGACTGGAGGCCTGTTCTTCCTGCTGCCGCGCACGGCCCAGGCCGCTTTCCGCCACCTGGCGCCGCAGCGGTACCGCGTCCCGGGGTTCGCCAACGAAATGATGCTTGGGGAAATCGGCCAGATCCGGAAGTGGCGAACCCCGGTGATGCACGTCCGGTTCTTCGACGCCGAGCGCCCAACCGGCCTAAAATGGCGCGGCGTGGCGCTGGCCCAGTTTGACGGGCGGCGCTGGTACAACCCCTCCGAGGTGGGCCAACCGCTCACGGTGACCGATGGTCTGCTGAAGCTGCGCGAGCGCTCGCGGGCGGCCGGCATCCGCTACGAGGTGCAGCTCAGCTCTATGACCTCGGACGCACTGTTCTTTGCCGGGAGTCCGGTTCTGCTGCGGATCAATTCGGCCCGTGTGATCCGGACGTCGACGGACAGCTACCGGCTGGGCAGTGGAACCCCCGAGGGGCTGCACTACGGCGTCTACAGCGCGCTGGAGGAAAGCGCGCCGCTGCTGGAGGCTCGCCGGCTTTCCGAGGAGGAGCGCCTGCTCCACCTGCTGCTGCCGCCGGTGGATCGCCGGATCATCGAGCTCGCCCGCCAGGTGACCCAGGATCTGCAAAGCGATGAGCAACGCGCCCGGGCGATTGAGTCCTACCTGCGCACGCACTACGGCTATTCGACCGAACCGCTTTCCCTCCGGGCGCCCGACCCGCTGGCCCATTTTCTGTTCGAGCGCCGCAAGGGCCATTGCGAGTACTTCGCCTCGGCGATGGCCGTGATGCTACGCGTGGTGAACATCCCCGCGCGCGTGGCAAACGGGTTTCAAAGGGGGGTCTACAACCCGGTGAGCGGATGGCTGGTCATCCGCGCCTCGGATGCGCACAGTTGGGTGGAGGCGTGGCTGCCTGGCCGCGGCTGGACCACCTTCGATCCCACTCCACCCGATCCTAACCCGGCCGCGGACTCGCTCTGGAGCCGGCTGGGGTTCTACCTGGATGCCGCCGACACCTTCTGGCAGGAGTGGGTGCTCAACTACAACCTCGACCGGCAACTGATCCTGGCCGCGCAGATGGAGGATTCCAGCCGCACGCTCGGGTCGAGATGGCTGGACCGGGTGCGGGCCACCGTAGCGCACTGGAAGACCGCCGCGGCCGCTTGGGCCAGGCAGTATGGGGTGGCCACGCTAATCGCCGCGCTGCTCGCATGGATGGCCTGGCGGTACTTCCCACACCTGCGCACGTGGTGGAAAACGCTGGCCCGGGTGCGCCAGGTGCAGCGCGGAGCGGCGCTGGCCTCCGATGCCACTCTTCTGTACGCGCGCATGCTGGTTCTGCTCAAGCGGCGAGGGTTCCAGAAGCCCGCTTGGGTCACCCCCGCGGAGTTCGCGCGTCTGTTGCCGGCCTCCGAGACGGCCACGCTGGTAGCGCGGTTCACAGCGGCCTACAACGACTTACGCTTCGGCGGAGACCGCGAGGCGGCGCCGCGGATGATGCAGTTGCTCCAGTCCTTGGAACATCAGTAGGTAAGATTCCGGCCAGCTTTCAGCGATTTTTCCCGGCCCCAGACCACTAACACACTTTAGGGGCTCCCCCCCCATAAGCGTTAATTGGTGGCGCACGCACTCGTGCGTGCCGCGTCGAGACTCTTCTCGACGCACGGTGTCGACCTCGACACGAGTGTCGAGGCAGCACGCAGGAGTGCGTGCGCCACGAAGAACGTCGAAAACAGGTCTTAGTTGACGCTTATGGGGGGGCTCCCCCCGGTGTGTTGTCCGTGGCTCTCGTGGATCATTGTGTCGCGTCGCTGTTGGTCCCGCTGGCCGTGTGGATCCTCATCAGCGGGCTGGACGATCTCTTCCTGGACCTGGTCATCGCGTGGAACTGGTGCCGCTGCCGGTTCCTGGGCGCTCCCCGAATCGCGCCGCCAAGCGATGCCGAATTGGGAAGGACGCCGGAAAAGCGCGTCGCGGTGTTCGTCCCGCTGTGGAGGGAGCACCGGGTCATCGGCCGGATGCTCGAGAACAATCTGGCGTCCATCCGCTACTCAAACTACGACTTCTTCATTGGCGCTTATCCCAATGACGAGCTTACGGCAGACGCAGTCCGTGAGGCCGAGGCGCGGTTCCCCAACGTTCACCTGGGACTCTGCCCCCACGACGGCCCGACCTCAAAGGCCGACTGCCTGAACTGGATCTACCAGCGGTTGCTGATCCACGAGGAGCGGAACGGAGTCCGGTTCGAGGTCGTCGTGCTGCACGATGCCGAAGACCTGATCCATCCGGAGGAGTTGCGCTGGATCAACTACTACACCGGGTCTTTCGGGATGGTGCAGATTCCCGTGCTCCCCCTGCCCACGCCGCTGCGCAAGTTCACGCACGGAGTCTACTGCGACGAGTTTGCCGAGTACCAGAGCAAGGACATCCCGGCGCGGCAGCTCCTGGGCGGTTTCATCCCTTCCAACGGAGTCGGCACGGGTTATGCGCGCTGGGCGTTGGAGAGACTGGCCGAACGAGAGAGCAACCGCGTCTTCGACCCCGGGTCGCTGACCGAAGACTACGATGCCGGATTCCGGCTTCACCGCCTGGGCTGCCCGCAGCGATTCGTGCCCATCCGGATGGTCGCTGGCGAGCCGGTAGCAACGCGCGAGTACTTCCCGGAGGTCATTCAGCAGTCTTTGAAGCAGCGGACGCGGTGGGTGACGGGCATTGCACTGCAAGCCTGGGAGCGGCACGGCTGGAGAGGGGGCTGGCGCCAGGCGTACTGGCTCTGGCGGGACCGCAAAGGTCTCATTGGAAACCTCGTCACGCTGCTCGCCAACGCCGTGCTGGTCTATGGCCTCGCGACCTGGCTGTGGAGCCGGCACACCGGCGGCCAGTGGGGCCTCGCGAGAGCCGCAGCGCATCCGGCCGCCGCTTTCCTTCTCTGGACGACGCTGCTTCTTGGGCTGGAACGCGTCGCAGTGCGTTCGGGCTGCGTGGCGCGGCTCTACGGCTGGCGTAACGCTCTGACCGTGCCACTGCGCATCTTCTCCGCGAACTCGATCAATTTCCTGGCCACGGTTTCGGCGCTGGGCCGTTATACCGCCGCTCGGGCGAGTGGGCGACCGCTGGGATGGGTTAAGACCGAACACAGCTACCCGTCCCGGGCCGCCCTGAACAATCACCAGCGCCGATTGGGCGAGATCCTGGTGGGGTCGAGCTACATCGGCGAGCAGGATCTCCAGGCCGCCCTGGCTTCCAAGCCGCCGGATGTGCGCACTGGCGAACATCTGATCGCGCTCGGACTTCTCGGCGAGCAGGACCTCTACGAGGCGCTCAGCTTGCAGCACATGATTCCCTTCCTGCGTCTCGAAGGGTGGCAGGTGCCATTGTGGATTGCGCGCGCCCTGCCCGCCGCGGAAGCGCGCAGGTGGAAAGTGCTTCCGTTCAAGGTACGCGCGGGGAGGCTCTATGTCGCCGGCCCGGAACTACCCACCGACCAGATGCGTCGCGAACTGCGGAAGCACACCGGTCTCGAGATCCAGTTCCACTTCATCACGCCGGGCAACCTGCGGGAGCTGATGAACGAGCTGCTGGGACGCACCAGCGCGGCATCGTAGCCAAATCCGCTGGTGTCCTGTCCGCTCCCTTGCGGTCGCGGCTCGGCTGCGATGTCCCGTACTTGCGGGCGCCTACCGAGCCGCGCGCGCCAGCAAGCGGTCGGCAGTTGCGCGGGACGGGCCGCTAGGTTCGGTAGCTGGCGTTGATGTGAACGTAGTTCTCCGTGAGGTCGCAGGACCAGAAGCGCGTCTCACCCTTTCCGTCCCCCAGAATCACGAAGCGGATCAGGCATTCCCGCGCATCCAGCTTCTGTTTCAGCTCGCGCTCGGAGAACCCATCGGCGACGCCGCGGTGGCAGACGCGCACATGCTGCATGAAAATATCCACCGCGCCGGGGTCGAACTCCACGCCGCAATTTCCGGCGGCCGAGAGGATGCGCCCCCAGTTGGGGTCCGAGCCGGCGATGGCGGTCTTCACCAGAGGCGAGTTGGCGATTGCGCGCGCAATCTCAGTTGCGGCCCCGTCGTCTCTAGCGCCAAGGACGTGAATGGTGACCAGCTTCCGCGCACCCTCGCCGTCGCGGGCAATCTTCTCCGCCAGGTCTTCCATCACCCAGGAGAGCACTTCCTGGAATACGAGACGCTCCTTGGCATTGGGCTGGATGCCGGAAGCGCCGTTGGCCAAAAGAATCAGTGTGTCGTTAGTGGAGGTGTCGCCGTCGATCGAGAGCCGGTGGTAGCTGCGCTCGCAGGCGGCCGCAAGCATGGGCCGCAACAACCGCGGCGCAATGGCGGCGTCGGTCATTACAAAAGCGAGCGTGGTGGCCATCCGCGGATGGATCATGCCGCTGCCTTTGGACATGCCGGCGATGTGCACGACTCCGGTGCGCAGCGGCACCTCGCCAAAGGCCATTTTCGGCACCTGGTCGGTGGTAAGGATGGCGCGCGCCGCGTCGGCGAAGCCGCTCTCGGACAAGCGGTCGAACAGGCGCGGCAGGGCATCGACGATGAGCTTGGAGTCCAGTTCGACGCCGATCACACCGGTGGAAGCGGGCAGCACCTCGGCGACCGGCGTCTTCAGGAGCCTTGCCACCGCGCGGCAGGAGGCCAGCGCGGCCCGGCCGCCGGAGCGGGTCGCACAGTTGGCGTTGCCGGCATTCACCAGGATCGCGCGGGCCACCCCCCGCGACGCCCGGAGGTGCTCCCGCGCCAGCAGCACCGGCGCGGCCTGAACGCGGTTCCGCGTGAACATCGCGGCCGCCGAGGCCGGCGTCTCCGAGAGGATCAGGGCCAGATCGTCCTTCTTCTCTCTCCGAATGCCCGCGTAGGTGGAAGCGTAACGATAGCCAACCGGGAGTTTCACCTGCTTATCTCCAGCACTTCATTCTCGCCTACTTGATAGCCGTTCAGGAAATCCGCCGCGGACATGCGCCTCTTCCCTTCAACCTGAACCTCGACGAGCTCGAGCGACGTGCCGCCGCCGCAGGAGGCAAACAGGCGCCCCTTGGCCCCATGAAGCGAGCCTGGCAGGCCCGCGACCTCGCCCCCAACCCGCGCTCTCCAGACCTGCAACTGACGTCCGCGAAAGCGCGTGGTCGATCCCGGCCACGGCAAGAAACCGCGAAAGCGATTATAGACCTCCGCCGAGGTCCTGGTCCAGTCGATCCGGCCGTCCTCCTTTCGCAGGACCGGGGCGAACGACGCGCGCGTGGAATCCTGCGGAACACCCACCAGGGTTCCGTGCGCCAAGCGCGCCAGGGTCTCGACGAGCAGCTCGGCGCCCATGCGTGCCAGGCGCCCGCTCAATTCCATGGCGGTCTCCTCGGGCCCGATCGCTGTCTCGGCCTGAAGCAGGATGTCGCCCGTGTCGAGCCCCGCGTCGATCCGCATGGTGGTCACGCCAGTGCGCGTTTCGCCGTTCGCGATGGCCCATTGGATGGGAGCCGCGCCGCGGTACTTCGGCAGCAGCGAAGCATGTACGTTGATGATGCCGTGCGGAGGGATGTCGATGATCGGCTGCGGGAGGATCTTGCCGTAACCGACCACCACCATCGCCTGCGGCCGCAACTCTTTCAGAAAGCCGGTCACTTCGGGCTGGCGGACGCGCTCGGGCTGGTGGACGGCCAGCCCGAGCCGCAGCGCGGCTTCCTTCGCTGGCGGGGCGGCGAGTTCGTGGCCGCGTCCCTTCGGGCGGTCGGGTTGCGTCAGCACGGCGGCGATCTCGTGCCCGGCCGCGACGATGCCCTCGAGCGTGGGAACGGCGAATTCAGGGGTGCCCAGGAAGATCAGCCGCACGCCGCTACTTCCAATCGCCAGCCTTCATGCGCTTGCGGATCTTGCGCCGGATGAGATCGCGTTTGAGCACGCTGATGTGATTGATGTAGAGCCTGCCGTTGAGGTGATCGGTCTCGTGCAGGAAAGCACGGGCCAGCAGATCCTCACCCGTCCTCTCGAAGGTCTCTCCCTTGGCGTCCCGAGCGCGGATCGTGACCCGCTTCGCGCGCTTCACCGGTTCCCGAAAACCCGGAATGCTCAGGCATCCTTCCTCTTCGGTCTGCGCGCCCTCCACTCGAACGATTTCCGGGTTGATGAGCACCAGCCGCTTTTGAGGGTCCTCGCCGGCGGAGGGATCGATGACGGCAATCCGGCGCGGGATGCCGATCTGCGGAGCCGCCAGACCGACGCCCTTGACGGCGTGCATGGATTCGAACATATCCTCCAGCAGCTTGTGGAGCTCCGGCGTGTCGAACTCGGTCACGGTTTCGGCCGGGGTCTCCAGCACGGGGTTTCCGTATTTCACGATCGGGTAGATCATCAGAATTCTCTAAGCCGGTCCAGATAGGCTTTGAAATTCCGCCGTGTTTCGCCCAGCGAGTCGCCGCCGAATTTCTCGAGGAACGCCTGGGCGAGCACGAAGGCAACCATCGCTTCGCCGATGACGCCAGCGGCCGGTACGACGCAAACATCGCTGCGCTCGTAGGCAGCCAGGGCCGGCTGGCGGGTAACCAGATCGACGGATTCCAATGGCCGCCGCAGCGTCGAGATCGGCTTCAGGAGCCCGCGGACGACGAGGTCCTCGCCATTGGTGATGCCGCCTTCCAGGCCTCCCGCGCGATTCGAGCCACGTGTGAATCGCCGGCGCTCGCCGTCATAGTGGATGGTATCCTGCACGCGCGATCCGAATTCGGACGCCGCCTGCGCCGCCCTGCCGATTTCGACGCCCTTCACGGCCTGAATGGAGACGATCGCCTGTGCCAGGCGCCCGTCCAGCCGCGTGTCCCAGCAGATGTGCGAGCCCAAGCCGGGCGGCACGTTGTGCGCGACCACTTCGAACACGCCACCCACCGTGTCGGCGGTGCGGTAAGCCTCGTCCACAACCGCCTTCATCTTCTCTTCCACCTCGGCATCCACGCACCCCAGGAGGAGGCCAGCCTCTTTGCTGCTCAGCACAACGAGTTCGTCCCAAGCGACGGGCCGCTCGAGCCGGACCGGGCCCACCGCGACGACGTGGCTCAACACACCGATATCGAACTGCGAGAGAAACGCCTTCGCGAGCGCCCCCACGGCCACGCGCGCGGCGGTCTCCCGCGCGCTGGCGCGCTCCAGGATGTAACGCGCGTCGGGGAGGTCGTACTTGAGCGCGCCGGCGAGATCCGCGTGGCCCGGGCGCGGGCGCGTGACGGCCCGCTTCTTCTCCTCCGAGCCCTCGAATGCCTCCACCGGCAGCGCCTCTGCCCAGTTCCCCCAGTCGCGGTTCCGAATGAGGACGGCAATCGGCGAGCCGATCGTGTGCCCGTGGCGGACGCCGGAGACGACCTCGGCGCGATCGGTTTCGATCTTCATGCGACCGCCGCGGCCGTAGCCCTGCTGGCGCCGCCACAGTTCGCGATCTACGCTTTCAATCGACACCGGCACTCCGGCCGGGAGCCCGGTGAGTGTCGCCACAAGGCATTCACCGTGCGATTCTCCCGCCGTCTCAAAGCGAAGCATTGTTAATCTTCCCGGAATCCGTCCCGCCCGACCGGGCTCGTTCCATCGTAGCGAAGACTGCGAACTTTCAGCAACTTGGACGCCCTCCAGTAGACAGTACCAGGCGCGCCCCCCCTATAAGAGCACGACGCCACCCCGCTGAGTTTCCCTCCCAGGGCGCCACCCTTCGATTACACTAGCCAGTAAAGATCCGGGTGGGGAATATCTTGCAGGCACTCTTTACGGGCAGATTACGGCAGGGCAGCTATGGAAAAGCTTGAGCGCCTTGCGGGGCGAGTGGCGCACGGATTCAACCAGTTGGATGGCGAGAGTCCCGAGGAGATTCTGGAGACGGCTCCGCTGGTGTCGCAACTAGCCGATGAGCTGGCGTCGCGCCAGCAAAGCTCGGCTCCCACTTCCTTGCGCCTCCCTTCGGACACCTCATCGGAAAGCCGGGCCGCGCTCCTGGTCGACGAACGGCCGGAAGACCGCCGACTGGTTCGCGAGATGTTGCAGCGGCTGGGCTACACGGTTCTGGACGCGGAGAATGGCGCCGAGGCGCTCGAACTCTGCGCGCGGCATACCGGTCCCATCCACATCATGTTGGCAGGCGTGTTGATCGAGGACATGAGTGGCCGCGAGTTGGCCGAGCGGGCCTCGTGCCTGAAACCCGAGATGCGCGTCATTTACATGTCAGGCTACACCGATGACGAGATCATGTCTTGCGGGATTCTCGGTCCCGGCGTCGCGGCCCTCCAGAAGCCGATCACCTCCGAAGCCCTCGCGCACAAGCTGGCCCAAGTGGCTGAAGCAGAGTACGCGTAGCGCGAACCCGGCCGCCGGCGGCGGGAACTACTGCGTCTTTCCCTTGCCCTCGATCACGCTCTCGGCGAAGTAGTTGACGATCTTGGCTTCGTCGCGAGCCACTTCGTAGTAGGCGTTCCGCAGGAGCTGCTCCTTCCGGCCGCGCAGCCCATCGCGGATGATCTGCTGCACGCGCGGATCGTTCAGGTCGCGCTGGCCGGCAGGCTCCTTGGAGATCACCTTCAGGATGCGGTAAGCGCCCTGGCTGGGAATGATGGGAGAGACTTGGCCGGGCTGCATGGCCATGAGCAGCTTGCGGACTTCGGGGCTGGACTTGTCGAACGCCGACATCGGCAGGAAGCCCAGGTCGCCGCCGTTGGGCGTCGACTCGGGGTCCTCGGAGTAGTTCTCCGCCAGCATGGAGAACTCGTCACCCTGGCGCAGCCGCGCTTCGATCATCTGGATCTTCTTCCGGGCCTGATCGTCATTCACCGCCTTGTCGTTTTTCAGGTTGCGTGCGTTCGGGTCCGGCGCCGAGGTGACCAGGATCTGCGCCAGGTGAATGGTAGGCTCCGCGCGGTTGAAGCTGGCCTTGTTCGAGTTGAAGAAATCGGTGATCTCTTTGTCGGTGATAGCGATTTTGGAAATGATCTCGCGATTGACCAGCTTCTGGATGCTGAGCTCGCGCCGCATTTGAGTCTTGAGATCGCTGGCGGTCATCTTGCGCGTCTCGAGCTGCCGCTGGAACTCCTCCTGGGTGTAAGGCGCCTTGAGCTCGTTGAACTTGGTCTCCACCTCGGAGTCGGTGGCCAGAAGCCCAAGTTTCTCGGCGCGCTGGAGCATGATCTCGTTCTCGATTAGCGTGCGGAGCACTTCCATCTTCTGAATCGCCACCACGTCGTCGCTCGCACGTTCGCCGGAGGAGGAGAACTGCGCCAGGTAGATGCGGTCGATGTCGCCGTGGGTGATCGGTCGGTTGTTGACCGTGGCGGCCACATTGGCGGGAGGGGACTTGTGGCAGCCCGTCAGAACCAGCAAAGCAGTCAGCGCGTAAATGAGCTTTTGGAGTCGCATGATGAGAAGTCCATTCTAGCCGATCGCTCCGGTTGGTGAACGGCCCCTATGAGATCGCCGCACGGAGCCTCTCGAGTTCTTCGGCTTCTCCGAATTTCAGCCCTGCGAGCGACGGCTGGATGCCTCGCAGCAACCCCGTAAGCACCGAGCCAGGGCCAACTTCGACGAACCGCTCGCAGCCGCGCGCGGCCAGCAGCCGGATGGACTCGACCCAGCGCACGGGACTAGTGACCTGGTCGATCAAGCCCCGGCGCGCTTCGCCGCCCGAGCGGATCTCGCTGGCGTGCGCGTTGTTGACCAGCGGACAGCGCAAGTCGGCGAAGGGCGCCTGGTTCAGATCCACGGCCAGACGCTCCTGAGCGGGCCGCATCAGCGGGCAATGGAACGGTGCGCTGACGGGCAGCAGCACGGCCCGGCGCGCGCCGGCCGCCTTGGCTAGTTCCATGGCGCGCTCGACGGCCTTGGCGTCGCCGGCAATCACCACCTGGTCGGGCGAGTTGAGGTTGGCAGCCGCCACGACCTCGCCCTGGGCGGCCTCTGCCAGCACCGCCTCCAGCCTGCCTTCGGGCAACTTCAGCAGGGCGGCCATCGCGCCCCGGCCCGCCGGCACGGCTTCCTGCATATAGCGCCCGCGCTTCCGCACCAGCACCACGGCATCGGCGAACCGCAGGCTGCCGGCGGCCACCAGAGCCGAATACTCGCCCAGGCTGTGCCCGGCGACGTAGTCCGGCTCAAGGCCATTGTCCCGCAGAACCCTACACGCCGCGACCGAAACGGTGAGGATGGCGGGCTGGGTGTTTTCCGTGAGTCTCAAGGCCTCTTCCGGGCCCTCGAAGCACAGGCGTGAAAGCTCGAACCCCAGTGCCTGGTCGGCTTCTTCGAAGACAGCGTGGGCGGAAGGGAACGCCCGGGCCAGGCTCTCACCCATGCCGGCGAACTGCGAACCCTGTCCCGGAAACAGAAATGCGACGCCCATGGCAAACCACTCATTGTACGACGAGGGGGGACTGCGCCTTACAAATTTTTACAGGTGCCTCACAGAACCTTTGCGTGCATCGCAGCGTCCATCTACAGTGACGAGGGGGAACTGACGATGAATCGCGTGATGAATCTCCCCACCCCAAGACAAACCAAGGGTTGGGTCTATTGCCCGATCTGTACGCATACCGTCGAGGCACAGGTCGTCACTTTCGGGAGGCGGATCATGGTGAAGCCGGGCCAGAAGTGCTCGCGTTGCGCTTCCTCGCTGGAGGCCGCCTGCGTTCTGCGGCACGAGGTTGCGGCGTAGGCCCCGTCAGCGCCGGAGCGAACACGCGGGCGGCGCTGAAACCCTGACTGCCGCTACAACTCCCGCGGAACGGCTTGCGCTGGGTCCGCAGGTGTGGTTTAGTGGGAAAAGAGTCCTCCATGCGCAGGAAAAGGAGCCCGGCTTCGGACCCGGTAATTTCGAGCGAGATCCTCGACAAAGCGAAGCGGGCCGCGCACCCCGACAAGTTGCCGCGCTCCTCCAAGTGCACGGTGTGCGGCGCCGAGTGCGCCTCGAATACCTCGGAACAACTCTGCTGGGTGTGCCGCCGCCTGAAGATCAGCGCCTGGCACGAATCGGAACAGCAGATGCCGGCTCAGGAATAAGACTCTGGCGGATGCCGGCTTCCCTCCCCCGCTCACTCGCAGACGCTACCGGCCAGCGCTAACCCCAATACTGTTCACTTTGTCTTCGTGGGGCGGACCTCTGGTCCGCGGGCCGACGTCTACGTCGGCCCTCCCAGACTGCGGGCGGAGGCCGGACCAAAGGGTCCGGCGCGCATTGCGGCTACCCCTTTGCCGGGTTGCCGGACTCAGGGTCGATTCCTAGCTCCGCGAGGGCCGTGCGCGCCTGCTCGGAGCTGAACTTCCCGCCCCGGGACAGGCGCGAGAGCGTCGCGGCTACGATAGCCTCCGCGTTCACCTCGAAGAACTTCCGCAGATGCTCCCGGTTCTCGCTGCGGCCGAACCCGTCGGTGCCGAGCGAAACCAGCCTGCCCGGAAGCCATGGGGCAATCTGGTCGGCCACCGCCTTCATGTAGTCGCTGGCGGCGATGATCGGTCCCTCGGCCCCCTCCAGGCATTCCACGAGATAGGGCCGCCGCTCGGGCTCGGCCGGGTGGAGACGGTTCCAGCGCTCGACCGCCAGTGCGTCCCGGCGCAGCTCGTTGTAGCTGGTGACGCTCCAGACGTCCGCGGCGACCTGGTAGCGTTCCGCGAGCATCTGCTGCGCCTTCAGCGCCTCGTTGAGGATCGGGCCGCTGCCGAACAGTTGCCCCACCGCCGCGCCGCTCTCCGCCGCCTTGTAGCGGTACAGGCCTCTCAGGATGCCCTCCCGCGCGCCCTCCGGCATGGGGGGTTGCGCGTAGTTCTCGTTGCCGATCGTCAGGTAGTAGAACAGGTCCTCGTGCTCCTGGTACATCCGCCGCAAGCCGTCCTGGACGATCACGCCGATTTCGTAGGCGTAGGCCGGGTCGTAGGCCGCGCAGGTCGGCAGGACGCTCATCAGCAGGTGGCTGTGACCGTCCTGGTGCTGCAGCCCTTCGCCCGCTAGCGTGGTCCTTCCGGCGGTGGCGCCCACCAGGAAGCCCTTCCCGCGCGAATCGGCGAACGCCCAGATGAGGTCGCCCATGCGCTGCAATCCGAACATCGAGTAGTAGATGAAGAACGGGATCATGGGCAGGCCGTAGTTGGCGTACGCCGTCCCCGCCGCGGTGAACGAAGCCATCGAGCCGGCCTCGGTGATGCCCTCCTCCAGGATTTGGCCGCTTTCCGACTCCTTGTAGTACAGAAACATCTCCTGGTCGACCGGATGGTAGAGCTGTCCCTGGCTGGCGTAGATGCCGATCTGCCGAAACAGCGATTCCATTCCGAACGTGCGGGCCTCGTCGGGGATGATGGGGACCACCTGCCTGCCTAACTTGGGATGGCGCAGCAGCAGCGTGAGCACGCGGACGAACGCCATCGTGGTCGATACTTCGCGGCCCTGCGAGCCGGTGAGCGTTTCGGCGAAATAGTCGAGCGGCGGCGCCTCGACGCTGATCGGGCGCGGGCTTCGCTGGGGGAGGTATCCGCCCAACTCCCTCCGGCGCTCCTGGAGATAGAGGATCTCCGGGCTGTCCTCGGGCGGACGGTAGAAGGAGATGGTATGGATGCGCTCCTCGGTGATGGGGATTTCGAAGCGCCGGCAGAAGTGCTCCATTTCCTGTTCGTTCAGTTTCTTCTGCTGGTGAGTGACGTTGCGGCCCTCGCCCGCCTCGCCCAATCCGTAGCCCTTGATGGTCTTGGCCAGGATGACGGTAGGCGAGCCGGTGTGGTCGCAGGCCCGCTGGTAGGCGTTGTAGACCTTCTCGGGGTCGTGACCGCCCCGGCGCAGCTTGAGCAATTGTTCGTCGCTCAGATCCGCCACCAGCTCAAGCAGTTCGGGGTGTTTTCCGAAGAAATCCTTGCGGATGTAAGCGCCGTCGCGGGCCGCGTAGGTCTGGTAGTCGCCGTCCAGGCACTCGTTCATGCGCTGCACCAGCAGGCCGGTCTTGTCGCGCTCCAGCAGCGGGTCCCAGTCGCTCCCCCAGATCACCTTGATCACGTTCCAGCCCGACCCGGCAAACACCGCCTCCAGTTCCTGGATCACCTTGCCGTTGCCGCGCACCGGGCCGTCCAGCCGCTGAAGGTTGCAGTTGACCACGAAGATCAGGTTGTCCAGTTTCTCGTTGGCGGCGATGCGCAGCGCGCCCGTCGACTCCGGCTCGTCCGTCTCGCCGTCGCCCACGAAAGCCCAGATCTTGCGCGGCGCCGGCTGAAGCAGCCCGCGTTTCTCCAGATAGCGCATGAAGCGCGCCTGGTAGATGGCGTTGATGGGGCCCAGTCCCATCGAGACCGTCGGGAACTGCCAGAACTGCGGCATCAGCCAGGGGTGCGGGTACGAGGACAAGCCCGGGTGCTCGCGCAACTCGTGACGGAAGTTCTCCAGGTGTTTCTCGGTGAGCCGGCCCTCCAGGTACGCCCGTGCGTAGAAGCCCGGAGAAGCGTGCCCCTGGAAGTAAACCAGGTCTCCCGGCTGATCGCCGTAGGCGGCGCGGAAAAAGTGGTGGAAGCCCACCTCGACCAGGGTGGCCAGCGACGCGTAGGTCGAGATGTGGCCGCCGATCCCGTGGTCGTACTTGTTGGCCCGCACCACCATCGCCAAAGCGTTCCAGCGGATCAGGCTCTTCAGCCTTCGCTCGAGGGCGCGATCGCCCGGATAGGACACCTGCTCGTCGACCGGGATCGTGTTCACGTAAGGCGTGTTGACGTAATAGGATGGCGCCGCCCCGGACACCCGCGCCCGGTTCGCAAGCTGGTCCAGCAGGAACGAGGCGCGGTCCGGACCGGATTCCTCGACCACCTGGTCCAACGCCTGCAACCATTCGGCGGTCTCCTGAGGGTTGAGGTCCTCCGCGAAGGACATTTTGGCCTTGATCATGTTCGGGAGTTCTACCCCCAGAATAGCGCGCGGCGTTGGACCGCGCCTACGGGATCTGCTTCCCGCAGAAGGCGCAGAACCGGGCCTCCCGCGGCTGCACGAGCGCCCGACCGCACGAGGTACAAAGCCGGCGGCCCCCGACCCAAGGGTGTCCACGACCACGCAGGACATTCACCGCGACGATGAAGCCGAGCATAAGAACCACGGTCAAAATGCCGAAGGCGACGAACAGCAACTCTGGCAAGCCTATGTTGCGCATACAGGCATCATACACCGCGTCGCCGAGCCGCAACCGCAGGGGAGCGGTCTGGGCGCCCTACCAGCGCACCTCGATTTCGTAGTCGTCCGCGCCGCCCGCGCCGTCGATCTCGAAGACCAATTGGTAGTGGTTGCCGCGGGAGGGGTACTCCACAATCTCGACGCGGCCGCGGCCGCGCAGCAGCTTGACGACGACATTTGGATTATCGAGGGCAGGCAGGCCGCGGGCAAATTCCGCCCGTTCTCCCACGATCGGCGCGCCGCGGATCACCTGGCTCATCGCGGCGCGGCCCCCGATAACCACCCGGATGCGGCCATCCACGCGGCCCGACCAGAGCACTCCCCGCCACGCGAACTCAGTCCCGGCGTCCTTGCGATCATGCGGCGACCAGTTAAGGGCGAACCCATAGTCGCTCGAGCCTCCCTGCGGGTCGCGGATCGACACGCGCGCGCGGTACCCGTTGGATTCGCGCGGCTGCTCGAGCAGGCGGACCTCTCCGCGCCCGCTGGTCTTCTCCAGGGTCACGGTCACCTCGCGGCTGGGCAGCGGTTTCGAGAAGCGGAAGCGGCCGCTGGTGACCTGGTCGCCGCGCCGCGCCTCGGCCTCACAAACGCTGCCGTGGCAGCTCACGATCGCCTCTCCGTCCACGCGCCCGCTCCAGGTGATCGATTCGCGGCGGCCGCGCGGAGGCGCCATCTGCGGCGCCGGCTCCCAGTAGAACGCCAGCGAGTACCACGAGCTGCCGGGCTGCCGGTCTTCGATGCTCACCGAGAGCGTGTAGTTGTTGTCGAGGCGCGGCTGTTCGAGGATGTGGACGCGCCCGCGTCCCTCGACCACCTCCAGACGGACCTCCTGCCGGCTCTCGGGCAGAGGCTGGTTGAAGTGGAAACGCTGCCGCTCGACCGGCAGGCCTTCCCGCGCTTCCGCCTGCACGCGGTTCCCGCGCACGTGCAGCACGCTGATGCCGTCCACCTGCCCTTCCCAGATCAATTGGGGCTGGTCCTGAGCCGCCAGAAGGGGAACCAGCAGCGCGGCCAGGGGGATTAGTTTGCGCATTCTATGCGATCCGAAACAGGGGCTTGGTCTCTTTCGCGCCGGCCAGCAGGTCCTCGCGCTCTTGCCTGGTGAGCGGCTGGAATTCGGCGGCCAGCTCGAGCGCCATCTGGTAGATCTTCTCATCGCCCGGAGGGATCGCGGCGGTGATGTCCTCAGAAAGAGTGAAACGCAAGGCCTTGCTCGCCAGCTCGCGATCCTCGATCGGCTGGTACCAGGCTTTGGGATGCCCGGTCTTGGTCTGATCGGTTCCGTGCGGCAAGGGCGTGTGAGCGAGCGCTTTCAACGCCAGCCGCGCCGCGCCTTTCTCTTTGGCCCGCGCGATGACTCGCGGCCCGAAATTCGCCTGGGCGAAGCTCACGAAATTGATGGGGAACAGAATCGAGTCCAGCGGGAATCGGTCCAGCATGGCCAGCGCCGCTTCCTCGGAATGGGCCGAGCAGCCCAGGTAGCGCACTTTGCCCTGTTGCCGCGCCTTGACGAACGTCTCCGCGGCGCCGCCCGGGCCGAGGATCTGCTCCACGTCCTTCATGGTCGTGACCGCATGGAACTGATACAGATCGAAATGGTCGGTGTGGAGGCGCTCCAGCGAACGCTCGAATTCCACCCGCGCACCCTCGGCGTCCCGGTGCATAGTTTTGCAGGCCAGGAACACCTTCTGGCGGTACGGACGCAGAGCATTGCCGAGCTTGATTTCTGCCTCGCCGTCCCAGTATGACGGCGCGACGTCGAAGTAGTTCACGCCGCGGTCGAACGATTCGGCCACCATGCGGTCGGCATCCTTCTGCTCGAGGCCGACCACCACGATCCCGCCGAAGCCGATGATCGACAGTTGCACATCGTCGCGGTAACGCCGTTTCGCCAGAGGCCGCTTGGCCGCCCCAAGCCCGGTCGCCGCGATGGCAGTTCTGAGGAAATCCCGTCGCTCCATACAACCCAGTCTACAATCCCGTCACAGGGCCCGGCGCCGCGGAGGGCGGTTACTTCTTCTTGCCCTGCGCGGCAACGGCTTCCATCGCCGCTCTCACCTTCTCCGGGTCGCCGAGGTAGTAGCTCTTGAGCGGTTCGAGGTTCTCGTCGAGCTCGTACACCAGCGGCATGCCGGTGGGAATATTGAGGCCGACAATCTCCTGGTCGGAGATCTTGTCGAGGTACTTCACCAGCGCCCGCAAGCTGTTGCCGTGCGCGGCGACGATGACCTTCTTCCCCGTGCGGATGGTAGGCGCGATGACCTCATACCAGTACGGCAGGAACCGCGCCACGGTGTCCTTGAGGCATTCGGTGAGCGGAAGCTCATCCTCGGTCAAGTCCGCGTAACGCGCCTCGTGGCCGGGATAGCGGGGATCGTCCTTCTCCAGCGGCGGAGGCGGAATGTCATAGCTCCGCCGCCAGATCTTGACCTGGTCCTCGCCGAACTTGGCGGCCGTCTCCGACTTGTTGAGTCCTTGCAGGGCGCCGTAGTGCCGCTCGTTCAGCCGCCAGGAATTCTGGACCGGGATCCACATCAGGTCCATTTCGTCCAGGACAATCCAGAGAGTTCGAATGGCCCGCTTCAGCACGGAAGTGAAGGCGATATCGAAGGTATAGCCCTGGGCCTGGAGGACCTGGCCGCCTTCCTTGGCTTCCGCGATGCCCTTCTCCGAAAGATCCACGTCGGTCCACCCGGTGAACCGGTTCTGCTTGTTCCAATCGCTCTCGCCGTGACGAACCAGTACGACCTTGTACATGGGATTCCCTTTCAACTCGCGGCCCACCACCCGCCGGTCCACTCGCCTTCCTTCTACGAGTTACGGGCTACGGGCTGCGAGCTTATTGCCTGAACGCCTTCCTGCCGGCGAACTGGGCGGCCGGCCCGAGCTCCTCCTCGATGCGCAGCAACTGGTTGTACTTGGCGACGCGATCGGTGCGGCTGGCCGAGCCGGTCTTGATCTGCCCGGCGTTGGTGGCCACCACCAGGTCGGCGATGAACGCGTCCTCGGTTTCGCCCGAGCGGTGCGAGACCACCGCGGTGTAGCCCGCCTCGGCGGCCATGCGCATCGCGGCCAGCGTCTCGGTCACGCTGCCAATCTGGTTGAGCTTGATGAGAATCGAATTGGCGACCCCCTGCTCGATTCCGCGGGCCAGGCGCTCGGTGTTGGTGACGAACACGTCGTCGCCGACAAGCTGGATCTTCTGGCCCAGCTTCTCGGTCATGAGCTTCCAGCCAACCCAGTCGTCCTCGGCCATGCCGTCCTCGATGGAGACGATGGGGTACTGGCGAACCCAGTCCGCCCAGAACTCCACCATCTGCTCGCTGGTTCGCTCGCTCTTGTCGGACTTCTTGAAGACGTACTTGGCCTTTTCGGCGTCGTAGAACTCGCTCGCGGCCGGGTCGAGGCAGATGCCGATCTGCTCGCCGGGCCGGTAGCCCGCCTTGGCGATGGCCTCCAGGATGACTTCCAGGGCCTCGACGTTAGACTTGAGGTTGGGCGCGAAGCCGCCTTCGTCGCCGACGGCGGTCGAATAGCCGCTCTTCTTTAGCACGGCCTTCAGGTTGTGGAAGACCTCGGCGCCCATGCGCAGGGCTTCGGAGAACGTGAGCGCGCCGTAGGGAGCGATCATGAACTCCTGCGGATCCACCGAATTGTCGGCGTGCGCGCCGCCGTTCAGGATGTTCATTCCCGGAACGGGGAGCACGCAGGCGCCCACGCCGCCCAGGTAGCGGTAGAGCGGCAGCTTGCACGCTGCCGCGGCCGCGCGCGCCGTGGCCATCGACACCGCCAGGATCGCGTTGGCGCCCAGCCGGCCCTTGTTCGGCGTGCCGTCCAGCGAGATCATTACCTGGTCGATTTCGGCCTGGCTGACGGCGTTCAGGCCCTTCACGGCCACCGCGATCTCGTCGTTGATGTTCCTCACTGCTTTCTGCGTGCCCCTGCCGAGGTAGCGCGACTTGTCTCCATCGCGCAGCTCCACGGCCTCATGCTCTCCGGTGGAGGCGCCGGATGGTACCGCCGCCCGTCCCATGCTCCCGTCGGCCAGCCAGACATCGGCCTCCACGGTCGGATTCCCGCGCGAGTCGAGAATTTCCCGTCCAACCACTCTTTGAATACTCGTCATGTTTCAATTGCTCCTTGAAGACTAAGATTGCGAAGAAGGCCTACACGGCCTGCCTGTTGGCGTAGGGTTCCTGCCGGGTGTAGGTTTCCTGCTGGTTACAGATGACCACGATTCCCGAGTCGGTCACCGTGTAGCCCTTGCCACGGTCCTCTTGAAGATCATAACCGATTACGCTGGACTCGGGGATCTTGACCCCGGACCCGATGATGGCCCGCCGGATGCGGCTGTAGCGGCCGACTTCGGCCTCGTGCATCAGAATCGAGCTTTCCACCTCGCAGTAGCTGTTGATCCGCACGCGCGGCGAGAGTACCGAGCGCACCACGCGCCCGCCCGAGACGATGCAGCCGCCCGAAACGATGGAATCGATGGCCACCCCCATGCGCCGGCCTTCCTGCGCAAAGACGAACTTGGCGGGGGGCTGCTGGAGCAGGTGGGTGCGGATCGGCCAGCGCTGATCGTAGAGGTTGAACTCGGGGGTCACCGAGACCAGGTCCATATTGGCGTCGTAGTACGCCTCGAGCGTGCCGACATCGCGCCAGTATTTCACGCTCTTGTCGTTGAGGTCGGTAAAATCGTAGGCCACCACACGCGCCTGGCGAATCTCTCTCGGGATCACCTCCCGGCCGAAATCGTGGCTCGAGTTCGGATCCTCGGCATCCTCCTTCAGCGCGCGCAGCATCACTTCGGTGTTGAACAGGTACACGCCCATGGAGGCGCTGACCATTGCGGGATTGAAGACCGAGCGCACCGGGCGCCCGTGTTCCGGCTTCTCCTCGAACCCCACCACGCGGTGCTCCGCGTCGATCTCGACGATTCCGAAACGGCCGGCCTCCTCGGGGGAGACCTGGATGGTCGCCAGCGTGACGTCGGCCTGGTGCTGCCGGTGCCAGGCGATCATCTCGTGGTAGTTCATCTTGTAGATGTGGTCCGACGCGAGCAGCAGCACGT
>Ga0187850_10002002_pt1 | contig 19871 bp, 20 predicted proteins | sample June2016WEW_4_15_FD_132436 | JGI IMG/M metagenome (GOLD analysis project Ga0187850, IMG submission 132436) | Peatland microbial communities from SPRUCE experiment site at the Marcell Experimental Forest, Minnesota, USA - June2016WEW_4_150 | ecosystem: Environmental > Terrestrial > Soil >... | reverse complement strand
CTGATTTCTGAAGGCGTTGCGGGTGTCCACGATGAGGCGCGCCTGGGAAGCGATCCAGGCGTAGTCGTAGTCGGAGTGGTCCGTCACCAGCAGAACCAGGTCGGCCTCCTGAAGCGTCTCGGCCGTAAGGGGCGTGGAGTTCATGTCAAAACCGGGATAGTGGCGCATCCCGGTGCAGCGGGGGATGTGGGGATCGTTATAGCTAATAATAGCCCCCTCCTTGCTTAAAAGTTGGATAATCTTCAAGGCCGGCGATTCCCGGTTGTCGTCCACATCTTTTTTGTAGGCAATACCCAACACCAGGATTAGGGCCCCTTTCAGGGGCTTGTCGAATTTATTCAGGACCTCGGACACCCGCTGCGCCACAAAATAGGGCATGTTGCTATTGATGTCCCCGGCCAGTTCGATGAAGCGGGTGGAAAAGTCATATTCCCGGGCCTTCCAGGTCAGGTAGAAAGGATCGATGGGAATGCAGTGCCCTCCCAGGCCTGGACCTGGATAAAAGGCCTGGAAACCGAAGGGCTTGGTCTTGGAGGCCTCAATTACTTCAAAAATATCAACCCCCATACGCAGGCAAAGCATCTTCAGTTCGTTCACCAGGGCGATGTTCACCGCCCGGTAAATGTTTTCCAGTAACTTGCTCATCTCTGCCGCCTGGGTGGAGGAAACCGGGATTACCCGGTCGATCACCTTGCCATAAAGAGCTGCTCCGTGGTCCCGGCAGGCCGGGGTGATGCCGCCCACCACCTTGGGAATGGTGCGCACCTCAAACTCGGCATTCCCCGGGTCCTCCCGCTCCGGCGAGAAGACCAGATAGAAATCGCGGCCTACTTGAAGATCGCCGCTTAGCATGGGCAAAACCAATTCCGCGGTCGTACCGGGATAGGTGGTGGATTCAAGAGAAATCAACTGCCCGGGACGCAAGGTGGCGGCAATCTGCCGGGTAGTGGACGTAATATAACGCAGGTCCGGCTCCCGCTTGGGCGTGAGCGGAGTAGGCACGCAGATGATCAGGACATCGGGTTCCCCCAGGCGAGCCATATCTGAGGTAGCCTCGAATTGCCGGCCATTCCGGGATTTCAGCAGTTCCGCCAGGCGGGCCGGCGGGATGTGCTTGATGTAGGACTCGCCCCGGTTTAGGGCCCCCACCTTTCGGTCATCCGTGTCGAACCCCAGGACCCGGAATCCTACCTGGCCAAAGCGCAGCACCAGCGGCAGTCCCACGTACCCCAGGCCGATGATGCCCACCAATGCCTGCTTATTCTTGATCTTAGCCATCAAATCCATAAGTGGTGATGTCCTTTGCTCCCAAGGGATATATTAGCTCGTTTCTGTCCAGCTATGCCAGAGCGAAGGTTAACTGTTTAGAATAGCTAATGATATCGCTTGATGCCGGAGGCGGCTCCTAAAGTTCCTTAAAGGTACAGGTTCTTTTTCACTGATATTCTCCACTTCCAATCCTTAGCCGCAGCCGGCCCTGACGCTTTCCACAATTATTGAAACATCGTCAGTGCTTAAACTATGATGCACCGGCAATGCCAGGATATGCTCGGCCAGGTATTCAGCGTGCGGCAGCCTGATGGTACCATAAAGCTCTTGGAAAATAGGCTGTTGGTGCAATCCCCGGGGATAGTGCACGGCGGTGGCGATGCCCTTTTCCTGGAGGCGCTGAGCCAGGGTGTCCCGATCACAGCCAAAGGCCTGCGGGTCCACCAGGACGCAGTATTGATGCCAGGCATGTCGGGAATTAGGAGTGATCTGCTGCAAGTGTACTCCCGACACCTCTGCTAGTCCCTGGTTTAGAATATCCGCGTTGCGTCGCCGAATAACCAACATTTCATCCAGCCTTTTGAGCTGCTCCCGGCCGATGGCCGCTTCCACATCGGTCATCCGGTAATTCAGTCCCAGCATGGTGTGCAGGTATTTGCCGGTTTGCCCGTGGGTGCGCAGATAGCGCAACTTGGTGGCATATTCGTCATTGTCAGTGCAGGTCATGCCCCCTTCCCCCACAAACATATTCTTCGAGGGATAAAAGGAGTAGGCGACGAAATTCCCAAAGGAGCCGACATCTTTGCCGCGGTATTCCGCCCCGTGCGCCTGGGCTGCATCCCAGACGATGACCAGGTTGTGCTTCCTGGCAAAGGCCTGAACCGCATCGATATCACACGCATTGCCGAAAAGATGCACCGGCGAGATAGCCCGGGTCCGGGGCGACACCTTCCTGGCCGCATCTTCCAGGTCCAAAAGGAAGGTATGCGGGTCCACATCGCAAAGGATCGGTTTGCCGCCGCTCATAGTCACCATGCTGGCGGTGGCCATGAAGGTAAAGGATGGGGCCAGGACTTCATCTCCAGGCTGCAAAAAAGCCAGATAAGCCAGGTGCAAGGCCGCGGAACCATTGGCGCTGGTCACCGCAAATTTTGCCCCCACCCTGGCCGCGAACTCCTCTTCAAAGGCGTTGCACTCTTTCCCCTGGCGCAAGGCCCCGGAGCGCAAAACCCGCACCGCGGCTTCGATTTCCGCTTCCGTCAACCTAATTTCCGCCATGCCGATTTTTTTCATTATCCATTAGCCTTGGGCCCCGACCCGCCTGTGATAGTCCAGGTACCACTGCACAAACCGGAGAACCCCCACCTCGATGGAGGTGGTGGGTTGAAAACCGAGCTTCTCCCTGGCCCTGGCAATATCCGCATAGGTGGCGGGTACGTCTCCCGGTTGGATGGGCAGAAGGTCTTGCCTGGCCTTCACGCCCAATTCATGCTCCAGGATCTCAATGACCCTGGTCAGCTCCTCGCACCGATGGTTGCCCAGGTTGATGATCTCATAAGTCTCCAGACCAGTCGCCATTAAAGCCGCCAGGACACCCTCGACGATGTCGTCGATGTAGGTGAAGTCTCGGCGCATCCGGCCGTAATTAAAGACTTTAATTGGTTTGCCCGCAAGCATGGCTTCGGTAAACAGCCACATGGCCATGTCCGGCCGGCCCCAGGGGCCATACACCGTAAAGAACCGCAGGCCCACGGTGGGCAGTACGAATAGGTGGGAATAAGCGTGTGCCATCAGTTCGTTGGCCTTCTTGGTGGCGGCATAAAGACTAATGGGCGTGTCCACCCGCTGGGTTTCGCAAAAGGGCATCTCGGTCAGGCCGGCGTAAACGCTGGAGCTGGAGGCGTAAACGAACCTCTCCACCTGGGTTTGCCTGGCCAGTTCGATGAGGTTGAGAAATCCTTCCAGATTGGCCTTTTGGTAGGCAAAGGGATTGACCAGGGAGTAGCGCACCCCGGCCTGGGCGGCCAGATGGCAGACCTTCTGCGGGGAGTGGTTTTCGAACAGCGACTGTAAAAGAGAAAGATCTGTCAAATCCCCGTTGATCGAGACAAAGTCGGGATATTTCCGAAGTTCCCGGTCTCGATCCCGCTTTAAGGCCGGGGAATAATAATCGTTGTAATTATCCAGGCCAACCACTTTGGCCTGCCGACTGAGCAAAGCCCGGGCCACGTGAAAGCCTATGAATCCGGCGCTGCCAGTGACCAGGAAACAATAATTTTTGACCTGAGGGTCCCAATTCATTAAGCTAACCTATCAAACCCTCTTACGGAACTCAACCTTAATTGATTGAGCCGGCTGGTGGAAGAGGGTAAGATCTCCCTTCCTTAAGGCCAATTGGGATTTAACTTTTCGAGATTTATGAACTGGGAGGACAAAATAGTCCTGGGCACAGGCGTCTTGACTGCGGTGGCCATGGCTGCCGCATAATCTCGGATTAATCCTCAAAATACCACAATTTAACCTTATTTTCCTCTGGAAATTTATGTAACTATCTGTATTCCTGACTATTTATGGGGGGGGGGGAGATTTTTCTTGACAGAAAATTTACAGGGTGTTAATGTGCGTTCCAGGTGGAAAATCAAGCCACTGTCAATTCACCCGCCTATCTATCGGAACCAAAAGCTACCGACCGCGAAAAATAGGAATTTTTCCGGTTTTGAGTTTCAGGAGGCCCCACCTGATCAACTTGCGTCTATGGATCGAAAAAGAGGGTGCCGAAGGCCGCCGCCTCCTCTTTAAAGCCATCAAGGCCGAATACCCCAAGTTCACCCAGGTCGGCTGACCAATTACATTCAAGACCATCGGATCCCCGAGTTTAAGATAGCCGAGATCATCTCCAAAGTCACGGGGATTCCCATATTCCTGCTGTCTTTCCGCCTGACCCATAAGTACAAGGTGTAAGTAAAATTGAAGCTTTTAGGGATTTTTGCTTGAGTAACAACCTGTTAAAGCCAATTTATATTGAGCCACCGACTATTAAGGGAACCACCTCCTTATGGCATAAGTGATTGATAAAACAATTTATTTAACTAATTTAGATATGTAATTTAAGGGGCGGAGCTATGCCAAGGATGGCTATCAATGCTCAATAATGTTGCTGAAAAAAAGATGCTTTCGCAGCAAGAGCCTGGTGAGTACGGCGAGAACCCACCCTGGTATGTAATCCATGTGTGCAGCCGCCATGAAGTCAAGGTCGAGTTTGGCTTGAAACGAAAAGGGTTGGAGATATTTTTACCCAGAACAAAGGTCAGAAGCCGCCGACGTGATAGAGTGCAAATGCTGGAAGTCCCGCTATTTCCAGGATATCTCTTTGTTCGCAGCTTTCTCCAGAGTTCAGACTATTATAATATAATCAAACAAAACGGCGTGGTCAGGATATTAGGAAGCAAGTGGCAGTATACCCCCGTGCCTGAAGAGACGTTAACGAGCATTAAAGCCTTAGTGAACAGCGGCCAGCCGATCTTCCCCTGGAAAAGATTAGAACCTGGCAAACGCGTACGGGTGGTCGACGGCCCCCTGGCGGGCGCCACCGGGGTTATTTTACGAGTCAAAAAAGATAAGAGACGATTGGTGGTAGGGGTGAACCTCTTAGGACGTTCGGTTTGCGCCGAATTATCAGACGAGACCGTTGAGATTGAGGCCTAAGCCTGGCAACACTTCTAAGGCTATCGAAATTATTACCATTTTCCCAAAAAAAGAAATGTTGAAATCTATTAAATTAGTACCAGTCCTACTTGGATTGATTGTGATAATTTCCATAGTTATGTGTAAATATTTTAATATTCCAGGGATATTTTTATTGATTATTATAGTGATATCTATCTTTTTTCAAATTGACACAAATAAAAAAAGTAAGCAAATTTATCATGTTGAGGAAACATTAATTAATGTGTCAAAATTCATAATAATTTCTGGAATCTCTGGATATATAATCGTGAGAATTGTCGGTCTTTTCCTTAGTGGGTTTGATTAATGGGCCTGCACCGTGCTGACTCTATCTGCTCTTGGCGAATTTCTCTAAGGAAAATTTTGGAGCCAAGTGTTAAAGCCATTTTTCTCTTTAAGACAATTCTTTCCCCTGTTGTTTAGCGCGTCCTCCTTTAATGCCATGGCCAGATGTTTAGCGGTCATACTGGTATGTGCACTACTGTCCTCTTGCACCTTTTTCAGCAATCGCGATTATCTCAACAAATATGCCCCCTTCCAAGGGGTCCATCGCATCGCAGTCTTTCTGCAGCGCTGGCCGGTTTATCTGCAAAAGCCTGGCTGCGACAACTTGGGGGAAGATTTCATCAAACCCCAGACGGTCTTTTATGGGCCCTGGCAACCCGCGGCGCCATTAAACCCCCGGGCGGTGGATATCGAGGATATCGATAATGGCCTGATGGGTGAAATATTCGTCAGAATTTTGAAGAAAAAAGGCTATCAGGTCTATCTCATGGACCTGCCCATTGCGGGCGAATCAGTAACCGTCGAAAAGATCATGGAGCAATATCAGGCCATTAATCCTCCCGTTGATGCGTACTTGTTTTGCTATTATGCTCCCACCCTGTTTGTTTCCCATGCCCAAGAGGCCCCCAAAGATCACGCCATGAGGTCTTATAGCCTCTATGAGATTGTGCAAAGCTTATCCCCCGGGAACAATTCCGTCATCTGGGTCGGGCAGCGAGGCGAGAATTCGCCATCTAATTCCATCAGCCATGCCTTTATTTACCTGTCCATGAGCATTTTTAAGGCCTCGAACGGGCGGACCCTCATGGCCGAGGCCGATTCCCAAGTCGGCGGGCAGGTCCGCCCCTGGATTCCCCGGTGTCCTCCTGCCCCCACCGATAAGGATTATTGGGCCAACCCCAGGATTATCCAAAACCTGATGGTCGATAATTTAGAGTGTCGCCTACATCGTCAGATTCCCCATGCTTTTTAGAAAGTCACCCGCTGGAACCGCGAATCGGGAAAATCCTTGCAGAAATTATCATGGTTATCATATTATGCGTCAATTCGTCTTAAAATTTCTGATTATAAAAGGAATTTCCAGATGTCATTTAAACAATTCGTCTGCTTAGTATTAATAGTTCAGCTTTTATTGCCGGCCACCCCGGTCTGGAGTCAGACCCAGAATCTCGAGGATCAGGCGCAATTTTATTTACAGAACATAGGGCCCGGACAGGCGCCTCCCACTCAACCCGCACCATTGCCCACTACTCAAGCGCCTATCAGGTCAGAGTTGCCGCGGCAAGTTCCCACCCCCGCGCAACCAGCCCAGATTTTAACTACTGCCCCCCGTCAGCCTGAGGAAATCTCAGAGGTTGAGCGAAGGGCTTGGGCGCATCGCATGTTTCTGAAACAGTTCGGTTACAGTTTCTTTTATCAACCACCGGCTTCTTTTCTGCCGGTGCAAGCAGTCCCGGTCGGGCCGGATTATATTATCGGCCCCGGAGATACCATAAAAATTATTATTTGGGGTAGCGTGCAAGGGGAATATAGCCTCACGGTAGATCGCAACGGTCAGGTTGACATTCCCAAGGTAGGGGTAGTCCATGTTAGCGGCCTCACCTACAGGCAACTACGTGAGGTGTTGGACCGGGAATTTGCCCGCCAATATAATAACTTCCAAATGAACGTGTCCCTGGATAACTTGCGTACCATCCAGGTGTATGTGGTGGGGCAGGCGAGATTCCCAGGGAGTTATGCAGTTTCCTCTCTCTCCACCCTGGTGAGTGTCCTGTTTGCTTCCGGCGGGCCCGGTAAATCCGGTTCAATGCGCAATATTCAGGTGCGACGCGGCGGTAAGGTGGTCACTACTTTTGATATGTATGACTTCCTCCTCCGGGGTGACAAGGGCAGAGATATCCGTTTGCAATCCGAGGACGTCGTCTTTATCCCTCCCATCGGTCCGGTGGCGGCTATCGGCACCCCCAGATCCATGAAAGAGGTGGGAGAGGTGCTGAAAACTCTTGCCCGAGTTCAATTGCAGAAAAGGGCAGAAGAATCTCCTATGGCATCATCAGCTCCTCCGGGCATAACACCGGGCATAACATCAGAGAGGAGTTGGCAGTCTGAGGAGGATCTGAGAATAATCGCTCCTTATAAGCAGCAGTTTCAGCAGGAGGGTCTGAGTGCTTATAAGAAGGAAATTAAGCCGGAGATGATCAAACCAGCTCCACAGAATTGGTTAGAGCAAGAATTCGATAAAAACGAGGCTGAGTTTGAAAAGAGCTTTAATATAAGTTTGCCGGAAGCAGTAACCAAACTGGCCATGAGCAAAGGGATCGATTTCGGAGGGCCGGTTAAGGTGCCGGGGATCTATGAATTGAAGAATGAGCGGAGCCTTAATGATCTCCTGCGTTTGGCGGGAGGATTGGGTGATACGGCCTTCAAGGGGCGAGTGCAGGTGCTCCGGGTGCAAGAGCGGCAGGCCATGATCCTGTTTGATGAGGATCTGGGAAAGATTGAATCCCGGGGACCAGGCTTTCGCATTGTAGACGGCGATTTTGTGGAAATCTTCCCTGTCCCCAGCCTGGTGGAAAAAAAGGTGACCATCGCCGGGGCGATCAAGAACCCGGGAGAATTCGGGTTTCTGGACAATATGCGGGTCAGTGATTTGGTAACCTATGCGGGCGGACTACTACAGCAGGCGGATAAGAGTGACGCCGAAATTACTCGGGTGACCATTACCCCCCAGGGTCCTGAAACGACGCGCCTCCAGATCCGACTCTCTGGCGCCTTGAATAACACCCTTCGGGACAATCTGGTCCTCAAGCCCAACGATTATCTCTTTATCCGGACTGTCCCGGATTGGGACATCTATAAAACCGTGCAAATTGCAGGAGAAGTCAAATCCCCCGGGACCTATGCTATTAAGAAGGGAGAAACTCTGAGCTCGGTACTGTCCCGGGCGGGGGGCTTCACCGATAGGGCTTATCTGCTGGGAGGGGTGCTCACCCGGGAATCCACCCAAGCGATTCAAAAACAACAATTGACGGCGGCCATCGACCGCTTGGAAGCCCAGGTAATGGGCTCAACTTCAATTAAAGCACAGGCTGCCACGACACCAGAAGAGGCCAAGGGGGCAGAGGTAGCGGCAAAACAGCAGCTAATGCTGATTGCCTCTTTGAGAAAAGTGGAGCCTCTGGGAAGGGTGGTAATTCACCTGGACGATCCGGAACGCCTGCGGGGGACCCCAGATGATATAACCTTGGAGGAGGGCGACAGGTTGATGGTACCCCAGGTGCAAAGTACGGTGAATGTTGTGGGCGCCGTCTTTGCCCCTACTGCCCTGGTGTATGCCCCTCATAGGACGGTAAGTCAATATCTCACCATGGCCGGGGGCACCACTGAAATCGCGGACGACGATGAAATCTATGTGATCAAAGCCAACGGCGCCGCTGTGAGTCGCAAAGGTTTCTCCTGGATCCGAGCCAGTTGGAATGGGACCCAATACGGTTACCATCCTGGCGGCATAAGTTCCTTGACCCTCGACCCGGGGGATACTATCGTGGTGCCAGAACAGTTAGAGCGAATAGCCTGGATAAAGGAGATGAAGGATATCGCCACTATCCTGGGGAATATCGCCATGACCGCCGGTATCGCTTTTGTGGCCCTAAAATAGCCAGGTTACAGAGGAGGCTGCCGATTTTGCCTCGATGGCCGGTGACCATCACCGCTTTGTTTTAGGAGTTTCCTATGATGTTAAGGATCTCTATGGTAATTAATTTTCTGAAGATTATTAAAGAGAGAGGTTCAATTGGCAATCTCTTTACACTGCTTTTAACTTTAATCCTGATATTTACCCTGGGTATAGCCATTAATATTGTTTATGCCGAGCCTTACATCAGGGTTTGTAAAAATGGGGTTATTTATTATTATTTTGCAAATAACCTAGATGAACAAAACATTAATAATAAAATTAATAAACCGTTGCGAATTCATCCGCCCCAGTCTTTTAAAAAGTTGTCCCCCCAGGAATTAGATCCTCTGATCAAATCGGCCAGCCAGCACCATAACCTTCCAGTTGCACTAATAAAGGCGGTGATCCGGGTAGAATCCAATTTTATCCCTGCTGCCACTTCTCCCAAAGGCGCCCAAGGGTTAATGCAGTTGATGCCGGGAACTGCAGACCAATTGCAGGTCACCAATCCCTATGACATCCAGCAAAATATTTGGGGCGGCACCCGCTATTTAGGAATGCTGTTGCAAAAATTTAATAACAATTTAGCATTGGCTCTCGCTGCTTATAACGCCGGCCCCCAGAGGGTGCAGCAATATCAGGGAATTCCCCCCATTAAAGAGACCCAGGGGTTCGTGCGGGACGTCTGTAACAATTTTTTGCAATACAGTAAAGAAGCATCGCCATCGCCATGAGTGGCGCGGCGTTACCCCTTGAGCAGAAACTGAAATCCGCCTCATTGATAATCCCAGAGACTCAGGAACTATCTCCATGGACGAACCGGTAAGCAAAACCAGCCCCAGCAATGAGGAAGTCCACCTGCTGGACTATCTCATCATTTTGGCCAAACACAGCCGCATGATTATCTTCACTAGTATTGCGCTGACCGTGTTATTCTATCTTTATCTCTTTATTCAACCTAACAAATATACCTCTATTACCCGATTGCTACCGCCGCAACAAAACAAGACTCTGAGTGCACAACTCCTCGACATTATGGCAGGAGGGCCCAGTCCAGGCGGCATTAGTGGAAGTACCGGCTCTGGTTTAGGCGGCATGGCCGCAGGCCTGCTGGGGCTCAAATCTCCATCGGACTTGTATGTAGCCATGCTAGGCTGTGATACCGTTTCTGATTGCATTATTGACCGTTTTAAATTGCGTAAGCTTTACAAGGGAAAGTATATTGAGGATGTCCAGAAGACTTTGCGGAAGAATGCCAAGATCTCTGTCGGTAGGAAGGACGGGGTCATCAATATCGAAGTGACTGATAAAGAACGCCAACGAGCTGCGGCCATGGCCAATGCCTTTGTAGAGGAATTGGAAAAGCTGCTGAAGAGATTGTCCGTGACAGAGGCTGAGGATCGCCTTGCCTTTCTGGAAAAGGAGCGAACCCAGGCCGCGCAAAACTTAACCAAGGCGGAAGAGGCCCTTAGAACCTTTGCGGAACAAAAGGGCGTGGTCCAACTCGACACCCAGACCCGGGGCACACTCGAGTATATCGCCAGACTGCGAGCAGAGATCGATGCCAAGGAAGTGCAGATCCAGGTTTTGCGCCAGCAGGCTACCCCCTCCAACTATGATGTAATCCGCCTGGAAACGGAACTCAAAGGACTGAAGGACAAGCTGCGGACCTCTGAAGCCCAGTGGGATCAGGTCTGCGCCGGTGACGTTTGCCTCCCGTCTTCCAAGGTGCCGGCCCTGGGGCTGGAATATATCCGCCTCTATCGAGAGGCCAAATTTCAGGAGGGCCTTTATCAGCTTTTCACCAAAATGGCGGAGATTGCTCGCTTGGATATGGTCAAGGATGTAACCGTGATCCAGGTCCTGGATCGGGCCAAACCGCCGGAGAGAAGGTCGAACAAAAGAGTTATCCCAACTTTACTTGTCGGCTTCATCGCCTTCATAATGATGATAGCCGTTGCCTTTGGGAGGGAACGTTGGCAGAAGGACAAAATAACGGAAGAAGACTCCAACCGCATTGCCCTAATAATTACCTATCTCAAGCCATGGAGAGATTATGCCAGGAAACTATTGTTAATCATTAAAAGAAAATAGCTTCCGTAGCGATCTCGCCTTAGGAATTTCTAGAGGCCTTTCATTCTTTATTGTTCACTATAGGAGTCGGCTTAAGGAATGACACCTTTGGGAGATTCTCACCGGAGCAAAGAGGTCCCCAAAACCATTTTTCGACTGCGTGGCCAAGGCGGCCGCATAATCTCGGTTAATCAAGGAGGAGGCATCATGAAAAAGGCTCTGGTCTGCGGAGCGGGGGGATTTATCGGGAGCCATATGGTAAAGCGTTTGAAAAAAGAAGGTTTATGGGTGCGCGGGGTGGATTTGAAGTACCCGGAATTCGCGCCTACCGTGGCGGATGATTTCTTCATCGGCGATTTGCGCGACCCTCAAATCTGCAGGTATGTTATTGACCAACCATTCCAGGAAATCTATCAATTTGCTGCGGATATGGGCGGTGCGGGGTATGTTTTTACTGGCGAAAACGATGCCAACATCATGCACAACTCAGGTCTCATTAACCTCAACATTCTGGAGGCGGCCCATCGGCGCAATGTGAAGCGCATCTTTTACTCCTCCTCTGCCTGTATGTATCCGGAGTACAACCAAAAAGACCCGGATAATCCAAACTGCTCTGAAGATAGCGCCTATCCCGCTAATCCGGACAGTGAATATGGTTGGGAGAAGCTCTTCAGCGAACGGCTATATTTGGCGTTTCATCGGAATTATGACATGGAAGTCAGAATCGCGCGATACCATAACATCTTCGGCCCGGAGGGCACCTGGACAGGAGGCCGGGAAAAGGCGCCGGCGGCGTTGTGCCGCAAGGTTGCCGAGGCCAAAGACGGGGGAGTGATTGAGATCTGGGGCGATGGAAAGCAAACCAGGTCCTTTCTCTTTATCGATGAATGCTTGGAAGGGACCTTGAGACTGACTCGCTCTGATTTTACCGGCCCGGTCAACATCGGTTCCGATGAGATGGTCACCATTAATCAATTGGCCGATATGATTATTAAGATTGCCGTGAAGAGAGTAACCATAAGGCATATACCCGGGCCGCAGGGCGTCCGGGGTCGAAACTCCGACAATCGGCTCATCTACGAAAAACTGGGCTGGAAACCTACACAGCCTTTGAAAACCGGTCTGGAAATAACCTATTCCTGGGTTGAAGAACATGTAAGAAAATCCAGGCAAAGCTAAAGGAAATATGTCCATTAGCAGTCTCGCTGATAGTGTATTTTGCTGCATAATAATGGATCGATTACTATTGTGACGCTTCATAATTAATATGGTATAATCTCTTCCCAGGAGGTGTCTCATGGGAAGAGGACCGACAGTGCGAATCGAGTTGAGGGCAGAGGAAAAACAAACCTTGACCATGTGGTCCAAAGCGGGCACCACTGAACAACGGCTGGCACAGAGAGCCAGGGCTATCTTGGCTTCGGCCCAGGGGCTTGATTTGCCGGAAGTAGTTCGTCAAAGTGGAAGGTCGACTGAAGCAGCACAAGGTGGAGTACTGGTACGGCAAGAGTCCGGACCCGGAGTTTGAGGAAAAGCAAGCCGCCATCGATACATTTCACGCCCACCTGTGCCTCTTAGCTCAATCAAGTGGAGATCTGGTTCAACATCTTCAGCCGAGACGTTAGCCGACGACGCTTGGCAGCCCAGGCGGTAACTTCCTGATGCAATGTATGCTCAAAAAGAAACAACCAATGGAAAGTGCAATTATGCATGTGCACTTGAAAAACGAAGATTGTTATAAGTGGTTGCGGTTTTTTAAAGAATCAGAGAACTGGCAGGCCGACCAAATAGCAGATTATCAATTGAGGGAAACAAAAAGTATTGTGCAACATGCTTATGAGCATTCAAAAGCTTACGGCGACTGTATGACGACGCCGGCGTAACCCCTGAAATTATTAAGAGTTTAGAAGATTTGAGAGGATTTCCCTTTGTTGAAAAAGAGATGATTAGAGACGTCGTGGAGACATTTTCCATCCACCTGCCGGGACGGACATACATTACCACTGGTGGCAGCACAGGCATCCCTTTTGGAATGTATCGGGATCAGCAATCTTTCCCCAAAGAGATAGCGGTTCCCGAAGCTGATTATCCTACTCCAGGGAAATATTGAGGTTTATATGGTGATCGTGAGGTTGCACGGAGGTTTAGGAAATCAATTTTTTCAGTATGCCACTGCTCGCAGGATTTCATTAAAGTACAATATGCCATTAAAGCTTGATATCTTTGCATTGCAACGCGATAGGTATCAACGCACTTACTCTTTTAAACATTTCAATATTATTGAAGAGTTCGCCAGCATTGAAGAACTGGCGCCTTTTGCCAGAATGAGCAGAATTCCTATGCTATTGCGGCGCCGTCTATTTAGACTATATCGTATGCGCTGCTATATCCAAGAGAAAACAGATTATATATTCGATGAAAAAATTTTCAACCAGATATCTTGCAGAGATATTTATTTAGATGGGTATTTCCAGAATGAAAACTATTTTAAGGATATTAAGGAAAATCTCCGTAAAGAACTTACTCTAAAGACCAAAGCTGATAATATAAATGAAGAAATATCTCAGAGAATACTTAATACCAATTCAGTTTGTCTGCATCTCAGGAGGCTTCATGGTTTCGCGGCAAATGGGGCATGGGTAGGGGGAAGATTGGAAAGGAATATGAACCTTCCATTAGATTATTATTATGAAGCTGCAAAGCGGATCATAAAAAATGTCAAGGATCCTTATTTCTTTATATTTTCTGACAATCCTGGATGGGCGCAGGAAAACTTGAAATTGGATTACTCTAAAGAGTTCATAGGCCACAATTGCCGAGGGAAAGATTATGAGGATTTAAGACTTATGAGCTTGTGTAAGCATCATATTATTGCCAATAGTACTTTTAGTTGGTGGGGTGCCTGGTTGGCTCAGAATCCAGATCAACTAGTTTTAGCGCCTGCAATATGGAGTCCTATAATTAATTCTAAATATATAATACCTGATACATGGTATCGAATATAAAGGAGATGGAGTTGACGTATCTCTTTCGGATCGGCAAAGAGATCGCCTGCTATCGCAACGAATTTGATTGCGCTTACCAGATCAGATACTTCCTGGAGCAACCCGAAGAGGCCATGGCCATTGGCCGGGCCGGCCGGCAGCGCTGCCAATCCGACCACACCTGGACCAAGCGGATGACAGGCCTCCTGCGATGGATGGGGATTCTGGAAGACGTTTAGGTGTCCCCGAGGCATGCGGGCAATATCGCCATATGCTAAAAGATGCTTTGTTTGCCGGAAGATCCTTTAAAGAGTTTCTGCCGATCCTCCGGGGTCTTAATAAAAGGCACTTGAGCGAAATCCTTTGGCTCCTCTTCTCCAATGGAGCCTCCATAATCTTGGGGCTGGCGATTATTAAGACAGTGGCCAGGATTGGCACTGTCGAATATGGGAAATACGCTCTCGTATTATCTATTGCGCCGTTAGCTAATGCCATTATCTACTCACCGATCGATTTTTTCTGCCAAAGATTTTATTATACCTTTACGTATGAAAACAAAAAATCATATTTCTTAAATACCGTCCTGAGATTATTGAAACAATTATTTTATGTTATTTTACTATTGGTTCTCGTTTTATTGTTGGGGCTTAAATTTCTTTTACATTATGACGCGCATGGCCTCTTGTTCTGGTTAGTCTCCTGCGGTTATATTTTATTTTTCACCAGTTCCGTTCCGTTGCTGTCGTTAATAAATACCATGAGGATGCGGAAGTTAGTGGCCCTGATCTCTTCCGGGGAGCGGTTCTTTCAATTACTTTTTTTATTAGGGGTTTATTATCTGGTTGGCTTAAACGCTACCCTGGTATTGCTGGTGTTTTTAACGGTGGCCGCCTTTTCTTTTGCCGCGAAGGTCAAGATTCTGAAGAGGGAAGCCGGGGCCGGGCCGAAGTCGGACGGCGGCTTTGCCGATAAATTGCCCAGAGATTTTTTGCAACTGCTGGTCTCTTTTGGCTTGCCCCTCCTGGGATTCGGCATCCTGGCATGGCTGCAAACCAATGGCGAGCGCTGGGCCGTCCAACTGGTCATGGGCCTGGATTCGGTGGGGATCTTTTGTTTCATGGCCATGCTGTCCACCACGATTATTAACGTGATAGTAGCGCCCCTCGGGTCCTTCATCGGGCCCATTATCTGGGAGAAATTTGCCGATATGAATAATGCCTTGCGAGTGGCGGATGCAATGAGAATGATTTGGCTCAATGTGATTTTTTGTAGCCTGATAATAATCTGCGGGGCGGTATTCCTGCTTATATTTGGGAAATATTTATTAACCTTATTAGGAAGTGCCGTGTTTGCATCTCATTATCGATTACTGCCGGTAATCTTTGCGGGCATCGGCCTTTACTATATAGGACAAGGCTTGACTTCAGTAGGATTTGGCTTTAATAAGATGATTAAATATACCTTGCCGAAGGCAATTGCTGCATTCCTAACTATATTTTGTTATCTGGGGGGGGCCTATTATTGGGGACTTCCTGGGGTTGCCTGGGGTTTGATATTGGTCAATGCGACTTATGTATTACTCATTTTTATGACAAATAAGCGCATTGCAAGAGCACCTTTGGCATCTTAGGTTAATATCATTCAATGCCGGAAACGTAATGGAAATCTTAATAACGAACTGTATTATTTTATCATATGAGCTCATTAATTCCGGAGGGCTAATCCATGATTTATAAAGGTATTCCCAAAATTAATGATTATCAAAATATAATGTATAGTGAAATGTTTCTCAATATGGAAACCTTTGCCAATAAATTTGTGGAGGATTATCGGAAATGTTTGTATAATTATCCATGGGTTAAAGATTCGTTGCATCATTGGAGTCGACAATATGAATATCCATATGTTTTTTACAACGTTTCTTCATTCATAAGAAATAGTAAAATCCCTCACTGCAAAATATTAGATGCCGGCTCTGGAGTTACATTCTTTCCATATTATATTAAAGAATCTTTTCAGAACACGGCGGTTGTTTGCTGCGACCAAGAAGTAATAAACAAAGATATTTTTAAAGACATTAATGATAATTTTCAGAACAAAATATCATTCAATATAGAAGATTTGCGTGAAACTAATTATCACGATTGCTCTTTCGATATAATATATTGTATTTCAGTCCTGGAACATACTGAAGATTATGAAAAAATTATTAAGGAATTTAAAAGGATTTTAAAGCCTTCAGGAAAACTTATTTTAACTTTTGATATATGTATTAAGGGTGATGACGATATTTCACCGGAGAGAGCTGAGAGACTACTTAACATCTTATATACAGAGTTCCCTCCAAAAAACGAAGAGGATAAAATTATCTTGAAAGACGAATTAAACTCAACAGATTTATTGACAACGGATTATGTCGCAACAGTGATCCCGTCGTCTGTGCACCAACACAGTTTAATTAAACTAATACCACTGTTAAAATCAGGACTAAGGGTAATTATTTCTGAGAACTTGTTACAGAAGGTTATTAGTTGCTTCCAACCTGGCCTTCGTAAGGAGATAAGAGAAAAGTTATCATTTTTTAAAAGACCTGGCATAACAAATATAACTATTTGTTGCGGCGAATTTTATAGGACCTAATAAGTAATATGTAAACAATACTTGGAGGAAGTAGGATTTCTGTGCTCTGGCACTATAGCCATTTAATCCGTTATAATTCTTGACTATGATTAATGAATTTGAAAAGAAGGATAAAAAGCCATGGATATCGATAGTATTGTAGAGAAAGTTATCGAACAACGCAAATCATCTTTGATTGGCTTGTTTGGTAATAGTGGACGCCAGATAGAGTTTCTATATTTGGATTCATTAAAACCTTCTTGGATTAGAACCATACAAGACCTGATCTCTTTAGTTCCTAAAGGAGGTACCGTACTAGAGATTGGGTCTTTTTTTGGAATAGTTTCTATTTCACTATCCAAATTAGGATTTATAGTTGTAGCTTTTGATAGGCCAGAAATACAAATAAATAGTAAAATTATGAAAAGTTATCTAGATAATCAAATCCAAATTGTCTCTGGAGATTTAAAAGATATTCCCTCTGTTACCTTACCTTTTAAGAATGATTTATTCGATTTCGTTGTGATATGCGAAGTCCTTGAACACCTCAATTTTAACCCAATTCCAGTTCTTCAAGATATACACAGGGTGATAAAACCAGGAGGGATGTTGTACTTATCAGTCCCTAATCAGACACGCCTCAGAAACCGCTGGAATATACTTTGTGGACGTTCAATAAGAAATCCAATTGAAGATTTTATTAACTTACCTGAAGCTGATCATCATTGGAGAGAATATACGCTAATCGAAATTGATAAACTCTTGGCGTTATGTGATTTTAGTATCAGAAAAAATTACTACTGGTCCGGAAACAGTTTAAGCATAAATAGAAAGCTGCTAATAAAGCTTTTGAAAAAAAGCATTCCTAGCTTCAGGGATAACATAACAGCTATCGCTAGAAAAACTTAAAAATAAATGTAATTCAATTTAAACCATGTGTGAAATAGTAGAGATTACATCTCATAAATCATATGAAAGGAACATATAATGATAAGCTATCTGAAACGAGTCTATGATGAAATTAAGAACGTTATAAAAAATATAAATCACATCCATACGCCAATTATTGCGCAAATGCAATTACACAGGCTGTATGAAAGCCCGCGCATTGATGAAGATGGGTGCCTTTTACGCTTTGGGTTTAAAGCTTGTTCTCAAAATGATGAAGACGGCATAATACAAGAAATTTTCAGTCGGATAGGCACGACGAACAGATATTTTGTCGAATTTGGGGTTGGCAATGGATTAGAGAATAATACATTATATCTCCTTATCAAAGGATGGAAAGGGGTATGGATTGAGGGAGGCAAAAATAACGCTGAAATTATAAGAAGAAAGTTCCATTCGTTAATAAATAAGAATATATTAACTTTTGATAATAGTTTTATTAGTAAAGAGAATATTAATTCGTTATTAGCACAAAAGAAGGTACCTAACGAGGTCGACTTATTAAGTATAGATATAGATGGCAACGACTATCACGTTTTTAAGGAAATAAACTGTATCACACCGAGAGTTGTAGTGGTTGAATATAATGCCAAATTTCCGCCGCCGGTTTTATGGGTGATGAAATATAACCCAAAGCATACGTGGGATAGTACCGATTATATGGGAGCCTCTCTGAAATCCTTCGAATATCTTTTCAATGACAAAGGATACTCACTGGTGGGCTGCAACATAACAGGGTCTAACGCCTTTTTTGTCAGAAAAGATCTTGTGGGAGACAGGTTTCAGCAACCTTTTAGCGCGGAAAATCATTATGAGCCTGCAAGACATTTACTAACTGCTGCCTTTCGTGGCAGACTTACCCCGAATTTCGGCGAATTCGAGATTATTTAAGCGAGATATTCGGACAGTGCTGTCCGGTTAACTGATTAAAAAAAGTCCGAAAACTCCCGGAATCTGTTAGAATGGGTTAGCAGATAACACATTAAACAGCAAGGAGAGTTCCGACTATGGCCCATTGTAACACAATCTTTCAGCAAATGCTTAAACTTATTCCGAGACATCATTTTTGCAGGTTGGAGCAGGAACACGGCACCGGCCGCCAAGCCCGGTCTTTTACCCGTTGGAACCAACTGGTGCATTTGGTCTTTATCCAGTTATTACTGTGAGCGTGAAATAGATTAACTTTTCACACTCGCCCTAACCCTCTCCCTTGAGGAAGAGCGAATTTAAGGAAGATTAAAATTAATCAATTTTTCGCTCCGAGTAATAACTGCTCGGGCTAGCCTGCGGGATGGCGTGGCCAGCCTGAAGGCCAGGTTCAAGAACCTCTACCATTTAGGGGCGCAGCCCATGGCCCGCTCCACCTTCGCCGACGCCAATAACCGGCGCCCCGCCTCATTTTTCGAAGCCTTATTCGCCATGATGTATCGGCGTTCTCAGCCCCTGGCCCCCAAACATAAGTTCAAGTTCAAGAACAAACTCTACAGCCTGGACGCCACCGTGGTCAGCCTCTGCCTGTCGCTCTTTCCTTGGGCTTCTTTCCGCCGCACCAAGGCCGGCCTCAAGCTGCATACCCTGCTGGACCACGACGGCTATCTGCCGGCCTTTGTCGCCGTTTCTCCGGCCCGGGAGCCCGACATCAGGAAGGCCCGTTCCCTGCGCCTCCCTAAAGGCTCCATTGTGGTGGAAGACATGGGCTACACTGATTATGCCTGGTACGGGGACCTCACCACCCAACAAATCTTCTTCGTCACCCGCCAGAAGCGCAATGCCGCCTATGAGGTGGTGGAGCGCCGTCCCGTCAATAAAATGCAGGGATTGCTCTCAGACCAGACCATCCGGCTCACTGGGGTAAAGGCCCTGGAATGCGCCTTTCCCTTGCGGCGCATCGCTTACCGGGACCCCGCCAGTGGCAAGCGCTATGTCTTTTTAACCAATCACTTCAAACTCTCGGCCAAGACCATCGCTGATATCTATAAAGAGCGCTGGCAAATCGAGATTTTCTTCCGGTGGATCAAACAGAATCTGAGGATCAAGGCCTTCATCGGCAACTCGGAAAACGCGGTCTTGAGCCAAATCTTTGCTGCGCTCATGGTCTATCTGCTGCTTTGTTATCTCAAGTTCTTGTGCAACCTTGGCATTACCTTGCAAAACTTAATGCGATTATTACCCGAGATTATGCAGCAGCCTTGGCCACCACGGGCAAAAAATGGTTTTGGGGACCCCTTTGCCAGGGGAAAACCTCACAAAGCTTCTGTTCTTGACGCCGAATCTCCACCTTGACGGTACGG
>Ga0187850_10002000_pt1 | contig 19899 bp, 14 predicted proteins | sample June2016WEW_4_15_FD_132436 | JGI IMG/M metagenome (GOLD analysis project Ga0187850, IMG submission 132436) | Peatland microbial communities from SPRUCE experiment site at the Marcell Experimental Forest, Minnesota, USA - June2016WEW_4_150 | ecosystem: Environmental > Terrestrial > Soil >... | reverse complement strand
GGGCAAAATACTCCGGCGTCACGACGATGACGTCTTTGGCAACCGGCAGATCCGCCAACGCGCGCCGGATCTCGATCAGTTTGGCTCGGGTGTCTCGGTCGCACTTCACCACCACGAGCAGATCGATATCGCTATCCGCACCCGCATCGCCTCGGGCATGAGACCCGAACAAGATCACCTTTTCGGGCGAAAAGCCATCCACAATTCGGCGCACCATCTCTTCGACCGCCGCGGCGGTCTGTTCCGATTTGGCTTTCTGGCTCACGTACATTATTATGCACGGATTGGGGCTACACCAGCACCGTGAACGTGGCGTCGCTGCGCTCGACCGGCCGGTACAGCGTGTCCCGCTCCACCGGCTCGCGACCCGCTTTGCGGATCAGTTGCAGCAGCTCCGCGCGCCGCAGACCCTGCGTGGTGGTTGCTCCGGCGTCGTGGTAAATGCGCTCCTCCACGATGGTGCCGTCGATATCGTCGGCTCCAAACCGCAGCGCCACCTGCGCGATCCGCGGCGTCATCATCACCCAGTAGGCCTTGATGTGCGGGATGTTGTCCAGCATCAGGCGCGCTACCGCGATGTTCTTGATGTCCGCGAAACCCGTGGTCCTGGGGATGTGCTGGAGCGGCGTGTTGTCGGGATGAAAGGCCAGCGGGATGAAGGTCACGAACCCGTGCGTTTCGTCCTGGAGCTCTCGCAGGCGGACCAGGTGGTCCACGCGGTCTTCGTCGTTTTCGATGTGGCCGTAAAGCATGGTGCAGTTGGAGCGAAGCCCCAACTGGTGGGCGGCGCGGGCGGCTTCCAGCCACTCCTGGCCGTCGATCTTGTGATCGCAAATGATGCGGCGCACGCGCTCGTTGAAGATCTCGGCGCCGCCGCCGGGGCACGAATCCATGCCGGCGTCGCGCAGGCGCTCCAGGGTCTCGCGCACCGGAATCTTCGTACGGCGCGCCAGGTAGGCGATCTCCACCATGGTAAAGGCCTTGAGGTGGACCCGCGGGAAACGCTGCTTCAACCCGCGCAGCATCTCGCAGTACCAATCCAACGTTAGCTCGGGGTGCAGGCCGCCCACGATGTGGAACTCTGTGACGGCCTCGGTCCAGCCTTCGCCGGCGCGCTGCCACACTTCCTCGAGCGACATCGTGTAGGCCTTGGGATCGCGCACCCGCTTGCCGAAGGCGCACAACCGGCAACTGGCCACGCACACGTCGGTGGGGTTGATGTGACGGTTGATGTTGAAGTAAGCGACGTTGCCGTGGAGCCGCTCGCGAACCAGGTTGGCGAGATGGCCGAGCGCCAGGATGTCGGTGCTGCGGTAAAGCGCAACACCGTCGTCGAAAGAGAGCCGTTCGCCCGCCTCCACCTTGCTCCGGATGGGGACGAGACGAGGATCGTCGCTTCCTGTTTGCATACTTCAGGCGCCCGGTTTGAGGAGGAGTATATCAGCAGCCCAGAATAAGAAGAATAACACGCTCACATAGCCGTTCATGGTGAAGAAGGCGGCGTTGACGCGCGACAGGTCGTTGGGCCTCACCAGGCTGTGCTCGTACACCAGCAGCGCCACGATGGCGCCCACTCCGGCCAGCGCCAGAGCGCCGAGGTGCAGCGTGTAGACCAGGGCCAGCAGGCAGGCCACCATCAGCGCGTGCATCGCCCGGGCGCACCGCAAAGCTCCGGCGATCCCCAAAACGCGCGGCACGCTGAACAGCCCCTCGGCCGTGTCGAATTCGTAATCCTGGCACGAGTAGATGACGTCGAAACCGGCGGTCCAGAAGGTGACCGCGGCGGTCAGCCAGAGGATGCGCGGGTCCAACCGGCCGCGCACGGCGATCCAGGCGGCCGCGGGCGCGATTCCCAGGCAGAACCCCAGCACCAGGTGGGAGTAAGAGGTGAGCCGCTTGGTGAAGGAATAGAAAAAGACCACGCCCAGCGCCACCGGGGCGAGGCGCAGACACAGCCGGTTCAGTTCCCCGGCGGCCAGGAAGAAGATCGCCGACGATGCCGCCACGAACCCCCAGGTAAAACCGCGAGACAGCGTGCCGGTGGGCAGGTGGCGCATCCGCGTGCGGGGATTGCGCGCGTCAATGTCGAAATCGATCAGCCGGTTGAACGCCATGGCCGCCGAGCGGGCGCCCACCATGGCGACAACGATCCATAGAAGCTTGCGCGCAATTTCCCCTCCCCCGTAACCGCTGCCGCGGAAAGCCAGCAGAGCCCCGGTGAGGGCGAACGGCAGGGCGAAGACCGAATGCTCGAACTTGATCATTTCGAGCGTCAGCCGGAGGCGTTTCCAGAGCATCGGGAGAGAAGCCCTATTTTACCGCCTGCCATCAGGTAGAATTGCGGTTACATGCGCGGTTTCCGCATGTTACAGTTTGAGCGTGTGGCTGGGCGCCCGAAGGGAGTAGCGGGAATGTTGGAAGCCTTCGCGTTGTCGGACAAAGGCTGCGTCAGAGCGAATAATGAAGACTACTGCCTGATCGAACCGGAGCTGGGACTGTATGTGCTGGCCGACGGGATGGGCGGAGCCAATGCCGGCGAGCGGGCGTCCCAGTTGGCTGTGAATACGGTGGCGGAGGTGGTGCTCCAGGCCCAGCGCCGGGATTCCCAGGCGCTGCCCCTGGCTGTCGAGGAGGCCAACCGCCGGGTGCTGGAAGCGGCGCAGAACGACCCCAGCCTGGAAGGCATGGGCACCACCCTGGTGGTGGCGCTGGAAACCGAGGAAGGCCTCTCGATCGCCAGCGTCGGAGACAGCCGCGCTTACCTGCTGGATGACGGCGGCTTCCGCGCGATCACCGACGACCAGACGTGGGTCAACGAAGTGGGCCGGCCGCTCGGACTGGACGAGGACAGCCTCCGAAATCACCCCATGCGGCACGTGCTGACCATGGCCATAGGGGCCAGCGCACCGCTGACGGTGAACTATTATTTGGCGCCTTTGAAGGCCGGCGCGCTGGTGCTGATCTCGAGCGACGGGCTGCACGGCGTGCTGGATGCCGCTCAAATGGAGCACATCCTGCGCGGTGGGGTGCCCTCTGGGCCCGGCGGCGCGACACTCGAAGAAACTTGCCGCCTGCTGGTTGAGGCGGCCAAAGAGGCCGGCGGTCCGGACAACATTACCGTCATTTTGGCGAGAAAGCCCGGTTGAGGGCGTGAGTACCTGGTGCGCATCTTTAGCGTCTGTTTCGCAGCGGCGTCTGTTGTAGCGCTCTCTTGCGCGGCGACCGCTCAGGTCGCCATTCTTCAGATCCGGGTCATCGAGGGTGAGGGGGCGGTGCACGCTCCGGGGTCGCGCAGCACACGCCCGTTGACCGTGGAGGTCACCGACGAAACGGGAAAGCCCGTGGAAGGCGCGGCCGTCACTTTTCACCTGCCGGAGGACGGGCCGGGGGGTGTCTTCGCTAACGGCATGCGAACGGACGTGGCCGTCACCGACAGCCATGGACACGCCAGCCTGCATGGTTTGCAGTTGAACCGCGCTCCCGGACGTTTCCAGATTCGCATCGTGGCGTCGAAGGAGCAAGCGCGCGCCGGCATGGTGTCATTCCAGTACATTGCCGAGCCGGGAAGCGGCGCGGCCTCCGCCAAGGCGGGCAGCCCCCGCGGATATCGGAAGTGGATCGTGGTGGCGGCCCTAGCGTGCGGCGGTGCGGCGGCCGGACTCCTGGCCGCTGGCAGGTCGGGGAGCACTCCACCTCCAGCGGCTTCGCCAGTTCCGCCCGTGCCGACCCCGACGGTCACCCTGACTATCGGGCCGCCGACCATTACCGTGGGGAAGCCATGAGCAAACCATTGCTTCGCCTCCTGCTGCTCGCGGCTTCGCAAGCACCCGCGGGTTACGGGCAGTTCCAGTTGTACGTGGTCAACGGCAATGCGGAGCAACCGGTGCTGGTCTCTTACAATTTAGGCTCGGTATACCCGAATGAGGCTGCCTCCGCCCAATTTCGTCTGCGAAACACGTCCGGCGCCGCGGCCACGGTGACGGTGCTGGCCGTGACGGGCGTCGGCTTCACGCTGAACGGGCCGGCGCTGCCGGTCTCGCTCAACCCGCAAGCGGCGGTGGATTTCACCGTGACTTTTCTTGCGCCGGACGCCGGTTCCTACAGCGCGCCGCTGCTGTCGGACGGAGTTTCGCTTCTGCTGCTCGCCACTGTGCTGCCGTGGCTGACGTACGAGGTGGATACGGGAGCGGGTCTCCAGCCGCTGGGCACGGGGCCGGTGGGTTTCGGCTCGGTCCAGCTCGGTTCCAGTGCGGTGCGCCACTTCGTGGCCGTGAACCAGATGACGGTAGCCCTGACGGTGCCAGCAATCGCGGTTGCGGGCGGTGATTTCGCTTTGAGCGGCGTCGCGCCCAGCGGCACGGCGCTCCAGCCCAACCAGACCGCCGCCTTTGATGTGCGTTTCAGTCCCGCGGCCGCGGGATCGCGCAGCGGCTCGCTGGTTATTGGCGACCGTGCGTACGCCCTGGCGGGGACGGGCGTGGAGCCTCCGCCGCCATCGCCGCCGCCGCAGTTGACTTACGAGGTGGATACCGGCGCGGGTCTCCAGCCGCTCGGCGCGGGCCCGGTGGATTTCGGCGCGGTCGAGCGCGGGTCCAGCGCCGTCCGTCATTTCGCCGTTGTGAACCAGACAACCGTGGTCCTGACGGCGCCGGCGATCGCGGTCTCGAGCGGTGACTTCGCTTTGAGGGGCGCTGCGCCAGGCGGCCTTCCCATCCAGCCCGGCCAGAGCGGCGGCTTCGATGTGCAGTTCAGTCCCACCGTCTCCGGCCCCCGCACTGGCTCGCTCGTCATTGGTGACACCACCTACGCCCTGACTGGGACGGGTGTCGAGCCCCCGCTGCCCAAGCCGCGCCTCTCGATCGATCTTCCGCAGCCCCTCAGCGCGCAGCAGGGCGCGGTCACCGTCACTCTCGACGCGACATCCAGGACCAGCGGAAGCGGAACGCTGACGCTCGACTTCCACCCGGCCGCGGGAGTCGCCAACGATGCGGCCATCGCCTTTGCGTCGGGAGGGCGAACGGCCACCTTCACCGTCTCGCCCGGCGATACCCAGGGCCACTTCGGCGCCCAACTCACGGCGCCCTTCCAGACCGGCACCACGGCCGGCGCGCTGGTTTTTACCGCGCAGTTGGGCGGCGTGACCGACCAACAGACCATCACGATCCTGCCCGCCCCCGTGGGAATCACTTTGGTCCAGGGGGTGCGTTCCGCAGCCAGCCTCGAAGCGCGCGTAACGGGGTTCGACAATACGCGCACCGCGGGCCCCCTCACCTTCACGTTCTTCGACGCCGCGGGGAACACAGTCGCGCCGGGGCCGATTCACGCCGACGCTACGGCGAATTTCGCCAGCTATTTTCAGAATTCAGCCCTGGGAGGGGTCTTTCTGCTGACGGCCGTCTTTCCCGTGACGGGAGACGCCTCCGGGATCAGCGCCTTCCAAGCACAGATCACCACTGCCGCCGGAACGGCGCAAACGCCCCGCACCATGTTCTAAGAACCCAATACCGCCGTCTACGCGTCCCGCCGCAGCCACTCCCCAAGAGCATCGCGATACAAAACGATACCCCTCCGCGAGTACTGCAAGTAACCTTCCTTCCGGAACCGGTTCATGTAATGGGTAACGATCTCGCGCGAGGTGCCGACGCACTGCGCCAGCAACTCGTGCGTGAACGGCGCCATGCGCGTTGATCCGTTGTCCGCCCGCGTCCCCAGACGGTCTCCAAAACGGATGAGCGCGCGAGCCAGACGCCGCGCGATATTGTCTACCGACAAGCTCTCGATGCGCTGCGTGAAATCCATGGAGCGCTTTGCCAGGATTTGCAGCAGCGCCACCGCCAGGCGCGGCCGCTTCGTGACCATGTCCTCGATTTCCGCCGTGGACCAGGCCATGAGCCTGGTCGTGTCGAGAGCCGTGGCCTGTTCGCAGCGGTGCGGAAGATTCAGAAGCGCCGACTCACCGAAGAACTCGTCGGGTTGGTAGATGTCCACCACTACCTGGTGGCTGTCATCCGCCAGACGCGAGACTTTCACCTTGCCGCTGATCACGAGATAGATGCTGGTGGATGGCTGCTCCGGGCCATAGATAACCTGACCTTTGCGAAACTCCGCGATGCTGGAGCACGGCAGAAGCGCTAACGGGTCTTCCAAGGGTCTCTGCGGCGCCATCCTTGTGCTGCTCAAAGCCATGTCTCTCCTCCCCAGACAGTTCCCCTCTGCCCTCTGGTGCAATAACTTAGATGCGCATGCATCGCGAACGGTCGCGATGCCACGAACCTTGATTTCAGGATAACCAGAGAGCACTTCTCGTGCCAAATCACACCTCCTTTCGCACCCGCCCTTAACGGCCTCCCAAGTGGCGGGTCTCACTTAACATGGGGTTTCTTCGGGCCATCTTGATATAGGGTGGCGCTGCCCGATTCTGATCCGATTCCGACACAGTGTGGGGCAGGATGGCATCCCGCGCGCCGATTGGGGGGCGCCTTCTGGGCCCGGCGCCCAGGGTCCCCAAGGCCCCGATTATGATGGAGATGTGCCTGCATGGCGCTCCTCGCTGGCCGTTCTGACGTTCGCCGTTCTGGTCGCCGCACAGTCCTACACCGCGCCGGCCGGCATACGCCCGGCTCTGCGGGGCCCAATGGGCACCCCCGGCTCGTCAATTTTACCGGGTGGGCGAATTATTACGCCGCTGGGAGAGCAATACGCCACCGGGTCCGGCCCTTTTGGGCTGGTCGTGAGCGCCTCGGGCAAGACCGTGGTCACGTCCAACGGAGGGCCGGGCAGGAATTCCTTGACGGTCATGGAGCGCGGCAAGGGGGGCGCTTGGGAAGTGCGCCACCTGGTGGCGCGCGCCGTCGATTCGCTGGACGAGTTTGACGCCCGCGACTGGCGTAGCGTCTTCATGGGACTGGCTCTTTCCGGCGAGCACGCGGTGTTCGCCTCGGAGGGCAATTCCGGACGCATCAGCTTCTTCGATTGGTCGAGCGAACGGCGCCGCGTGATCGACCTCAACCAGGGCGGCTTTGACGACAGCTACACCGGCGACCTGGCGTTCGACGCCGAGCGCAATGTCCTCTACGCGGTCGATCAGGCGAATTTTCGCGTGGCCGTGATGGACACGCGGTCGCGGCAGGTGCTGGCCTCCGTGCGGGTGGGCCGGTTGCCCTTTGCGCTGGCACTCTCGCCCGACCGGCGCAAGCTCTACGTCACCAACGTCGGTATGTTCGAATACCAGGCCATTCCCGGAGCAGATCCCCAGCAGCCGCGGGATACCGGCCTGCCATTTCCGGCCTTCGGATTCCCCAGCGCGGAGGCTGCCGCGGGCGTCGAGCGCGAGACCGCGCGCGGCCCCGTAATGGTTCCCGGCCTGGGCGACCCAAATGTGCGCGAGTCGAATTCGGTTTGCGTCGTGGACGTCTCCAGCCCCGCCGCTCCCAAGGTGGAAACCTTCATTCGCACGGGCGTTCCCTTCGGGGAGCAAAGCTACGGCGGCAGCAGCCCCTCGGGCATCGTGGCCGCGGCCGGCCGGGTGTTCGTGTCAAACGCCAATGACGATTCCATCACCGTGATCGATGCCGGCTCGAACCGTGTGGAAGCCGAGATTCCGATTCGCATCCCCGGCCTGGAAACGCTGCGCGGGGTGCTGCCCATCGGCATGGCGTACCACGAGAAATCCGGCTGGCTGCTGGTGGCCGAGGCGGGAATCAACGCAGTCGGCGTGGTGGATACACGCCAGCGGCGCGTGATCGGGCACCTTCCCGCGGGGTGGTTCCCAACGCGCGTGGCCATCGATCACGATACGGTGTTCGTGGCCAACGCCAAAGGCAATGGCGCCGGGCCGAATGCCTACTTGTGGGCGGCGTTCAACGGGATTTCTCCCAACCAGTTGCGCCAGGGCTCGGTTTCCGTCTTTCCGCTCCCACCCGCGGACCAACTGGCGGCACACACCGCGTTCGTCATCCAAGCCAATGGATTCGCGTCTCATCCCGAGGCGCCGCGCGCCCTGCCCGACGGCATCCGCCACGTCATCCTCATTGTGAAAGAGAATCGCACCTACGACGAGGTCTTCGGAGACATCCGCGAGGCATCCAACGGACGGGCCATGGGCACGCCCCAACTAGCGCGGTTGGGCAGCCGGGGTTATCTCGACGGCCAGGGGAAGCGGCTCAGCATGAGGGATCTCCAGGTCACTCCCAATCACCACGCCATTGCGCGCCAGTGGACTTTCAGCGACAACTTCTACGCCGATTCGGACGTCAGCGTCGACGGGCACCATTGGCTGGTTGGGTCGTATCCCAACGCCTGGACGGAAAGCTCGTTGCTGGCGGCCTACAGCGAGAAAAAGGACTTTCGCCTGGGCGCCGCGCCGGGGCGGCTGTTATTCGCCGGATCGGCTTCTTCCGTGCACCCCGAGGAGCAGCTCGAGGGCGGCACCATCTGGCACCTGTTTGCGCGGCACGGGGTATCTTTTTATAACTTCGGCGAAGGGTTCGAGCTGGCGGGAGTGGATGAAGGCGGCGGCCTCGAACCCACCGGCGCCCGTTTTCTCACCAATGTGCCCATGCCCGAGCCGCTCTACCGCAACACCTCGCGCCAGTATCCGGGCTTCAACATGAACATTCCCGACCAATACCGCGCCTCGCAGTTCATTCACGAGATCACCACGAAGTACGTCAGCACAGGTGCGGACCTGCCGCAGTTCCTGTTCATGCATCTGCCCAATGACCACATGGCCAAGGCGCGTCCGGAAGATGGCTACCCCTACAAGGAATCGTTCGTAGTGGACAACGACCTGGCCTTGGGCCGCATTCTGGAATACCTCTCGGGCACGAAATGGTGGAAGGAGATGGCAGTGTTCATCACGGAAGACGATGCGCAAGGCGGCGTCGATCACATCGACGCGCACCGCACGGTTCTACTTTGCGCCGGTCCGTGGTTCAAGAAAAATTACGTCTCCCACACCAACACCAGCTTCCCCGGCCTGCTCAAGACCATCTTTCGCCTGTTGAATGTGCCGTCGCTGAACCTCTTCGATGCCACCGCATCCGACCTGAGCGACTGTTTCGCCTCCCGCCCGGACCCGGCCCGCTACAAAGCCCTCCCCGTGGACAAGCGCATTTTCGATCCCGCCACCGCCCACGAATCGCGCAGCGGGGAGCCAGGGCCGCGGATGGATGATCCGAGGGAAGTGCGGAGATGATGGGGGAGTCTTTTTCGACGCGGAGACGCGGAGACGCGGAGAAAAACGCGGAGAGGATGAGAGATCGAGGGTTTCCTCTTCCCCGGGTTCGAACGCGGAGGGAGCGGAGACACGCGGTGCTAGCGAGGGCTGCGTAATGATTCACGATGGGAGCGGAGGGGCGCGCTATTCGGCCGCCTGGTTCCGTCTTCCCGATTTCACAATCCAGTTGGCGAACATGGCCGTGTACCCCCGCGCCCCGGCGTCCGATCTCAGCTCCTCGACGCTAAACCGCATCTTCCTTCCCCAGTTCGGATACTGCCACGTGGTTCCCGGCAGGTTCTGTTGCGCCAGCTCCTTGGTGAGGTCCTCCTCATTGATGGCCAGAAGCTGCGACGGCGTGAGCGCCAGGAATCCGACGATGGCATTGTGCAGCTCTCCACTCAACTCGGGGTAATCGGCGGCGGAGCGGGGCAGATCGGGCGGCAACAATCCCGCTTGAAACAGCAGATCCAGCATCTTCTGCTTGTCGCGCGCACGGCTCTCGATTTGCGACCGGCAGCCCTGCTCGTCAATCATGCCGGCGCTGCGGCGGGCCTCAATATCGGCCCCCACCCAGAATCCCGCCAGCGTCGGGAGGTCGTGGGTGGTTGACGAGACCAGCGCCTGCCTGGGGTATTCTTCGCACCGGAGGAACTCGCCGCGCTCGTTCTTCTCGAAGTAGAACAGCCGGCAACTGAGGATGCCGAAGCGCGCCAGCGTTTCGCGCACGGCCGGTTCCACCGTTCCCAAATCTTCTCCCACCACCACCACTTGATTGCGGACGCTCTCCAGCGCGAGGATGCGCAGGCAATCCTCGGAGGGTAGCCGAACGTATGCTCCCTGGGTGGCGTCGAACCCGTCGGGGATCCAGTACAGCCGGAAGAGCCGCATCACGTGGTCGATGCGCAGCGCGCCTCCGTGCCGGCAGTTCTTGCGGATGCCTTCGGCAAACAGCCGGTATCCGTCTTCGCGGTGCCGTTCCGCGTTGGGCGGTGGAAACGCCCAGTCCTGGCCCTGGGGAGAGAACTCGTCGGGCGGCGATCCCACGCGGCAGCCCGAAACGTAGAACGGACGGTGGGCCCACAAGTCCGAGCCGAAACGGTCCGTGGCGAGCGCCAGGTCGTGATACAGGCCGATGGAAAGATGGCGGGCGCGCGCCCTCTGCTGGGCGCGGTGCAGTTGGATGTCGATTTGCCACTGGAGGTACTGGTAAAACATCACCCGCCGCCAGTGTTTCTTGCGGAATGCGCGCGTTTCCTCGGAGCGGGGGTCCCGATACGGCTCGGGCCATTGCGTCCACATCCACACCTCCGGATCGCGCTGGTGCAGGTGCTCGTCGAGCGTGCAGTAGGTGGCGAATCGCTCCAGCAAATCGCCTTCGCGGACCAGAAACGCCTGGAACTCTCGCGCGCGCGCCGAGCCTTTCCGCCACTCTCTCAGAAACCCGGCGAACAGCAGCTTCAGGAACCGCAGCTTCAGCCCGCTCACCCGCTCGTACTCGACGAATGGCGCGCCGCGCAGCGCCTCGACCTCGGCGCAAATTTCCGGAGACTGGCGCAGCCGCTGTGCCCGGCCGCTGTGCGCGTAGTCTTCCATGCTTTCAACGTCGAGGTAGAGAAAGTTCTGGTAGAAGCTCGAATTGGGAAGATACGGGCTGGTATTGAAGGGGCGCCGGTTGTGAATGGCGTGCAGCGGGTTCAGCGCCACGAAACTGGCGCCCAGATCCTCCGCCACCCAGTCCACCACCTCGAGCAGGTCGCCAAAATCGCCGCATCCCCAGTTGCGGGCCGAGCGCATGCCGTAGAGGCTCACGGCCACGCCCGCTGCCCGGCCGCCGCGGCCCAGGTGGGGGTTCGTCCAGGCCCTGTCCGGCGTCACGATGTAGCGCGTTTCCCCGCTGGCCGCGCCCGCCCTCACGGATACCTGGTGATAGCCAAGCGGCAGGCTCACGGGCAGGCGCGCCTGTTTTCGCACCCAGGTGCGGCCATCCATTTCGATGTGGGCGGTTTGTGGAAGCTCCCAGAGATTGCGCTCGAACTCGACCGTAGAACCGTCCTCGCGGCGGATCACAATCCGCGCGCGGTCTCCCAACGATTCCGCGGGCACGTTGAGAAGCAGCTCCGTCTCCGCGGACTCGCGCGCCACCACCGCGGGCGGAAGCAGCCTCTCCCACTCCCGCCGCGCGAGCGCCGCCAGCGAACGCTTCAGCTCCTCCAGATTGCCCGCGGCAAATCCGAGACCGCGCAGAATGGCTTGCTTGGCTTGGGTGGAGGTGGTGTGGTAGTGCCCCCAGATGTCCCAATAGCCGCGATCGATTCCAAACGCCGAAGCGGCGCGATCCAGGAGCTGCTCGAATGTCTCGGGCATGAAAAAGAAGAGTAACTTTGATTCTACCCCGCCGTGGTTTCATCCTCCGGCAGTTGGGGGACAAGGAGTGGTGGAGGAGGAAGTCGAGGAAGTCACAAATCGAGGCAGACAGGATGCAGCCGGGTGCGCGAGTTGGGGCGCCGCCAGCGCGGGAGCGGGGGCCCGGGAGGGGTCCGGGTTCGGGGCAGGAGGGGTGCAAGTGGTTGTGGTTCGTTGGGGTTGGGCGGGGGAAATGGCTTCGTTTGGTATTTCTTCGCGAAGGGCCTTGAGGCGCTCGAACTCCTCGATGGCGCGGCGGTAGTGGCGCTCGGCCTGGGCCTGGTAGCGCAACAGCAGGGACCAACTGTTGGACTCGCGGGTCATGCGGTGGAAGCCTGCGCCGAGGAGGTGGTTCGGGTCTCGAGCGGAATTCGAGGCCTGGCTGAAGCAGGCGGCGAAAAGGCCGGCTTCGAGGCGCGCGGCGCGGAGGATGGCCTGCTGGGCGAGGGCGACGCGCTCAAGGGCAAGAAGTTCCTGGGAGTTGACGGGGTGGTAGACCTCGACGAGGTCGGCCTTGAGGTTGGCGACGGCTTGGAGGTCTTCCGCGGGCCCAGAGGGCACCCCAGCGGCGGGGGAAGCCGCGGTGAAGCCGTGCTTGCGGGAGTTGAGGGCGGAGCGGGCCTTACCCTCGGGCGTGCGAGGGCCAGTAGATTTGGCGGCGTTGGCTCGGTTGGCGGCGAGTTGCCTGGCGGAGATGACGTGCGGCATAAGTGCGAGTGTCCTTCCGATTGAAGGAATACCACGAGGAGGGGCTGGAGTCTGAAATTGGGGAGGGGGGAATGGTGGAAAGAAAGGGGATATTGGTTGAAAAGGGTTGTGACTGGAGGGGCGGGAGGGCGGCAAGCGAGGGAAGGGATTGCAAGGGGCGAGGGCGTTTCTCGTTCCTGATCCGGTCGGTCTTCGGCAGCGGCTGTTTCCGAGTGCCCCGTAACCCATTCCCTGTCCGTATCCCATGCTTCCGCACGGTACATTTGCTTGAAAGTAAGCGTTAGAGCATCCGCAGGGTTGACAGGAGCAACGGGTGGCGGAGGAGCACTTGACGCGGCCGCTTTTCGGGGCGATGGTGCGGCGGATCGAGGCGCTGCCAGAGCCAGCGGGGTAGGCGAAGGGTCCGGTGGCAGGCAAATTGGTCAACGAGGAGGTAGGTGACGGAAAGGTGCCCCGGTGGAATCAGTCAAAAGGGCCGCAATTTCTAAATCGTGGTGTAAACTGAGTGAAGGCGTCGGCCCCTTTTCGGCTGGAATTCCCGCGGAACGTCAGCCGCGCCCGGAGGTCCGCCATGCCGCTCGAACCGTTCCCGAACGCGCCGCGTCAGACCAGCCAGCTTCTTTCTCGCCGGGGCATGCTGCAGGCGAGCCTCCTACCCCTGCTTGCCCTGCGCGGATCGGCCAGCGAGCGGATCCAGGATGGCGGCCCGCGTGCGGCCCTGGCGTTGCAGCTCGAAGGCGGCGAAACGGGCTTTCATGGGACGGCCGTCAGCCCGGACGGATCCACCGCCTATGTCGCGTTCAGTACCCCCGACCTTGTTTTGGTGGTGGATTTGCGCGCCGGACTGCTGCGGTCCGCCATCGACCTCACGCCGGCGGGTGTCATGGTGGGGTCCGCTCAGGCGGTACTCTCGGCGGACGGCAAACTTCTGTTTGTCGCCAACCAGGGGGTCGGCAACATCGCCGTCATCGATACGGCGACGGAACGCGTGATCAAGGTTCTTCCGTTCTGCCCCGATCTCGGTGATTCCATCAAAGCGTCTCCCGCGGGAAAGGTCTACATAGGCGCCGCAAGCGCACTGGCCGTCGTAGACTGCAACGATCTGACGTACAGGATTCTGCGGGTGGCTGGGGTGACCTTCAATTCCATCGCCCTTTCCGCAAGCCGCGCGAACCTCTTGTACAGCGTGGGCAGCCAGGGCGGGCCGGGTATATTCCATGCCGTTAACCTGGACACCGGCATCGTGGAGCGGCAGGCGGTCCTGCCCACGGAAGCCACCACCAGCGGTGGGATGATCAAACGGTTACTGTTAGCTCCCTCGGGCGATGTCGCCTACCTCGGCTGGCACGATAGCGGCTTTGGGAGCATTACGGCCTTCGATCTGACTACCTTCCGGGCCGGCGCTTCCACTGCCATCGCGGATGGCGTCATAGACTTCGGAGTTGATCCGGAGAACGGCAGGATCTACGCGGTCGGGGACTGGATGGGGCCGATGCAAGGCCGAATACAGGGAGTGATGTACATCTCGGAATGGGATCCCGCCTCTCAAAAGGTCACGCGCCGCATTCCCATCTCCCCGTCCGCGGCGATTAGCTCCATCCATTTCGACCCGCTGAATCCGCGCTTTGTGTATACAACCGAGGTCTTTCTGGGTATCGTCCGAAAGGTGGATACGCTAACCGGGACCGAATGCATGCGAGTGCGGTTCTTTAGCGGCCTGAGGATGCCCTATGCGGCGGCAACTTCCGGGTCGGTTGCCTACATCACCGGCGCCCGGTCTCCCCTGGTCCAGAAACTGGACCTCAATTCCGGCAAGCTTGCGGGAACCCTCGACCTTCCGGGACTATCCGGCTCCGGCCAGTGTGTGTATTACAACGGAATGCTCTATGTGGGGGGGTATTCACATTTCAGCGTGATCAGCGCCGCGGACGGCTCGCTGATTCTCAGCCGCGATGTGCCCGGCGGACTCTTCCTGGTTAATCTGACGTTTTTCCGGGACAAGATCGCCGCGGGAGCCGGTCCAATCGGCGGGGACCCGGACCGGATGCTGATTCTCGACGCGCGCACCCTGGATATCCTCAGTACTTTCCAGCTTGAGTTGCCGCTGGTAGGCCGGTGGGGGTGCGCGGTGGCATCGCCGGACGGCTCCAAGCTGTACCTCCAGCAAGGGACCTTCGCCCAGAAGACCATCCTCCAGGTTTTGGACTCGGCCACGCTGCGGGTGCTCAAGAGGATCGAGCCGCCCACCACTGCCTTTCAGGGAGGCGATGGAGACACCGGCGATTTCGACGAACAGAATCGCATCGCCTATCTGGGCGGGTTCAACTCCATCTACAAAGTCCACATGGACACGAATGAGTTTCTCGGCATGCTGAACGTCTACGACGTGTACAAGGAAATGGGCAGGCCGCAAGGCTGGCCGGCCAGCGTGCTGAGAGGAATCCACCTGTCACCGGCCAAAGACCGCCTCGTGATCACTTCCTGGGACGGCCAATGTGTCTACCAGTACGACCTGAAGAATGAGAAGTGGATCCCGAAAGTTGTCCCAGTCGGTCTGGGGCCTGCCGCCGCCGTGATCTCGCCGGACCGAAAGAACCTGTACACGGTGAGCTATCGATCCGACACCATTACCCACCTGGACACAACCGCGGGCGAAGTGGTGGACGTGATACCACTGGGTGGACCTGTGTCACAACTGGGCACAGATAACCTGCGGCACGGCGCCAGTTATCAGAATGTGGGGGTGGTACCGGGCTGTGTCATGGTAATTTTCGATAAGGGGGCGCTCCCCGGCGTGATTGGGCCGCCATTCCTGACCTCGCTCCGGCTGGACGCCTCCAACCGGGTGGCCACCGAACTTGCCGGCACCCAGGTGCTCTTCGACGGAGTGCCTGCTCCCCTCCTATACGCCTATGCCGCGCAGGTTGCTTGCGTGGTGCCCTTTTCCGTCGCGGGCAAGAGCAAGGTGCAGATGCAACTTATCTACAAGGGCGAGGAGAACTATCCCGTGGAGTTCAACGTCGCGGACGCTTGGCCCGGCATCTTCACCATGGATTCTTCCGGCCAGGGACAGGCCGCGATGCTCAACGAAGACTACTCGTTGAATGGGCCGGCGAATCCCGCCGCAAAAGGCTCCATCGTGATGTTTTACGCGACCGGCGGAGGCCAGACAGACCCGCCGGGCGTGGACGGAGAGATCACCAAGGACGTGCTTGCGCGCCCCCGGTTGCCGGTGGGGGTCTGGGTCCATGGGCAGGAGGCCGAAGTGCTTTACGCAGGCGCAGCCCCGGGGTGCGTCTCGGGCGTGATGCAGGTAAACATCAGGTTGCCCATGAACATTCCCTCCGGCGACAGACTGGCGGTGGGAATGAGGGTAGGCGGCAGGTGGTCACTGGACGGTGTGACGCTGGCGGTCGGATAGAACCGGGGGAAGCCGTCGTCTGCCGGGCTGGCCGGATTGTGACCGGGTGGTCGGGCACTCGGAAACTGGCCCCGGCCGGTGTCCGTGATGCGCTGAATCGGATTAGTAACGCCAAGTCGGCTTGTGATCTGTGACGCCCCACGTCCAGCCAACTGGCCGTAAAACGCTGCCTCCTCCTCATCGGAGGTGCCCGCGGCATGCGAGAATAGAGGCATGGAGAAGCCCCTCGCCAGCGGCCCGCCGGAGCTGTTTGCGCGGATTGACGATTACTCGGTCGCCAATGCGGCCGCCGCCCTTTCCGAAGGTATCGTGCTGACCACGCTCGACCGCGCGGTCAACTGGGCGCGCAGTGGCTGATCGCAGACGCGCGTATGTCTGGCTTCAGTCCAATACGCGAGACGAGCCAGGCGAAAGCCATGTGGACACACTCACTGTGGTGAAGCGCACCCGCCTGCCGGAGGAACGTGTGCTTCGTGCCTGTCTATCGGACAGGCGGATATACCGATGATCCAAAGCGGGTGAGCAATGGAGCGTCTGGCGGGAGCAGCCACAGAGCATCTACGAGAAGAGAGGTCTGACGATTATCTGAGGCCGGTTGGCCACGCCACTTAACGAGGCGTTGCAGCCGATGATCTACGCCGCTCCGGTTGAGCACAGCCGGTAAACTGGAGAACTGCGTCGTTGGCCGGGCAGAGGATTACCGGCCATAGTACGCGTTCCACCGACGATCCCGGTTAGCGCCCAAACGGCCTTCTGGTCATCGTGAGTAGACTCCGCACTGCTATGATCGCTGAATCGGCAGGCGGCGCAGACGGAAGCCGCCGTCCTCGACGATCACGATCGCCCCCGCTTCGAGCGCGGTACGGTACGTTCGCAGGACCTGAAACAGGCGCGGCGTGACGGCTTTGGGCGTTTGATTTCGTGTCCGGAACAGAATCACGCTCGGGACGGAGCCGCCACCGGCGGCCAGGATCTCACCGAAATCCAGGTCGCATGTCAGAATCACCCTTTGCTCCCGGATCGCCTTAGCCAGAATCTGATCATCCGGCATGGTATGGAGGTTCTTTTCGCGAAGGTGAACTACCTCTTCGCCCGCTTCACGCAGTGCGTGAACGGTTGCCATCGAAATGCCCATATCGGCCAGAAGCTTCACGCCGCGGGACTCGCGAACGGGTGGACTTCCTCGCTGGCCAGCGCCGAAGCGTAGGACAGCGCCTGTCGAACGTCTTCAGGTTGCAGGTCTGGATACTCCTGAACGATCTCGTCAGTCGACATTCCATTGGCAACGAGATTGACAACGAGGGAAACCGTAATCCGCATGCCTCGGATGCAAGCGCGCCCACCCATGACGTTGGGGTCGAACGTGATTCTTTCGAACATCGGCAGCCGATCCTCGCTTTGAGTCTAACAAGTTTTTCATGGGCGCTAATGACCGCGGGAAGATCGGGGAGGTCCCCACCGGTTCTCTTCATGCGAAAATAGAGGCATGGAGAAGCCCCTCGCCAGCGGCCCGCCGGAGCTGTTTGCGCGGATTGACGATTACTCGGTCGCCAATGCGGCCGCGGCCCTTTCCGAAGGGATCGTGCTGACCACGCTCGACCGCGCGGTCAACTGGGCGCGCAAGAATTCCATCTGGCCCATGACCTTCGGGCTGGCGTGTTGCGCCATCGAAATGATGTCGATGACGGCGTCGCGGTTCGACATCGCGCGCTTCGGCGCCGAGGTCTTCCGCGGCTCCCCGCGGCAATCCGACCTCATCATTATCGCCGGGCGGGTTTCCCAAAAAATGGCGCCCGTCATCCGCCACCTGTACCAGCAGATGCCGGAGCCTAAGTGGGCCATCTCCATGGGCGCGTGCGCCACCTCCACGGGGGTGTTCAACAACTACGCGCTGGTGCCGGTGAACCAGGTGATCCCCGTCGACGTGTTCGTTCCCGGATGCCCGCCGCGGCCCGAACAGCTCATTTATGCGCTCATGATGCTCCAGCAGAAGATTCAGGAGCAGAGCGGCACCGTCAAGCAGGCGCTCAACCTGGCGTAGTTAGCCGAGCGTTAGCGGGGGTCTTTTTTCGACGCGGAGACGCGAAGAGGCGGAGAAAAGCACAGAGAGGATGAGAGATCGAGAGCTTCCTCTTCCCCCGGGTTCGAACGCAGAGGGAGCGGAGACACGCGGTGCTAACGAGGGCTTTGTGTAATGATTCACGATTCTTGTGAGGCCGTTTCTGTCGAGGAAGCGCGTTGGCGTTAGCGGCAGTTTAGCCGCTACTGCGCCACGCGCACCTGGTTACCGCGCACAATCACGCGCGCGAAGGAGTGGTAAGTCTGTCCGTCCGGCGTCTTCTCCTGGGAGAACAGGCTGAGCTGGACCACGTCGCCGAGTGCGGGCTTGCCGGTGGTCCGGTCGGCCACATCGTAGGTTTGTGCGCGGCTGTGCAGATTGCCGGGGTTGAAGTAGTAGTCGAACTGCCCATTGTTCACCGGCAGATCGCCTTGATCGAGCACGGCCCCCGGCATCAGGACCGTGTAGTGCACTTTGTCGGCGGTGCTCTTGCCAATGACATGCGTTCCGGCCACCGGATCGAACGTCGTCCCGTCCGCGGTCACGATCTGAATCCCCGCGGCGTTGGCCGGAGGCTGGGCCTCGAGCACATAGATCTCGCCGCCGGTGGGCGGCAGTCCCGGCATGAAGGCCGGGTGGCCGTTCCAGTTGGCATCGATGGTGTAGGTGTAAATGCCCGGCACATCCAGGAGAAATTTGACGGCGCCGGAGAAGGAACCGTAAGCATCCGAAACGCCGCTGGTCTGGCCCACTCGCCCGTCCGGGTAAAACATCTTGAAGGTGATGTTCACCGGCACAATCGGGTCGATCTGCAACGCCGCCCCGAAGGTCGTCCCTACCGGGTAGGTCATGCCCGGGCGCGGGCCCACCAGGAAAACCCGCCCTCTCTGTCCCGTGGAGGCGGTCAGATCCTCCGACCCCGCCGCGATCACCCGATTGTCGTTGGTGCCTCTGGGCAGCAGAAAAGCGCTGGCGATGTAGCCGGAGTATGCCGGCGCCGCTCCCGCGTCCCGCACCACCACTCCGCCGAGCAGCCGGTAGATGTCGCCCGGCATGTCGCCATTGCTCGAGGCATTGATCTGCCCGCCAAATGAGTTCGGGCTGACGGACCAGTACGGCCCGCGAATGGCGGTCTCCCCGACCACGAAGCGCCCCACAAACCCCGGCCGCGCCGCCGATCCATAGTAATATTCCCAGTTGGTAATATACTCCGGGAACATGTGCGGCGAGTAACCGTTGGAGGTCTTCAACTGGAGGTTGGTAGTGCCGATCCCGTTCAACTGCGCATCGTTGCGCTGCGGGTTGTCCTTCAGCTCGTAAGTCAGCGTCGGGATAATCTTGTTGGCGCCCTGCCCGTCGCTGGAGATCAGCAGCACATCGCCCGGATTGTACGGAAAATTGAGGTGAATCAAGTGCTCGGCGTCGGTCGTACCGTCAATATAGCCCTCGTCGAACGTGTTCCCGCGCTCCAGGTACTGGCCGCCGACCAACAGCTTCTTCCCTCGGGCCACGATGGGGCCGTTGGGATCGTACACCACGCCCGCGTGCCGCATGCCGCACACCCACAGGTTGCCACGCTTGTCGGTGTACGTGGCGACGACGTGCGCGCCGTACTCGCCCGGCGCGGAGAGCGGAAGGTTCTTGGCTCCCTGCAAGGCGCCAAAGACGCCACCGGCATTGGCTGTGCCGCTCCAGGTCGCGGTCTGGGCTTTGGAAGGATCCGAATTCGGATAGAGCGTGGCGGTCACCGTCACATTGGCCGGAACCGCGGGCGCGAAAGCGATGTCGCGCCCGTATACCGAGCCGATGGGATAGGGCATCCCCTGAAACGTGGCCGTCGCCAGGGTCATCCGGTTGGCGATCCAGAAGTGGTAGGTGCCGCCGCCCTGGTACTTGTTGCCCCAGGTGTCCAAAATCCAGCCGGTGGCCTTCACCGTGTATTGGCCGTATGCCGGCGGCTTCCAGGCGGTAACCGCCGCTTTCCCGGTGGTCGGCCCGCTCCCTGACTGCCGGAGGAACGGAAACTTGCCGAGGCTCAGGGCGGCGCCGTCGGGTCCGGTCACCTCCACCCACATCTCCCCAGAAGCG
>Ga0187850_10001986_pt1 | contig 19968 bp, 18 predicted proteins | sample June2016WEW_4_15_FD_132436 | JGI IMG/M metagenome (GOLD analysis project Ga0187850, IMG submission 132436) | Peatland microbial communities from SPRUCE experiment site at the Marcell Experimental Forest, Minnesota, USA - June2016WEW_4_150 | ecosystem: Environmental > Terrestrial > Soil >... | reverse complement strand
TGGCGGTATCTCCGCTTTGCCTGGGTGGAAATGTTTTTGGCTGGACAGCGGATGAAGCAACGTCTTTCCGTTTGCTTGATGGGTTTGTGGATGCCGGACTGGAGTTCATTGACACGGCCGATGTTTATTCGGCCTGGTTGCCGGGTCACGTAGGCGGCGAGTCGGAGACGGTGATCGGTAACTGGCTGAAAAAGTCGGGAAAGCGGGACAAGGTGGTGCTGGCAACAAAGGTGGGCATGATAGAGAAGGGCGCCGTGTCGCTGAAAAAACAGTACATCCTCGACTCGGCAGATAAGTCGCTGAAGCGGCTTCGGACAGATGTAATCGACGTGTACTGGGCGCATAGAGACGATCCGGAGACACCGCTTGAAGAGTCTCTGAGTGCATTCAGCAGCCTGATTACCGCAGGTAAGGTGCGAGTCATTGGCGCCTCAAACTATTCAGGCGCGCGGCTGCGCGAGGCTCTGAGCGTGAGTGCGCAAATGCGTCTGGCACGATATGAAGGGCTGCAACCGCATTACAATCTGGTGAAGCGAAAGGACTACGAGACCGATCTCGAACCTGTTGCACTGGCGGAAGGACTGGCCGTAACCCCGTATTTCTCTTTGGCGATGGGCTTTCTGACCGGCAAATACCGCTCGGAGGCGGATCTTGGGAAGAGTCCGCGAGGCGGAGGAGTGAAGCAGCTTCTGACGCCTCAGGGGTTGAATGTGCTTGCGAGGCTGGAGGAGATTGCGCAGGATCGGCAGTCGAAGCCCGGCACCGTTGCAATTGCGTGGTTGGCGGCGCGGAAGAGCATTACGGCCCCGATTGCAAGCGCTACCAACGCGGAGCAGCTTGCTGACCTGGTGCAAGCGACCCGGTTGGAACTGAACGCTGAAGAGATCGCTCGACTTGAGGCGGCAAGCGACGGGCTCTAGCGGAAAGGAAAAGGCAAGTGGGAAACGCGGATGTGCGCGCTCGCCTCTTTCCTACAACGGGATGGCGGTCATGGGAGGGGCCGATGCATTTGCCATCGCTCGAATCTGAGTACCTACTCCATGATGGATCCCACACGCTCCGGCATTCCTCCCGTACGGCCTAAAGAAGAACCGGAGGATTGAGCGACTATGCGGTTTGACCTTCCTATCCTCACAAATTCTCTGTTAGGGCTGATATCAAACCTGACTTTTTGTTGATGAAATAAAATCATTATGGAAAAAGAAACTTCAAGAGTAGAAGCCTTCAGCGATGGTGTATTTGCCATTGCTTTAACCTTGCTGATCCTTGGAATAAAAGTTCCCGATCTTAATAATTCTGCGTCTAGCGATAATCTTTATCGCTCACTGGTGAACCTCTGGCCATCATATTTTGCTTTTATCCTTAGTTTTGTGGCCGTTTTAATAATGTGGATTAACCATCATGGTTTTTTTAAATACCTTAGGAAAGTTGATGCAGCCTTTTTGTATGCCAACGGATTCCTTTTGCTGACGGTAACCTTTATAAATTTCCCCACAGCTATCCTTGCACAGTACTTTAAAACGCAGGCATTCAATATTGCTTCGGCTTTCTATTGCGGTTCAATGTTAATAATCAACGTTGCTTTTAATCTTCTATGGTTTGCAGCTGCTTACAAGCGGAAATTAGTAAAAGATGAGATTACAGATGCTCTGATTATTAAAATCCGGAATGCTTATTGGCTTGGTTTTTTCATTTATTTCGCTGCTTTCATCCTCTCATTCTTTTTGCCTTTTATTGGTCTTTCAATTTCCATTTCCCTATGGATTTTCTGGACGATTTTAAATTATGACAAACCCAAGAAAAATACTAAAATGCAATTGCAGTGATATTCAACGTCCCTTGATACAAAGATGTTTCCGACTCACTTGCGCAAGTGCTGCGGATTCAGCTACGCAGGTCTGAGCCTAGTCGATTATAATCGCAGCCGCGAGATAGTTGTCGCGGCGGAGAACAAGCGCACGCACTGCATGTGGTTCTCCTCAGGGGACATTTACAACCGGGTGCGCACGGACTACTCGCATACCAGAGAGGCCACCAGCCGTCTCCCTGCTTCGCACGCCGGGTCAAACTCCGGCTAAGATGTTTGATCCGAAAAGTCTGGTTTGGACAAGAGTGTGCAGGTATACAGGAAATGAGAAAATGATCGAAGAAACGTTCAATAAAATCAAAACCAAGATTCAGACGACAACCTCCATCACCGCCGGGAAGAAGACCGAGCTGCTGACTTTGCTCTCGGCGCTTGAATCGGAGATCAGCGCGCTTTCCAAAGCCCAGTCAGAGCATGCAGAAAGCATTGCCGGCTTCGTTGAACGCTCAGCCCATGAAGCGACGAGGCGAGAGAAGGATTCTGAGTTGCTTAGACTTTCCATCGCGGGTTTGACTGCTTCGGTGAAAAACTTTGAGGTGTCACATCCACGACTGGTGAGGGACATCAACTACATTAGTACCGTACTGGCAAATATGGGAATATGAAGATCAAAATTCCATGAATGCGGAATCGTCCCCGCAACTGGACGAATCTCAACAGTCGACTGTCAGCTTGAAAGCCTTCACACACGACAACGCGCAACCTCAACGTCGTGAGCAACTGCAATAGCTACTGCTTGATCACGATAAACCATGCAGCAACAATCGGACCCATTGGACCGCGGCCACGTCCTCCCGGCGCAGGTGGCGCCTCGCCAGCGGGCGGGACAGGAGCCGGACCGCGCTCAGGCTGGAAGAGGTATGCGTTGTGCGTCACTGGATCAACCGTTATCGTTTTCGCGCCGCGGAACGTGTCTACCGTGGCAACCGTCGTGTACGTGTTGGGCGAATCCTGGTGGACGACTGTGACGTTGCCCTCGCCCCCATTCGGAATGTAGATCAGCTTTTTCGACGGATCCCATCCCAGAGCGTCAACGCGCGTGCCATTCTTGATGGTCGCCACGATTTTGCCGGTGTCTGGATCAACGACGACGGATGTGTTATTGCAGCCTGAGAAAACACGGTTCGACGCTTTGTCATACGCGATTCCTGTTGGTCCTTCACACGGCGCGAGCGGCCACGAGGCGGTCGCCTTCCAGGTCTTGACGTCGATCACCTGGATCGTGTTCTTGTTTTCGTTGTTGACGAAGATGTGTCCTTTGCCATCTGCCGCAGCGCCTTCGGGCCCGTTGTCTTCGAGCTCGACGGTAGCAACGACGTCACCGCTCGTTGGATCGATCGCGGTGAGAGTGCCGGGGTTGCTGTGATTCGTCAGAATGATTTTGTCATCGGGCTCATCGTACATGATGCCGTCGAGACCGGGGCCGATCTTGATTTGTTTGATCACTGCCAGTGTCTTCAAATCGAACATGGTGACTGTCTGATCGCCGCCATTCGTCGTAAAGCCATGACCAGCCTTGGTGGCGATGCCTGCGCCATGCACGCCAGGCGTGTTCGGAATGTCACCGAGTACTTTGCCGGTGGCACCTTCGACCACCATCATGTGGGTGGCACGCGAAACGAACACGCGCCCTGTGGCGGCTTCGACGGCGACATAGTCCGTACCCCCGTCACCCTTGATATCAAACTTCTCAACCTTGAACGTCTGCGCGTGCCCGATGCAGGGCACGGCAACGGTGATTGCGATGAGAATCGCAGATGCAGTCAGTAAGCGTCTGTTCATACGGTCTCCTTTGTGGCTTTATAAGTAAGTGTAAAGGCTTCACCCGGGATTTCGACCTTGGCTTCTCAGGATGCGAAGTATACAGCAATCGACTGAGCTGTGACCAAAGCTTTTAGAAGCTCATCACCGAGAGCCTCACCAGTACCCACTAAGAGTGGGCTTCTGGTCCGCCACCTCGTCCTCCCCGCGCGCCTTGCCGGAACGGAGGAGGTTTCTCGATTCCTGGGGGAGGAGATCAGCACTTCCACCTACTTGAACATCATGGACCAGTACCGGCCCTGCTTCCGCGCACAAGGGAACGCGGAGATCGGCCGCCCGATCACAGCCAGCGAATACCTGGAAGCCATCGGCGCGGCACGAGCAGCTGGACGTTGGCGCTTTGACGGAGAACGCCGAAGATTCTGAATGATCCGGTGGTGCGCCGTGGATGGAGTTTTCGCGGAGCACGGAGTATCCCAAGACATCAATAAATCAGTGTTGTCAGGTGCTGATTCACTCTGCGGAGGCACCGTGCGTTAGTAGCTCGATCAGACGCTCCTCGAAGGCATCGGCATCCGTTCCGAGATCGCGTGTGGCGCCTGTGTAAACGAGCTTTCCTTTGGCGATCACGCTGATTTCACTGCACAGGTTGCGGATTTCTTGCGCGTCGTGACTGCTGAGAAACGTCGTCACCTGCTCCCTCCTCGCCAGGTCCCGCAGCAGATTCCACATCTCGCGTTTCGCAGGCAGGTCAAGGCCGCGCGTGGGCTCGTCGAGGAAGAGCACTTTCGGGTTCCCCATGAGCGCACGCGCAATTTCCACGCGCCGCTTCATGCCCGTGCTGTATGTTCCAATCAGCTTGCCGCGGAATCTGACGTCAAGATGCACGCTGTCCAGGATGCGCTCGACCTCATCTGCCGGATTCGAATGGTGACGGATGCGGGCAAAATACTCCAGATACTCGCGCGCCGTCCACGCCGACTGACTCTCGCTTGTTTCATCGCTTACCAGACCGACAAGTTTCCGCACGGCGAGTGGTTCTTTGACGATATGGTGGCCCCACAGCTTTGCTGCGCCCGCGCTGGGGGGAAGGAGCGTCGTCAGCATGCGAATCATCGTTGTCTTGCCCGCCCCGTTGAGACCCAAAAACCCGTATAGCTGCCCCTTCGGGATCTTGAGCGTAACGCCGTCAACAGCCACGAAACTGCCGAACCGACGCGTCAGGCCTTGGGTTTCCACTGCATAGTCACCATTGGAAATCATCGAGTCCTCCTCCACCGCACAACGGCAGCGCCGAAACAGAGCAAGGGAAAAACGACGGAAACAGCCCCCATCTCATAGATCGCGCTCGAAACCTGCGCCTCGATGGCGCCCCGTGCGCTCAGAGTGCGGGTGCGATCGTCTCCGTCAACATGGTATTTGGCCGTAACATTGAGCGGGTAGCGGAGGCCGCCGATGTCCCATGGGTTCATGGGGACAAGCGTGATCGGGACACGGGCTATCCAGCCGGTCGCCACATGGTGGCCGTCAGCCGCTGTAGGTCCGAGATCGCTCGGGTACGTGTGCGTTTCGAGGTGCTGAACGTCAAAAGCGGAGTCATTCGAGCCGACCTTCGCCACCAACCCAGCATCCCCGGTTACCTGGATTTTAAGATCCGTCACACGCTGATTCGCGTCAACGGGCAGAAGAATCATCAAATCCCGCAGCGTGCTTTCATCTGTTCCATAGGGCCATTCATCGCGGTTGAGGATCGTACTGCAGCAGCGTGCGGGGAGTGGGCGGTCGGGAAGCGTGAGCGCCAGGCTGCTGAGCCCGCGCGCGAAGAGTCCGCGAATCGCAGGCGCGCGATTGGCAGGCGGAGCGGGTGTATCGTAATTCCTGTCGGCGAAAATGACAGGGAAAAAGAACAGCAGCAAAATGCCGATGGTGATCACCCATCGTTGGCTCCGAGTCGTTTCCCACGTTTCGACGCCCTGTGCGCAGAGAAACACCCACGCGGCCAGCGCGAAGGCGCTGCCAATTACGACGAATATGCTGATCCATGTAAGAGTCTTCGTGGCGGGGATATTTCCTGCGACGAGAGTGAATCCGAGCGCATTTTTCAGAAGAACTGCCGGGCTGGCGAGCGTGAGGCTGCCGGTTCGCGTGGCGCCGTTGCCCTGTGCCACCAGCAACTCCTGGAGCGGCGCCAGGCCTGCGTAGGTGAGAAGGATGCCCATTCCGGTGGCGATTGGCGGTGCAACGTTGCTGCCAATGAAGAGGACACCGACGAGCGTCCCGACGGCGATGCTTGCGACCAGAAGACCCGGTGTCCAGATCAGGAATTCCCTGAGGATGTGAGGCATGCCCACGTGAAAGGTGTACACAAGCATCATGGGAACCAGTGCAACGTAGTAGGCGCCGGCGAGGGAGAATAACACGAGGATCTTCGCCATGAACCAGTGACGGCGTTCTACAGGTGCCGTAAAGACGCTTTCCACGAAACGATTGGCGCGCGGGCTCGCGATCGCGCCGGCCGCGAAGGGAATAAAGGCCATGGGAACGAGGAAATACGCAATAATGCCGTAACCGTCGAGCCAGGTATCCTGGGTTCCGACCGTGGCGAGAACGCCAACAGCCAGGAGGATTACTCCGGCGCCAAGCCATGCGAATCGGCCTCGCATCATGGCTTTCAGCTCTTCCCGATACAATGTTCCAAGTTCATTCATAGAATGGTGACTCCCGATGTACTCATGGATTGCCTTTGCGGCCTGGAAATGGAGCCCAATCTTTCTGCGTTCTCGTCTTTCTCGTGTAACCCGATCGTCGCTTCATCACGGTCCCGATGTAGTCCGAGACCTTAAGCCGGCAAGCGGTCGATAGCTTAGCGCCCGGATCGACATGAAGTCAAAACCCGAATCTCACTGTCAGTTGTATGCGTCGCGTAGGCAACGCGGACACCGCCCGTCCAAAGAATGGTGAACTCAGGTCTCCCATGAAAGCGGCATAATTTACATGGTTCAATACGTTGAACGCATCCAATGCGAGCGTTGTCACCAGGCCCTTCTCTTTCTTGCTTCTATTCCAAAAAAAGTCCCGCGAGCAACGCAGGTCAAGGCCGGTGAAACCAGGACCCTCTAAACTGTTGCGAGGAATTCCGGGCGGCCGCGCATTGGACAGGCCCGTATGGTAGGGATCCTGCCCCGTGGTCATTGAGTAGGGCTTTCCCGAAGCGACGGTCAGAGCCACTCCCAGGTTAAACCGCATTCCGGGGCTGAAGCTTTCCAGTAGATTCAGGCGCTGCCGCTGGTCAAAGTCCGCGCGTGACCACTCTCCGGAAAGGTCGTACTGGTTTGCCGGAAGCCATGATAATCCTCCCGTGTTATTGTCCGTACGGCTTAGTGTGTACTGAATTAGGCCCGTGAAGAAATGCGTCATTTCTCCCCGAAGAGTGATATCGAGAGTGTTAGCTGCCTGCCGGCCCGATGATTCGATTTGGTAGATGGCTCCGAGCGTCGAGTTTGGACGAGCTAAATAGTCTGGCCCCACCGGCGCATTGATATCTCGCGAGCGAAACAGATCGATTCCGCGCGAGCCGCTATAGGTTATTGCCACAGTTGTTTTTGTCGCAATCTGCCGTTCCACACCCAGGCTGTATTGAATTGTGTATGGCTCGCGCACTGTTGGATCGAGTCGCTCCACATTGATCGGCTGAGCGTCCAGCGAACCAGTTTCTGGAATTGGAATTGGATAGCTCGGATTGGTAATCAGATAGCTCCTGAGCCGCTGTCCGTTATAAAGGAGCAGATCTCCCATGGGACCCGCGCCCGTGCGGTCGTAAAACATCCCGGCACCACCACGAATCACGGTTTTGCGGCTCTTGCCCAGCCCATAGGCGAAAGCAACTCTGGGCGCGAAGTCTCTGTTGTCATGCAGGTAATTTTGCCAGTTGTAACGCAGGCCCAGCGACAGGGAAAGGTTGGGACGTACTTTATACTCGTCCTGAACAAACCCGCCCAATTCCTTTTGCAGGAAACGTACATGCCCGGAACCTTGCTGCTGACTGAAAGCGTAAGGGTCTTGGGCTTCGTAAGATTGAAGAGTGGAGAAATAGAAAGTGCCTCCGAAATTTTTCCGATTATCGATGCCCCGATAGCTCCAATCGGGGACATTCAATCCAAATTTAATCAGGTGTTTCCCCGAAGACCAGCTCAGGATCTCGTTCAGCTGAGCATGACTTTCCGTGGTTAACACATCCGACTGCGAGCCGCCGCCTGTAAACGCCCCGTTGACCACAATTTTGGGAGCCGAACTCACGCTGCTCGTTGAATGGACTTCTCGTCCGAGGAGGATTTGAAACTGGCTTAGCCAGCGCGGAGACGGCGTCCACCGGTCGTTGAGGATGAGGTCGTGCTCATATTGATCGGAATTTGTGGCAGCCTCGGGCAGAACGAGACCGCCGACGCCCTGATTGGAGCCGTGATAATCAATTTCATTGTATTGCAGGAAGGCAGTATGGCTTTTGCCGAACTGATGAATCAAACGAGGCGAGAGTTGAGTGTTCCTCGTGGGGCTTGATACTGCCTCCTGGACAATGCCGGAGAGGCTCTCGGCAAATACGAACGATTGCAGGTCCTCTTCCTGACGAGTTCCTGAGAGAAGAAAGGATGTGGTCTTGCTGTTTCCCACGGGGCCGGTCAAGACGCCCTCGAAAATACGGCGCTGCTCGGGAGCTCGAACGAGTGCGAATGGATCGCGGGCGTTCAGTCGAGAATCGCGGAAGAGGAAATTGAATGTGCCGTGGTACGCGGAGGTTGCGGACTTGGTTATCACCTCGATGATTCCCTTGCCGGGACGCATGTACTCCGCCGAATACGGATTTTGATTGATCCGGACCTCCTGGATGGCAGAGGCAGAAACCCCGAGGCTGTTTACGACCATCCCGTCCACGATTAATTGAGTCCCGCCGGCGCCGATCGCCCCGGCATCAAGAAACATCGACATGGTCGCAATGTAGTCCTGGTCGAAGACAGGCAGTTTTTCGAAGAGATTCTGACTAATTGCCGCCGCGTCCCGGTTTTCCGCCATATCGGTTGACACTTTGACCGTATCGCCGGCAGCAACGGAAACGTCCGTGTTTATTACTGCCAGAGCCAACGTGATCGTCATTGGCGCGATCGGCGCTCTGGCGACCGTGAGGGCAGTGGTCGAGGTTGTGAATCCCTTATGCTGAACCTCGATCGAGTAAGTCCCGGGCGGAACCGCCGCCAAGCTGAATCTGCCCCATTTATCTGTCCTGGTATGTGACAGGACCCTCCCGCTTCCGAGCTTGAGTGTGACGATTGAGTCAGGGGCAGAGGCGCCACTGGGATCGAGAACAGTCCCCTCTATGGTAACGACATAGGCAGGATTCTGGGCCAGTGCGCTGCTGACCAGAATCACAGTCACAACAACTGGAGTTAAAGCGTACAGCCAGTGCTTAATCATGATCGGCAATATCTACCTCTCAGATCGCTTCCACTCGATTTAGCCGGAAGAACTCCCCGATCCAGTCGTCGCGCAGCCTCCAGATCCTCTAGCAGAAGCGCCGCACTCTCGTATCACGCTGTCTCATTTTGTGGCGACTGAGGCATGGTTTACTTTTCGAATTAACCTGTCCCTCTATGATGAGATGACTTCAGCGTTATTTCTTGGCCTTGGGCGGAGGCACTTTCCCGTCAGGTCCCAGAGAGACCTCTACCTTCTTGCCTCCTTTTTCTACCACGGCTTCGTATCCTGAAAAGACACCGTTTGTCGTGACCGATTCAAATCTGTCGACCTTGTTCTGCCCCAGACTCTTTTTTACTTCGGCCTGCACCGCGGGCGGAAGCGACTCAATATCAGCCTGCTCCTCGAGCTCCGTCACCTTGCCGGTGGTATCGATCAGCATGTCTCTGGAGCGGCCGTTTACCGTCGTTTCGATCTCATATACGGTCTTTCCACCTTCGTTCTCAGAGGAAATTCCAACGATCGTCGCGCCTTTGGTCTGCTCCTGGGCCGTTTTTTGAACCGCTGCGGGAAGATCCTTCATCTGTAATTTCTTCTCGCCCTCCTCTTTCTTGGCGCTTTCCTTTTTCGGCTGCGCTTTAGTTGTCGCCTGCTGTGCGAAAGCGGTTCCGAAGCACAACAGACAAAAACTCAGAACAAAGAGTATAAAGTTGCCTTTCTTGACTGACCTCATTTCAATTCTCCTATTCAAAGAGATGTGGTCGGGCGATCCCATCCGTCATGGTTCCGGCTTTTTCCTGCCGGATGGTCACCATTCGAGGCTGCCCTCCGCGTGTGTTCACCCGGCGTGCATGACCAGAATCCACGGATGCCTCCTCCTGATTCGCGCGGTCTACGATAACACACAACCATACGGATGCCACAGGTTACAGGACCAAAGATGAGAGAATGATGAGAGGCAATCCCAAGGTCAGTCGAAGCCTACGTCGCTTTCACGCCCACAAGCTCATTGCCAGGATACCGCGCACCCGAGGTTTGAGAGTACGCGATCGCGGAAGGCGGGGTCCTGGCGTCATCATTGCGCCTGAGGGATGCTACGCTTCCTCAGCTCTGTCAAAGCGCCGCTGCAGCCTGATTCTTCTCTAAGCGAAACCTGCGTATTTACGCTTCGTGCGCTGGAGGATGTGGTTCTGGGAAAGTTTACAAACAGGCAAACGCCCTTCACTTCGAGTCCATGCCACAGGTTCCCGCGGGATCTATGGAACGAGCATCGCAAGGGGTATCGGAACTGGAGAGGTATTTCGTGCCTGTGCCCGCGCACGACAATACGCCCGCTGAAATCTTGTTTTAGTCGGTCCAATGATCACTCATGGCCGAATCCCAGCATGCGACATCTGGACTATCGGTGATCTATTTTGTCACTTGGTTCTGAGCTTCCTTTTCCTTTGCGGTCAGCGATTCATGCGCTTCCTCGGACGCACTCTTGCCAGCCTGCTGGGCTGCAAGGTCCTTCGCCTTCTCCGAGAGCACTACGGTATCCGCCTGGGGCACAAGTTGCTGTGCAACCTGCTTCGCTACCGCTTTTGCATCAGATTGCGGGGTTTGGGTAGCCTGGGTGGCCTGAGGTGCTTCTACGGCATGCTGGCTTGCTGGGTTCACCTGCATATTTCACACATCCTCTCGATCGGTGGACAGAGTCCATTGATCGGAAATTAATTTTCGGTACTTATCCATCGGCAGATTTCGAATGTGCATTAGGCCAAATCCCTAACTTACTAGTAACGCGTCCTTCGCCAAAACTGCAGCCGCTTTGAAACGATTGACTTTCCTCACATTGGATCCGAAACTTCCAGACCATGATACTCACGATCCTGCGGCTTCTCTCTTGGACCCTGACCGCCCTCAGGGTGCGGTCTGAATTGGCACTCGAGAATCTCGCACTCCGTCAGCAGCTCGCGGTGCTCCATCGACAGCATCGGCGGCCGAGAATTTGCAAGTCGGATCGAGTCTTCTGGCTGCTGCTATCCCGATTCTGGGGAAATTGGAAAGAGACCCTGGTCATCGTCCGGCCCGAGACCGTTCTACGCTGGCATCGAAAACGCTTTGCCTCCTACTGGACCCGCCTATCGCGTAGGAGACGTCCCGGGCGGCCAGCAAAGGAACGGGAGATCCGGGAGCTGATTCGGAGAATGGCGAAATCTAACGTCTTATGGGGCGCACCGCGGGTACACGGCGAACTCCTGAAGCTGGGAATCGACATCTCGGAGAGGACTGTTTCTCGGTGGATGCCGAAGCGAAGGAAACCGCCTTCCCAAACCTGGAGAGCATTCCTGGATAACCATGTTGGCGACCTTGTGTCGATAGATTTCCTCACAGTGCCGACAGCCACGTTTCGCGTCCTGTTCGTCCTGATCGTGCTTGCGCATGATCGTCGCAGGATTGTGCACTTCAACGTGACGGAGCATCCGACGGCCGAGTGGACAGCATAGCAAATGGTCGAGGCGTTCTGCGATGGAGAATCGCCGCGTTACCTGGTCCGCGACCGAGATGGCGTGTACGGGGCGTGGTTCCGGGACCGGGTGAAGGCCCTCGACATCGAGGAAGTTGTCACTGCGCCTCGCTCTCCATGGCAGTCCCCGTATGTGGAGAGAGTGATCGGGACCCTGCGCCGGGAGTGCCTGGATCACGTCGTCGTACTCGTGGAAGCACACATGGGGCGAATCGTGCGGCGCTACGTGAGCTATTATCAAGGGGCCAGGACTCACTTGGCGTTGGAAAAAGATGCGCCGGAGCCTCGTTCCGTTCAGCCGCCTGAGGAGGGAAGAGTGATCGAGATCTCGGAAGTCGGCGGTCTTCACCACCGATACGAGAGACGCGCGGCGTAGTTTGCGTTGGTTCCGCCCGCGGTCTCGAAATCTCTATCCCATAAGGTCGCCATTCGCACACTGCACTTTCAACCATCCTCAGACGATACCGTGGCCATCTCCTGCCGGGAATCGGCGGCTCCTACATTTCGGTGCAGAACAAGTGGTTGAGCCCTGCGCAGGATGAGACAGTAGTGCAAGGCCAGTCCGGCATGCCGACGCATGAAGACCGGTCCGACAGGATATTGGCGGTGGACAGGTTCGTACTTGAGAGATCATGTCAACTTCCCAGCCTCTCCGCCCTGGCAGGATTCTAGACCCCGCTCTACCTATTGACTGAATCCTTTACTCTGTCTTGTGTCTCCTTGCGAACCAGGCGGGTCTCCTTCCACGAGATTATTGCAACCAGCAGGACCCCGACGACCAGGCCCCAGCCCAGGCCATTGGTCAACCCGAGGCCGATTCCCAGTTCCCGCGGATTAAAATTGGCCGGGTCGCGGAGGGGCAACATCTGGCGGAAGAAGCCCGGTGCGACCTTCCCGAGGAACACCCCAATTGCAGTTCCAGCGGCCCCGAAGCCTAAGGCCGTCCCAACGACAGTCGCAAGTGCCTTCGTTATGTTCATCTTATCCTCCGAGTCTCGGACAGAGAATGTCCATGCTCCCTGCGCCGAGCTTCTCAGTGATCCGGTAGTGCAAAATGGTCTGGCCGATCTCGGACATGTCGGCCCCCGGTACGGCAAGTCAGGGCGTGATGCTGTGTGGTGGAGCCATTATATGCGAAAGCGGCTTTTTAAAGAAAGGGAAAGGCTTGCCGCCCTAATAGAAAGGCAGCAGAAGGAACGGATCAGACCCCGCAACCACGGTTGCTCATTGGCCCTTGTCTTCCGCTGAGGCTGAAATCGGGGACAGACGCAAGAGCCGCTCCGATGAGCGGCTCTTCCATTTGTATTAGGTAGAATGGAATCGAAATCGATCCATTCCGATCCCGTTCACCAGTCTGCTACTTTGGCGAAGACTTGGCCTTAGTGAATTTGGTCTCAAAGATCGGCGTCCACGTCTTACCATCCAAAGATATCTCCCGCTTTTCCACATCACTCGTGAAATCTGGGGCAAATACGACGGTTCCCTTCATCTTATACTGTTTGTCTCCCAGTGCCATGGTTCCAGAATAGGATACCGTGTTGGAGTCAATCGAGTAATTGACAGTTTCGACCCCTCCTTCACTGTCGAAGCCATTCCACGTGAACTTCTTGTTCACTGGGTCGTAGCCATCGATCTCAACCCACTGTGAGGGTCCAGAAGGTCCTTTCTCTTCCCCACGAAATTCCACAAAGAAACCGCCCAATATTGGGCGGACAGTGAACTTCCCGCTGAATTTTCCAGCAGGTCCGAGCGGAGTAGCTTTGCTTTCCCCTTCATAAGTCCAATCTCCGACCCAAATTCCCAGCTTCTTCTGCTCCGGTCCAGCTTTAGGAGCTGGAGCCTGCGCCCGGGCGGCTAATGCGAAAAGCAACGCTATCAAGCCAACCGCAATAACAGTTCGTTTCATAGATTGCTCCTTCAAAGTTTCAACATTGTGATTGAAGAGAACCAACCAACAGCTACGCACTGCCTGCCAATGACTTTCGGCGAATCCGTTCTAGATTCTGACCTCGCCGCGCAATAGGAACTTGGAGATGACCCGATGCTAAGCCCGATTCAAACGTAAGGTCAATAGCAATGCATCGCTGCGGAACGTTCATGCACGACAGCAGGCTTGGAAGGGCCTTCGCATCGACTGCCCTCCCGACCGATAACTCCCCTGGATCGCTCATGGAGCTACTGCACCTTGTTGGCATGACCCGCAACGCACTGCCAGCGTCCGTCGCGTTTTGCGAAGATGTCGGTATAGCGGTACGTTCCTCCCGTGTGCTTGCCGTTGAGAGTGCTCTTCTCCATCCGCAAACCATGGACAATTCCTGTTTCACCGAGTATCAACACTTTCATCTCGCCTGTGGTCGCAGACGCGACCTTGTATGCCCCGCCTCTCATGTTAGCCAGGAACTGTTTCTTAGGTGTGATCGCTCCAGCAACATTATTTGCATATTCAGCAGCGAGCATCTTGTCAAACGCCGCCCAGTCGTTTTTTGCGCTCGCTGCCGCCAACTCCCGCTCGATTTGGATGAGAGCCTGCTCCTCCACCCCCATGGGCATAGAGTCAGCTACGGGCAGGTCGCTAAGGTCAATTCCAACTTGCCAAATCGTGAGGCATTGTCATAGGCTACCGCTGTTGCGGAGCCAGCCACTGCGTATCAACGATATCTGCCTCCGCACGGAAAGGATCGTCATGGACAAGAGGATCATCGAACTCGCACTCGAAGCACTTCACAAGCATATGGCCGCAGTTGATGCCGAGATTCAATCAATCCGAGACCGGATAAAAGGCGGGATCTCTCCGAAAACCGTTAGCCCCGTTGCCCGGAATCGAGCAGGTAGAAGTGCTGCCCGACGCAAAGCTCAAAGCGAAATAATGAAGAAGTATTGGGCCGAGAAAAGGGCCCAAGCTTCAAAAGCACAAGCCGCTAAGAAGCCGAAGTCGGCAAAGCGGAGGTCTGGACCGCAGTCCGCAGCCGCCAGGAAGGCGGTGAGCAAGAGGATGAAGGCATACTGGAAGGCAAGAAAGGCCGCGGAGGCGAAGGCGGAAAAGAAGTCTGCTTGATTGCTTGCTGATCTGGACAGGAAGACGCCAGGAAACAGCGGGTGGGAGGCGGCTCACTCGGAAGTGCGGTATGAGGGTTGGGCCGTTGACGGGCCACATGGTAATCCACCCTGGAAGGACCTGATGCCAACGGGGTTTTGTCAAGATGCCGACTCTCTGATCAGACGTACCACTTCAGGTCCATGTCAGTCTGCTTCTACATCGGCAACCACAAAACCATCATTACGGTGTGCGTGAATTACTGACCTGAATTCTGCGATGATCCTTTTCGTGTGTTCCTGGGAGGTCTTTGTCGGAACGGGGTGCGACAGGTTGGCACGAGGATTGAGAGTTTCGATCAGATCAGATTCGATGTTGTTCACAGCGGCACTCTCCAGATTATCAGGATCGGCCACCCATGCAATGTGGGTCGAGCCGGCTTTCTTCAAGGCGCGTGCCATCTGAAATTGGTATGCTTGCCACATAGCCCCATGGTTCTTCTTGCCAGCCTCTGTGAGTGTCTCTTCGGATACGTATGCCCGCCAGATGCAAGCCCGTTCGTCCTTCAGCTCTTCCAAGATTCGTGCGTGGAGGTGGGTTGTCATTCCGAATCCGGCCTTACCGAGATAAATATTTTGCCAAAGGCCATTACCTTCGTATCGACCCCAGAGGTAAAAACCCTGTTGGGGAGCAATGCCAGCGCATATTTCTCCTGCTTTTGATCCATAGCGCCAATGCTCTGGTGATCCAGATTTAAGTCCTTTATGATCGGGATCTGACTTAATGAATTCGTAAAGGGGCCGAAGAGATACTATATCGCTCTGCAATTTGGCATTCTCCTATATCCAAGTGGTGCGCTGGGAACATTGACACTTTTGCCCGGGAAAACCAGAAAGAACATGCCGCTGGAGTCGGTTCGGAGGGATTCGAGACTGTCCTGGCCCGAACACTCGGCGACATTATCATGACGTTCTGCGATGGCGGTTTGTCCCAAGTGGCAGCAAAATCCACGACGATCATGAAGTATGGGCAGTCAGGGTGATTGAAGGTGCCAAGGGCATCATGAAGCCGGCCTGTGTCGAGGGGTTCCTCGATCTCGTGGCGCATCATGCCAGGCTTGATGGCGGCGAAGTCGTTCAGGCATTGCTCAACCCAGCCGACGTAATCCTCGGTTGACGTGATCGCCGAGGTAGCGGACGCGGTAGCGAGCACCGCGACAATCCCTATCAGTCTGTATGCGCTTTTCAAAGATGCTTCCCGGTCCGAGAAAACGAAATCTCGTTCAATGCTGGTCCTGCCATCACAGGCGAGGTCGCGATTGGCATAAGTGTGAGACGCAAAAACACCGTGGCCAGGCTCAGCGCCTGACCTACCTCGAGGCTCTAGGGGGATTACTGCGGGTATTCTACGCCTGATGTATCAACGCGAGAAGAGGATTATTGAATCGGCGCTGCGCGTTGCTGGACGCCGACGCCCTTGACGAGCTGCACTTCGGAGATGGTTTGACCCTGCGCAACCTGACGCATCCCAGAGGAATCCAGATTACGGCCGATGCCGATTCTCATAGCGAATCTAGACGATCAACCCTTCGGGCGCTTGAAGTAGAAAGTGTTCGTGTACGATCTGGCTCCGAGCGATTCTGCACCTTCAAAAACCAATTCCCAGCCATCCTGTCCCAGTTTCGAAAAAGTCTTCGCTAGGCTATCGTAGTTTTTGCCACCCGGCACCTCTATCGATTCCCGCTTCTCCCCTTCGTCTGTGAAATAGACGATGGTTGCAGTCAAAGGTCCCTCCACCCCCTGGACTGACGAGGGCGTTCTATTAACATCGGTGACCACACAGTATTCATATTTCTGTGCCAAGGCTTGTTTGGCCTGGGCGGGATTTGATTGCCCTCCCGCATGTGCTGAGAGCATCAGGATCAGCATCGTGGCAACGACAACGGCAACTGTCACCAGAGTCAATCTCTTGATCATCATGGCGAGTCTCCTCAGAGAAAGAGGTGGGAAGCATTGATAACGTCGAAGGATCACTTCATTAGATCGCCCAGGCGGCGCTGGGGTTCAGAGACTTGGCTACATGCCGGCTGGGGCCCGGACAATCTCCCTCTGGCCCGCAGTTGTTATAGTAGAGCTGACCGTTGGCTGCAATTGAACAGACGGTGATGCAGATGACCAGTTTTGTCAGGATTTTCATGAGTCTCATTTTGCCATAATCGCATTGCAGTGCAGAATCACTGCCCCTGACGTCGGCGCTCCTCGGCCGGCCTAATAACTCTCACATCAACGATGAATCGTGCCATGTGGGCCAGGGTGCTCACAGTTTCAGTCAAATCCCGGTTTGTGGGCTTTTCAAAATCGAAGATGACCGGCACAAGATCCCGTCGAGGTCGGCATTCTCAAGCCAGTTTATTACTAGAGTGGCCATGCTGAGATCCGCCCCGCTGAGATCCGCTCTACTCAGATCTGCACTACGGAGGCCTGCCTCGCTGAGTTTCATCCCCGTCAGGTCTGGCCTGATATCGCGATTCTCCTCTCGCCACAAGTTCCAATCCGCAACGTCGTTTCTCTCAATAGCATCTTTCAACCGAGCAAGATGTTCTTCGTTCGCCATGACGATCTCCTCAGGATGACCGTTCCCGCGCATTATCGACCTGTGGCGCATTATTTTTGAAATAAAATCCCGACTTGCGAAACATTACGTGTGCGGAGGCTGCTTTGCGACAGATCGCCTGGCTCGAGCTTTACAAAGGACACTGGATGCTTGCTCACCGATGTGAAAGGCGAGTCTCCCAGCAGGCGCTGGGCTGACGAAAGAACTGCCCTGAAAGAGCTCGCTGAGGAAGGGTGAACAGTGGCGGGGCCGTATCCTAAGACGCTCGATTTGACACTGCCGCCGAGGCAGCGGTTTTACGGGTATGCCTTGATGCGAGCCGTTCATTGAGGCGAGGTGGGGAGCAGCAGGAGGCGAATGACTCATCCGTAGGATGACGAACTCGATTCGGCCAGCCGGGACCGACAGCCGGCGGTCTGACGCGGACAGCCGCGGAGAATGTACGGGCTCGACCTCACGCGGCGACGCTGTCCCCCCCTGGAGCGACCAACACGAATCGGCTGCCCTGACCGGGAGCGCTCTCCACCTCCATGTGGCCGCCCAGATAGCTCAAGCGCTCCCGTATGCTGAACAAGCCAAAGCCGCCAGTGCCGCTTTGGTAATCAATCCGTTCTGGCGCAAATCCAACTCCGGAGTCCGTCACCGTCACCTGGATCTTGCCTTCGTCAATGCGTGCAACCTCGACACGCGCTTGATCGACACCGGCATGCTTGACCACGTTGAAAAGCAGCTCGCGGACAGCCTCGAACAAAAACACACGCAAGAAATCGTCGGCGATCTCGAGGGTGTTCTCGATCTGAATGTCGACATTCAAGCCGTGCCGTTGTTTCACCTCGCGCTGCAACCATTGCAAGCCGGCGCCGAGACCTTGTTCGCGAAGCGCTGGCGGGCTGAGCTCGGACGTCAGCGTGCGGGAGGCTTGGATGGCCTCGTCCAGGGCCTCAACGATGTGACCAATAACCTGCTGCGATTCTTCCCAGGACTTGCGAGCCAAAACCGCCACGCCAAGTTTAGCGCCAACCAGCAACTGCTGAATGTGATCGTGAAGCACTTTGGCGAGCCTTTGGCGCTCTCGTTGCTCGGCTTTGACGAGCTCGGCGGCGAGGGCGCGCAACTGACCAGCTCGGTGCTCCGCATCCCGGCGGGCGCGGTCTCGGTCCACGTGGGCTCGCAAGGCAGTGATGCCAAACGCGAGGTCATCCGCAAATTCCGAAAGCAGGGAGGTCTGCGCCGCGCTAAAAGCATCGGGCTTGTCGGCGTAAATCGTGAGTGCGCCCAGAGCGTGGTTGCCCGATACCAAAGGCAAAGCGATGGACGATTGAAAGCCGTGTCTTGCAGCCTCTTCCCGCCAGGGAGCCAACTCCGGATCCGTGAGATAATTCCGGCCGAAACACACGGTGCGCAGGCGAATGCTGGTGCCGGTTGGTCCCCGGCCGCGCTCTTCGTCGGCCCACGTGATGCGGGCGCGCTCCAAGTATCGGCCTTCGCACCCAGCCGCACCCGCGAGACGAATCGTCTTGGCAGGATCACTTTCGGCGTAACCAACCCACGCCATGCGGTATCCGCCCAAATCGCAAATAATTCGACAAATCTCGTCGACGAGCTCCCGCTCGGTGGCGGCACGCACCAGCACTTGGTTGCATTCACTGGTCATCCGCAAGGTTTGATTTGCCTGCACAAGCTCGTGCTCAGCCTGACGCCGCGCGACCATACCTGCGAGCGCATTGGCAACCGCCAGCAGCAGTTCCTCCTCTTCGGCGCGGCGCTCATGCCCAGCTGCGAGATAGGTGCAGATCACGCCGATAGTCTCGCCTTCGAAGACGATCGGGACGCAATAGTGACCATGGTCCTTGATCTCCGAGTAGCGCGTGTCGTGGCAATCGTCAACGTGTGCACTAAATACCAGAGACTTCGACGCCGCGGCGCGGCCACACAAGCATTGTCCGAAAGGCACCGTTGCGCATGATCTGCGCACGGCATCGGTGAGGTTGCGTGCGGCCTTCATGCCCAGACGACTGCGGCTTTTTTCGACGAGAAAGACTGCGCCCTTGCTCTCGAGCGACAGCCACGGGATGGAGAGAATGCCATCCAGAGCTTTGTCCAATACTCGATCGAGAGGGACATCGAGGAGCGACATTTCGAGGGTTGACGCGATTACCTGCAGTGCGTCGCGCTTGCGTTTGATCTCGTCGTCGGTACGTTTGCGCTCCGTGATGTCCTTCACTACGTGCACGAAGGCTTCCATCTGTCGGTTCGGGCCGACGATGGGCCAGGCGGCAAGCTCAAAGGTGCGGCCATCCTGTTCATGGACTATGGTGGCGGGCTTGAGGGCTAGCGCCGCCTGCGTGCAGGGACATTCCGCGATGGGGACGCTGCTTCGATGCACGAGCTCGAAGCACTTCCGGCCGATGATCATCTCCCTCGGCATTCCCATTGCCACGCAGCCGGGCCTATTGATCTCGACGAACTCGTGGCTCTTCGAGATTACGCAGACGATGTCCGAGATCGCGTCGAAGGTGGCACTCCACCGGGCGGCCGAGAGGCGAAGTGCTTCCTCCGCCCGGGAGTGTTCCGCCTGCGTCTCGATGCGCCGCAGGGCGAACGCGATGTCGTCAGCCACTTCCCGGATCAGGTCGATCTCTTGGGAGTCCGAAGCCGCACCTCTCGGGAGCGACGCGAGCAACACGCCGTACACGGTCCCCTCGCTATCGAGCCGGA
>Ga0187850_10001971_pt1 | contig 20113 bp, 12 predicted proteins | sample June2016WEW_4_15_FD_132436 | JGI IMG/M metagenome (GOLD analysis project Ga0187850, IMG submission 132436) | Peatland microbial communities from SPRUCE experiment site at the Marcell Experimental Forest, Minnesota, USA - June2016WEW_4_150 | ecosystem: Environmental > Terrestrial > Soil >... | reverse complement strand
GCGGGCGGGGTGACGGTGTCGTACTTCGAGTGGGTGCAGGACCGGCAGGGCTTCTTCTGGAACGAGAACCTGGTCAACGCGCGGCTGAAGGAGATCATGGTGGAGAACTTCGAGCGGGTGGTGAGCTACGCCGAGAAGCACGGGGTGAATAACCGGATCGCGGCCTACATGCTGGCGCTGGACCGGGTGGCGTTCGCGATCAAGTTGCGGGGAATCTACGCCTAATCCGGAATGACAACCGACGCTTCCACGCCGCTGATGCGGCAATATCATTCCGTCAAGCAGCAGGTGCCGGGCGCGCTGCTGATGTTCCGGCTGGGCGATTTCTACGAGCTGTTCTACGAGGACGCGGTGACTGCGGCGCGGGAACTCGAGATCACGCTCACCTCTCGGAACAAGGAGAAAGGGCAGGCGATCCCGATGTGCGGGGTGCCGTACCACGCGGTGGAATCCTACATCGCGCGGCTGATCCAGCGCGGGTACCGGGTGGCGATCTGCGACCAGATGGAGGACCCGCGGTTCGCCAAGAAGTTGGTGAAGCGGGAACTGACGCGCGTCGTGACGCCCGGGACAGTCACAGAGACGGGCCTCCTGCGGCCGCACGAGAACAACTACCTGGCGGCGGTGGCGCGGGAGGGCGGGCGCGCGGGATTGGCGCACGTGGATGTGTCGACCGGCGAGTTTCGGACGACGGAACTGGAGGCGCCGGAAGTGGCGGCGGCGCTGGAGCAGTTGGGGGCGCGGGAAGTGCTGTGCGCGGCGGGGGTCGAGGCGGCGGCGACGGGGGCGCTGCGAACGGAGTTGGATGGGTGGATCTTCAGTTACGATCATGCCGAGAGGAGCCTGCGGGAGCACTACCGGCTGCTCACGCTGGATGGGTGCGGGCTCGGCGGACGGCCGCTGGCGGTGGGGGCGGCGGGAGCGATCCTGCACTACTTAGAGGATACGCAGAAGGCGGCGCTGGACCACCTGGACCGGCCGTCGTATTACGACCGCGCCGAGGCGATGATCCTGGATTCGGTGACGGTGCGGAACCTGGAGCTGATCGAGCCGATTTTCCCGGCGGAACTGGGCGGGCAGAAGGAGGCGTCCCTCCTGGGCATCATCGATCAGACGCTGACCGGGATGGGCGGGAGACTGCTGCGGGCGAGGCTGCTGCGGCCGTCGATGCAGGTGGCGGAGATCGAGGGACGGCAGGATGCGGTCGCGGAACTGGTTCGCGAGACGATCCGGCGGAGCGAGCTGCGCAAGGTGCTGGGGCAGATACAGGACCTGGAGCGGTTGCTGGCCAAGGTGACGATGGGGACGGCGAGCCCGCGGGACGTGCAGGCACTGGGGCGGTCGCTGGCCAAGGCCCCGGAGTTGTCTCCAAATCTCGACGAGGTGCGGGAGGTCAGCGAGCGGATTGGGGCGGCGATTGCCGACTCCCCGCCGGTGAATCTGGCCGATGGGGGGACGATCCGGGCGGGGTTCCATCGCGAGCTGGATGAACTGCGGGATATCAGCCGGAACAGCCGGCAGTATATCGCGCAGGTGGAGACGCGCGAGCGGGTGCGAACGGGCATCCAGTCGCTGAAGGTGCGGTTCAACAACGTCTTCGGCTACTACATCGAGGTATCGAAGCCCAATCTGCACCTGGTTCCGGACGACTACGAGCGCAAGCAGACGCTGGTGAACGCCGAACGGTTCACGACGCCGGAGTTGAAGGAGCTGGAGCGGAAGATCCTGGCGGCCGAGGAGAAGATCCTGGAACTGGAGCGGGAGATTTTCGCGGAGGTGCGGGCGTTCACGGCGGCGCACGCGACGCGCATCCGGGCGACGGCGGCGGCCATCGCCGCGATCGACGTGACGGCGGCGCTGGCGCAGGTGGCGGCCGAGAACCGGTACGTGCGGCCGCGGTTCTCCGAGGGCGGAGAGATGCGCATCGTGGGCGGGCGGCATCCGGTGATCGAGAGGCTGACGGAGCGGGAGGCGGCGCGGTTCATCCCCAACGACCTGTACCTGTCGGAGACCGAATTCATCGCCATCATCACGGGGCCGAACATGGGCGGGAAGTCGACGTACTTGCGGCAGGCCGCGCTGATTGCGATCCTGGCGCAGATGGGCTCGTTCGTGCCGGCGGAATCGGCGCTGCTGCCTTTGATTGATCGAGTGTTCACGCGCATTGGAGCGTCGGACAACCTGGCGCGGGGGCGCTCGACGTTCATGGTGGAGATGACGGAAACGGCGGTGATCCTGAACACGGCTACGGCGCGGAGCCTGATCGTGCTGGACGAGATCGGGCGGGGCACGGCGACTTACGACGGGCTGGCGCTGGCCTGGGCGGTGATCGAGCACATCCACGACCGCATCCGGGCGAAGACGATGTTCGCGACGCATTACCACGAGCTGACCGAGCTGGCCGAACAGATGGAGGGCGTGCGGAACCTGCGGGTGTCGGTGAAGGAGGCCGGCGACCAGATCATCTTCCTGTGGAAGGTGGAGCCGGGGGCGGCCGACCGCAGCTACGGGATCGAGGTGGCGCGGCTGGCGGCGCTGCCGGCGAGCGTGATCGAGCGGGCGCGGGAGGTGCTGGAACTGCACGAAAAGACCGAGCACGAAGTGACCGAGGAGTTGTCGCCGGGGGCGCGGCCGCACCCGGTTCAGATCTCGTTGTTCGAGCCGGTGAACTACGAGATCGCGGAGCGGATCCGGAAGGTGAACGTCGACCAGTTGCGGCCGGTGGAGGCGCTGCGGCTGCTGGCAGAGCTGCAAGACGAGTTAAAGCGCTAACCGCGCGGCAGGGCGGCTCCGCCGCCTACTGGAAGAAGAGAAGAAGGCTGCGTCCGAATCGGGGGAGAGATGCGAGCGATGCAGATTCTAGTGGCACTGCTGGCAGGCGCTGGCTGCTATGGCGGGCGTGCCGAGTGGCTGGCTACCGGACCGTTCGGAGGAGCGGCCGAGATCGTCCGGGTGGCGCCGAAGCAACCGAACCTGGTGCTGGCAGCCACCGGCAATGGCTTGCTCTATCAGTCGCTCGACGGGGGCGTGTCCTGGATGCACCGGCGTTTCCCAGCGCAGTTTGCCGGAACTCTGCACGCGCTTGAGATTGATCCGCGCTACCCTGGTACCTGGTATGTCGGCATGGAAAGCGACCACCCGGGAGTGGCAGGAGTGCATAAGACCGAGGACGGCGGCACGACCTGGAAGCGGCTGCCTGGACTGAGGGGCAAGGCCGTCTGGGCGCTGGCCGTCTGGCACGCCCAGCCGGACGTCATCGCCGCCGGCGCCAGCGACGGCATCTTTCTCAGCCGCGACGCGGGTGCGTCCTGGGCGCGGATCTCCCCGGAATCGAATCGGGAATTGCGGCCCGTGGTCTCCCTCACCTTCCATCCCGCGGACCGCGACATCCTCTATGCCGGCACCACGCATCTCCCCTGGCGGACCCGCGACGGCGGCGCCCACTGGGAGTCGATCCACTCCGGCATGCTCGACGATTCCGACGTTTTCAGCTTCGCGGTGGAGGCGCAGTCTCCGAACAGCGTGTTTACCAGCGCTTGCAGTGGCGTCTACCGCAGCGACAACGGCGGCGGTTCGTGGAGGCGGATGGCCACACCCCACGGCGCCTTTCGCGCCTACCTGGTGGCTCTGGACCCACAGCGCTCCGGCGTGGTCTTCGCCGCCACCAGCGCGGGCTTGCTGCGTTCGGCCAACGGCGGCACCACGTGGAAACGCGTCTCGCATCACGCCGTCAAGTCCATCGCCTTCGACCCGGCCGATCCGGACAAGATCTACTTTGCGTCTGCTACCGGCGGCCTGCTGGTGAGTCGCGACGGTGGCAACACGCTTCTGGAATCCAACCGCGGCTTCTCAAATCGCAACTTCGCCGCCGTCGCCGGGTCCGGCGGCGTGATCTACCTCAGCAGCGTCTACGAACCTGACAGCGGCGGCATCTTCCGCACCGGCGACCGCGGCCTTAGTTGGCGCCGCATGGCCTCTCCGGGGACCAACGAGAATATCGCTCTGCTGGCTGCCGCGCCAGACGATCCCGACCGCCTCTACGCGGCTGGATACCGCAGCCTGTTCCGCTCCACCGACGGCGCCCGGACGTGGGTGAGGCTGGGGACGCCCGAAGGCGGCCAGCACATCACCGCGCTGCTATCGCTCTCCCGCGAGTCGCTGCTGGCGGGCACAGCCGCCGGCCTCTTCCGCCGCACCCGCGGCTCTTGGGCAGCCATCGAATTCCCCGGCGGCCGCCGTCCCGTGGAACTGCTGCAGACCTCCGGCGGCGGCGTGGTGGCCGCGCTGACGCCCGGGGGCGCGTTCCGAAGCGAGGATGGCGGATCCTCCTGGACGGCTTGCGGGCAGCCCGCCGCAGACGCCGTCTGGTATGGCCTGACGCTGGATTCCGACCGCGCCGGAGGAGCCCTGGCGGCGACCTCCCAAGGCCTGTTCCGTTCCACCGATCGCTGCGCGTCCTGGAGTCCGGCGCGCGGCGGTCTCAACCAGGGAACCGTCAGCGCGGTGGTATTCCATCCGCAACACGCCGGCGAGGCACTCGCCGCCCAGTACGGGCTCATCTTCCGCACCACCGACGGAGGCCGCTCTTGGCGTCCGCTCGGCGACGAGGGCCGCAACGGCGCCTATCCATCCGCTTTGCTCATCCTTCCAGGCGCGCCGCAACGCCTGTTCGCGTTGTTTCCGCGGCGCGGCATTCTGTCCATTTCGATTGACCCTAACCAGGGCATTGGTTCCATAGGAGAGAACTGAGATATGACCAAGACTTCGCACCCTGCTGCGCCCCGATGGCGTGGTGCTCTCATCACGATCACGGCGGCGATTGCTGCGGCTGTCCCGGCTTTACCGCAGACCACGCCTTCCGCTAAGAGCGCCTCGCTCCCCGGCGAGTACTCGACAATCGATGTCAGCCCGTTCATCGGCTACCAGTGGTTTCAGATTTACGGGAATCAGTTCCGGTTCCTCAAGTTCGAACCAGGTACTGTCATAGGCTTCCGGGTGACCGAGGATCATTGGAGGTATGTCAGCGTGGAGGAGAGCTTCACTGCCGGATTCAACGATCTGCGGCTACTTCCGTACGGACTGACGCAGTACGTCGGCACCTTTGCGCGAAACTACACGCTCGCCATCAATCCTGTGCTGCACTTCACGCCGCGGGACTCGAAGCTGCGCCCGTTCCTGACGGCGGGAATGGGTATCACGTGGTACGTTCCCTCGAAGGGCGTCAACACCAGTGCCGTGCCGGGCGCGATCCCGCCGATATCCGACTTGAAGATCAGGTACGGTCCCTCTGTGAACTACGGTGGCGGCTTGAAGTACAACGCCACGCGCTACATCGGTCTGCGCTTCGACCTGCGCTGCTTGATGACGCAGGGGCGACACTTCGGCCTGCCCGATTTCCCGAGGGGGGGTACGGGCGCGATTTTCAGCCCCAGACACGGTACGGAGAATGCGCTGGCGTTGACCGGCGGCATCATCTTCCGCTTCGGGCATCGCGGCGCCGAGGTCCCCACTCCTCCCGCCACTGCTGTTCCTCCGACTGCTCCTGAGAAGCCTCCGCAGGCTCCCAAGCCGGTCGCCGACATCCGCATCTCCGGCGTCTCGGGCGCGCGCGATGTGTGCCCGGGCGAAGACGTCCGCCTCGAAGTCTTAGCCAGCGGTTGGCTGCCGGACCAGACGCCGTCCTACCAGTGGATGGTCAACGGCCAGGCCGTGCCCGGCGCCGACCGTCCCAACTTCAGCGTGCCCACCACCGACGGCTCGGGCACCAAGACCATCACTGTCCGCGTGAGCGCTCCCGAGAATTCGAAGACGTCGGATCCGGTGACCGTACGGGTGAAGGACTACAGCGTTCCGGTGGTGCAATTCGCGCTCGCGCAATCGACGATTCCGTTCGGCACGAAGCTGCCGCTGAACGCGACGGCCAGGGGCTCGGAATGCGGTGGCGCTACCAGCCTCCGCTACTCCGCCAGCGAAGGCAGCATCTCCGACGACACGTTCGATTCAAGCACGCTCGCCTTCGACCTCGCCGGCCGGCTCAAGCAGCAGATTAAGGTGGTCCACCTGACCGCCACCGCCACCGACCAGAAGGGCGGAACCGGCAGCGCTACCGCTGATGTTACCGTGACCCTGAGTCCGGAAGCCCGCCGTCTCGACGACATCGTCTTCCCGGCCTACAATGCGCGGGTCAACAACTGCGCCAAGCGCCTCCTGCTCGAACAGCTCACCCCGATGCTGCGCGACGACCCGAATGCGACCGTCATCCTCATCGGGCACCGCGACGAACGCGAGAAGGGCAAGGCCGCGGCCAAACTCGATCGTGCCCGAACCCTGAATGCCGCCGCCGTGCTGAGCGCCGGCACAGGCATCTGCCCGCAGTTGGAACTCAGCCGTCTCAAGGTCAACTGGGTGGGCAACGACCAAAGTACGCCGACCAAGCCGCTCCTGTGCGGCACGTCCACCGACGTGAAGGAGCGAAGTGGCCAGACCGTGAACTCCTCGGACCAACGCGCTCCGTTCCGCCGCGTGGAAGTGTGGATCGTGCCGGGCGGGGCCGCCATGCCCGCCGGCATCGCCGGTCTGCAGGACGCCCCGGCAGCCGATGTGAAGAAGTTGGGCTGCCCCAAGTAAGCCGCGTGGCAGGTTGTCTCCGGGGCGGAGGCGTCGTGCGACGCCTCCGCCCCGGGTGCTTCGCGCGGAAGCCAGGACCCGAAGCGTCAAAGCCACCCTCATCGGGAAATGATCTCCGACAGGTGGCGGTAGGAACGGCCCTCGCGGACCGCCCTTCGCGCAGATCCGCTCTAGCCCGGGAATTCCACGAGCCTCTGGCAAAGAGCCGCCGACTCTGGCAGAGACATTTGTGTGAGCAGATGTTTCGACCAAGAGAGAACGGCTCTTTGCTATGACACAGTGTACTCGATCCAGCTTCGAGTTTGAACCCCATTTTCGCCGCGCGCTGGTGGCCCGCTTTGACGGGGGCCCCCTGACCTCCGACGCCGGGGCGCTGCTGCTGCGGCAGGTGGATCGCCGGATGGGTTTCCTGCGGCGCGATCCGCTGATGGGCATGCTGGCGGGCAAGCGCGAACCGGACCAGCCGTTGGCCAGCAAGAGCACGCTGTGCCGGCTGGAGTGGATACCGGCCACGGGCGCCGAGCGGGACCGCTACAAGAAGATCCGCTACGACGCCGCGGCCATCGACCGGCTGCTGCTGGACGTGTTCATGGATGCGCACCCGGAAGCGCCCCACGAGGTTGGGCTCGATCTGGATGTGACCGACACCCCGCTGCACGGCCACCAGGAGGGCCGGTTCTTTCACGGCTTCTATGACGAGTGCTGTTATCTGCCGCTGTATATCTTCTGTGGAGATCAACTGCTGGCCGTGCGGCTTCGGGAAGCCAACCAGGACGCCAGCGCCGGGAGCCTGGCCGAGGTGCAGCGGATCGTGGCGCGCCTGCGGAACCGCTGGCCGAAGTTGAAGATCATCCTGCGGGCGGATTCCGGCTTCTGCCGGGAGGAGCTGATGCGGTGGTGTGAAGAGAACCGGGTGGAGTTCGTCTTCGGCCTGGCGCGCAACGACCGCTTGCGCCGGCGAATTGGCAAGGCCATGCGGAAGGCAAAAGCGGAAGCCAAACGCACGGGCCAGGCGGCGCGGGTCTTCACCGAGTTTCGCTATCGGACGCGTAAGAGCTGGAGCCGGGCGCGGCGCGTCGTCGCCAAGGCCGAGCAGATCGAAGCGAAGGAAAACCCGCGCTACGTGGTGACCTCGCTGACCGCCTCCGCCTTCCGGCCGCGCGCCCTGTATGAGGAACTCTACTGCGCGCGCGGGGAGATGGAGAACCGCATTAAGGAACAGAGGCTGCTGTTCGCCGACCGGATGAGCGCCGGGATCATGCGGGCCAATCAACTGCGCTTGTATCTGTCGGCGGCGGCCTACGTGCTGGTCGAGGCGCTGCGGCGGTTGGCCCTGAAGGGCACCGAGATGGCCCAAGCGCAAGTCAACACGATCCGGCTGCGGCTGCTGAAAATCGGCGCCCAGATCCGCTTCACGACGCGGCGCGTGGTGGTATCGATGGCGAGTGCGTATCCGTATCGGGCGGTGTTCGCCCACGCTTGGGCCGCGCTGCGCTGCTGAACGGGGCGGGAAACCAAAACATTTTCGAGCTCAAATTCGCGCTTCCCAACGACAGATGTCTGCCGCGACAGACCCAGCAAGACCGTTTTGTGCGGCGAAGACGCCTTCCACCCCGATCACTGCCTGTTTTGGGGCCGGCCCGCGCGCTTCACCCACCGCAACGGACCGGGCAGCCGCCCTGCGAGGCTCCGCACACACAGCCAAGCCTCGGGATGCCTCTGCAGTCGGAATCCGTGTGCAACATCCGGGCTTGAATGGCGCCAGACGACGCTGCTCTAGCGAGTTGGGAGGTCGTCTAACGGTGAGACTGCAGACTCCGGATCTGCGTCTCGGGTTCGAATCCCTGCCTCCCAGCCACAAACCAAAGGTGGGTATTACCGGGTCTTCGGCCGGCCTCAAGCAAGAGTGCGCTCCGCGGTTTCGCCGGGGGCCGAAGCGACCCGCGCGATCACTTCCAGCAGGTGATCGGCCTGGATTGGTTTCGAAACGTAGTCATCCATTCCCACTTCCAGGCAGCGCTCCCGATCGCCCTTCATGGCGTTCGCCGTCATCGCCACGATGGGCACGTGCCTGCCCGTAGCGCGCTCCAGGGTTCGGATGGCCGCCGTAGCTTCCAACCCGCTCATGTTCGGCATCTGCACGTCCATCAGGACCACATCGAACTCGCCGTTGGCCAGCGCCGCCACCGCCTCCTGGCCATCGTTGGCCACTTCTACCGAGTGCCCTTGCTTCTCCAGAATGCGTGACGCCAGTTTCTGGTTGACCGCGTTGTCCTCGGCCAGCAGGACGCGCAGCTTGCGGCGCGACTGATTCAGCGAGTGGCGGGTGAGCGGCGCCCGTACCGCCCCTGGTTGCCCGAGCGAGCAGGCGATCGCATGCAGCAGAGCCGACTGTTTGACCGGCTTCAACAGGTACACTTCGATTCCGATCTCTTTGCAGCGTGCGGCATCGCCCCGCTGTCCCATCGAGGTCAGCATGAGCAGGCGCGTGTTCCGGTGCTCCGGCTGGGCGCGAATGCGGGCCGCCAGGGTGAATCCATCCATCTCCGGCATCTGAGAATCCAGTATCACCAGCGGGAAGGGGCATCCCGCGGCGCGCGCCTGATCGAGAATCGCGAGCGCCGCCTCGCCGCTTTCCACCGCCAGCGGCTTCATTCCCTTCGCGCGCAGCATCTCCACGAGAATCGTCCGGTTGGTCTTATCGTCGTCGACAATCAGAACCGGCACCCCGCCCAACGGCGCCTCGTCCAATCGGGGCGGCCCCTGGCCCAAGGCCATGGCGACCGTGAAGTGGAATGCGCAGCCCACCCCGGGCGCCTCCGGGCTCAAATCCGCGCGCGGGCTCTCCACCCAGATACGTCCGCCCATGAGTTCCACGAGGCTGCGGGAGATGGCCAGGCCCAGACCCGTGCCGCCGTATTTTCGCGTGGTCGATCCATCGGCCTGTTCAAACATCTCGAACACCGTCTTGTGCTTTTCCGGAGGGATTCCGATTCCGGTGTCGGCCACCCGGACGTGCAGCGTCACGCCTTCTCCGACGCCGGGTTCGAGCGTGACCTCGACCGACACTTCCCCGCGGGCGGTGAACTTGATGGCGTTGCCCACCAGGTTGACCACGATCTGGCGCAGCCTGCCCGGGTCTCCCACCAACTCGTCGGGAACATCCGGCGCCACCCGGCACAGCAGCTTCAGTCCTTTGTCGTCCTCCCGCGAGACCAGCGTATGCAGCGAATCGGTGATGCAGTCGCGCAGCAGGAAATCCACCGGTGAGATGGCCAGCTTCCCGGCTTCGATCTTGGAGAAATCGAGAATGTCGTTCAGCAGGGTGAGCAGTTGGCCCGCCGAACTCTTGGCCGTGAGCAGAAAGTCCCGCTGTTCGGGCGTCAATTCGGTTTCGAGGGCCAAGTCCGTCATGCCGATGACGCCATTCATCGGCGTGCGGATTTCATGGCTCATGTTCGCCAGGAACGCGCTCTTGCTGAGGCTGGCCGCTTCCGCGGCTTCCTTGGCTTTCCGCAGGGCCTCGGTCTGCCGCCGCACGCGCCGCCGCAGGATGGTGACCCAGGCGAAGGCAGTCAGCACCATCGCGGCCAGGATTCCAACCAGTTGGATAGCCCGTTCGCCGGTCCACCAGGACGCATCGCGCAGCACGGTCACGTCGGCGGCGGAGCGGAGCAGAATCGTGAAACCTCGCGGAACTGCTCGCTGCCCGAGGGCATCATAGGAGACCACACCCGCTACACGAACGAGGCTGCCGTTCCTCAGCGCGGGCAGGTGGCCGCCCTCCATCCGGGCATTGAACTGCGTGCCGCCAGCGTGGAGCACTAACCGCCGATCCGATCCGCCCGCCACCGTGTCCAACAGAAAGGCATCCAGGGCCACCAGCCTTGGATCCCATCGATCCTCCAGAATGTTGGGAATGGTGCATAGTTGCGCCTGGGGTTCAGCGACGTGCCCAAGTTTGACCAGTTCCGCGTCCTTGAGCACCGGGTTCACCCCATCCGTTTCGGCGAACCCGGTCGCCTCCACCACGTCGCCGATGGTAAGGTGCGATGCAGCGTGGTTTTCGATCCCCACGCTTCCCGTTGCGTCCCGGATGTACGTGGGGCCGGTAGGGTGAGTGAGCGTCACCGTGCCTCGAATGCGGCACACTTGGTTGGCTCCCGCTCCCGGCGAGAATTGCCGCAGTTGCGCGATGCTGCGCGGCGCGAGCAGGCTTGGCGCTGGCGCTTCCACCTTGATGAACTTAGGCCCGGGCACCCGGACATGCACCGCCACCAATTGCCGCTTGCGGTTGAAGATCGGAGTCAGGACGCCTTGGAAGCGGACATGCGAGTACAGCAGTCCGGGCGGGAGGCCGTCAGGGTGGGCCACTTCCACAGCCAAATTGCCGCTGTCCGAGCGGACTCCAACCACCGCGAGGCCGTTGAGGCTCTCCATCGAGCTGACAATGCCGCTCGCCTCCATCCAGCGGCTGTCCGGCGGATTGGCCAGAAGCTGAGCGACGCCCATGCGGAGCGGCTCGGGCATGGCCTGCTCCCCCAGAACCCGGATGCGGGGACTCATGACGACCGCGGCGAAATCGCCCGGGCCGCTGAATCCTTCCACCTCCACCAACTGGCCAGCCCGCAGCGGCGGGATCTCCGCCGATCCCACCCAGACGTAGATTCCGTCCGTCGCGTCCTGCACCGTGAGCATGCGGCCCATCGGGGCGAAGAATGTCACCACCGCCCGCAGGTGAACGGGATAGGACAGACGCGCCCGATCTTCCGGGAGTGAATGAACCTCGGCGACGCGGGTCAAGGTGGGAAGGCTGGATTGCTCTGTGGGTCCTTCCGCAACCGGCTTCGCTGGCGTCATGACCGTGAGTTCCCGTGCCGAGGCGACGTATAGCCGCAGTTCCCCGATGGCCCCGGTCACATCGGTGTTCGCCGCAAGCACACCGCGCACTCGCATCTTCGCCCCGGGGTAAACCCGGTAGTTGATCCCGCCCAAGTCGTTCCGCACTAACACCTTGACCGCGTGGCCTTCCGAATCCACCATCAGTACCAGGCGGCCGCTGTCGTCGATGGCCGCGGACTTCGCGCGCCCTTCTATCTGAATGAACCGGTATTGGAGCTTGCCGGAGACCAAGTCCCGCGGCCCGGCACGCACCGCCTCCGGCAGCGCACCAGATCTGATCAAACGGACCTGCTCAGCCGTCCCAGCGGGGCTGGAACCTCCCTGGGTGGCCGTTCCGGTAAGTTCCACAAACGAACCGGCGTCCAGGAGCAGACTGTCGCTGATGTTGTCGGAGCGAAGACCTCCCGTCGAGTCCTGCAAGAAGAACTGCTCGAGCTGGCCATCGACGTAGGTGATGGTGCCGCGAAGGCGAATCGGCGCCTGGTCTCCTCCATCTCCGGGAAGCCGCCGAACTTGCTCCACCGTGGTGAGCGGCCCCCGTCCGGGCTGCGACTCCCCTCGCCCGCAACCGTTCAGGCATAGCGAAGCCGCGACCAACCCGGTCAGGATGCCTAGAGAGAGGGCGCGACTGCGCGTTCGATCGTACACTCACAGGTCTTATCGGCCCGAAAAGCCCGCGTACGAGCTCGCAATCGCGAGATCCGTGCGTTGAGAGCAAAGGGGTTACGTGCCGCCAGACGTACTCCGCAACACTCTATCCACGGGCTGACATACAGAAACTCCAGCGCGGCCCGATGGACCGGGAATGTTGGGGATGTAGGCCAAATTGCGCAGGGCGTGTGGGGCTACGAAGAGAAGCACTATTGCCGCCTCAAAAGCCTGGGCGGGCGTTCGATTTCCATGTAGTGTTTCCGTGAAATGCATCCAGACTTACGGCCATGCTTGGTCGGAGTGCTCCATGTGGTAATCGGCGGGAACTTCGAAGAGCCTTGGGTCCGGCTCACCAAGAACGACAGACGTGAGTTTCGATTCGAACGCCGAGACAGGCCAGCCAGCGTCGTTCCGTTCAGAAGAACTGAGTGCTGCCGCTGTACATCCGAGGTCCGGAGCGAACGCGACTCGCTGGGTGATGCGGTCATCCATGGTTTCGTAAGCGTATTGGATGGCGCGTACACCAGCCAAGACTGGCTCTGGCCCGGTTTTGCGGCGGGCTTCGCCGGCTTGGATAGCCCTCATCCCACAGTCGGGATCGCCGGTCCAGGATTTCCAGATCCGCCACAATCCAGGCAGCTCCCGAAATCCCTTCATCGTGTGTTCGATCACAAAGGTCCGCCGTTTGGCTGGAAGAACGATTCGCGTCCGGTCGCAGCTCTCGGCACGAACAAGATAAAACCTGAAACTCCGATGCGCGATACGAATCATGGCGGCGCGGTCGCTTCGGGCAGCCTCGGTTTCGCGGCCTCCGTACCGCGCGACCGCGTGAAACCCCCAACTCCGCTTCACCCATTCCGAGGATTCGTATGCCAGAGTCCGGCACAACGATCCAGTCGGCGTCAGGCAAGCCCCCGGCGTTCTCCACGGAGGATGTCGGTTCGACAACTGAAATCCGCCATCGGGGTCCCTCTCGAGATTGACGCTGAGATCTCGGAAGGCGGTTCTTACGCAGTCCCAAAACCGGAGCGCTCGGGCGTCGCCTTCACGATTGTCTCAGGGGTCGTCGAGGGCTGTTCGTAGCACGCCTACGCCGGGGGAGCCATGTCCCGCTTCCACACACTGTGCAGCGCGCCCAGCGCGATGGGGACGGCGCCGGCGAGGATGAAGACCGCGTCCCCAACCAGACGGACCCATTCCAGCTTGTGGTAGAGGCCGCCCATCAGGAAGGTGAGGCGGCGCGCGTGCCAGTAGCCGTTGGCGACGGAGTCGGCGAGCTGAAGGACGCCTCCGGGGAACAGGTCCAGCAGGATCATGAGGGCCAGGCCGAGGTTGGCGCCCCAGAAACCCACCCGGATGAACTTCTCGGTCTTCTTCCAGACGGCGTCGGACTGCATCGCCCGCAAGCAGAAGACCAAGACCGCCAGGGCCAGCATCCCGAAGACGCCGAACAGGGCGGCGTGCCCGTGGTTGGGGGTGAGCGTGGTGCCGATCTCGAAGTAGGAGACGATGGGCAGGTTGATGAGAAAGCCGAAGATCCCCGCGCCGACGAAGTTCCACACACCCACCGCCATCAGGAAGTAGATGGCCCACTTCTGGTGCGTGGCGAGGTCCTGGCCGCAGGTGGAGCACTGGCGGTTCTTCAGCTTGATGAAGTCCCAGGCGTCCAGGGTCAGAAGGGTGAGAGGCACAACTTCGAGAGCGGAGAAGCAGGCCGCCAGGCCCATGTTGAGCGTTCCCTGACCGGTGAAATACCAGTGGTGGCCGGTGCCAATGATGCCGCCGCTGAGGTACAGGATGGCGTCGAGGTAGATCAGGCGCGTGGCAGTCTTGGTGCTCACCACGCCCATCTGGTGGAACATGATGGCCACCAGCACCGTGGCGAAGAGCTCGAAGAATCCCTCGACCCAAAGATGGATGATCCAGAAGCGCCAGTTGTCGATGACCGCGAAGTTGCTGTGGGGACCGTAGAACAGCGCGGGGAGGTAGAAGACGGGAATGGCTACGGCCGCGTAGAGAAAGAGGGAGGAGAGTTCGCGCTTGCCAGGATTCCGGATGGCGGGCCGCAGGGCGCGGAACATCAGAAAAAGCCAGAGGAGCAGGCCCACCGCCAGCAGGAGCTGCCAGAAGCGCCCGAGATCCAGGTACTCGGAACCCTGGTGCCCCAGCCAGAACCAGAGCTGTCCCAGCTTGTCGTTGATGCCGAGGGCTTCACCGCCGAGGCTTCCGACGACCACCACGACCAGCGCGCCCAGGAGCGCGAAGACGCCGGTTCTCTGGTGGCGAGGCTCACTGCCACCGACCCAGGGCGCCAGGAACAGGCCGCCGGCCACCCAGGCCGTGGCGATCCAAAAGATCGCAAGCTGGAGGTGCCAGGTGCGTGCGAGGTTGTAGGGAAGGAGCCGGGCGAGGTCGAGGCCGTAGAAAGCTCCCGGCTCGACGCGGTAATGGGCCAGCACCCCTCCCAGGAGGGCCTGCAACAGGAACAGCAGGGACACGATGGCGAAGAACCACGCAGTGGCCCATTGACTGGCGGTGAGCGTCAGGGAGGTGGGAGGGGAGTGAACGACGTGGGCGCCGGCGCTCTCACCCCTCCAGCCCAGGTAGTCGAACTTGCCGAAGAGGAAGAGGATGAGGCCCAGACCGCCCAGGAGGGTCATAAGGCTCAGGGCGCTCCAAACATAAGCCTCTGTGGAGGGTCGGTTGCCCGCCATCGGCTCGTAGGGCCAGTTGTTGGTGTAGGAGTAATCCTTGCCGGGGCGGTTGGCCACCGAAGCCCAGGCCGCCCAGGCGAAGTAGGCGGTCAGCGCTTTGAGTTCCGCGGGATTCTTGATGTAGCTGGCAGGCAGGCCGGGGGCGGCGTCCTTTCTGGTGAAGTACTCGCTCCATTCGGCGGTTTGGGCGCGGTAGGCGGCGGCTTCTCCCGGGGTGAGGAGGAGCGTGCGCGAAGCGGGCGCGTAGCGGTTCTCCTTGAGCGCGCTCCTGACCCGCGCGGAGGCGGCGCTTTGCTCATCGGGCGAGAGGCGGGCGAAGGGTCTGCCGTAGTTCTCGCGAGCGATGGTATCCCGAGTTACCTCAGTGAGTCTGTGCAGGTACTCGGCGCTGTAGTCGGGACCGAGGTAGGCTCCGTGGCCCCAAAGGCTGCCGTGCTCCATGAGGCCGTACTTGAGGAAGGTCTCTTGACCCTTTTGGATATCGGCTCCGGTGAACACCACGTTCCCCGCCGCATCCACGGCCTTCTCGGGGATCGGCGGCGCGTTGGTGTAGGTCAGGACGGTCAGAATGGATAGAACCGAGAAGCCAGCGATCAGGACCAGGATCGCCGAGTGTCTCCACCAGGGAGATAGAGCCGCAGCGCTGCCGGAGTTGTCTGCCATTTCATGCCCCCATTCCGCCGTAGGATACACCCGAAGGGGGCGCCGCATCCAGGCAGTTGCGTCAACTACACTGGTGGCGAGGACAGACATGCGAGTCGCGGGGATCATGAGCGGGACGTCGCTGGACGGGATCGATGTCGCCATTGTCGACATTCACGGCGTGCGGCGGATTTCGACGGTGGCGTTGCGGACCACGCCGTATCCGGCGCGGGTGCGGGAGGCGCTGCTGGGAGTCTTGGACGCTGCGGCGGTTTCGCGCCTGAATTTCCTGCTGGGGGGGTTGTATGCGCGGGCGGTGCGGGCGACTTGCGCGCGGAGCGGGGTTCCGCTGGAGTCGGTGGAGCTGATCGGGTGCCACGGGCAGACGATCTACCACGAGGTGGGGAATACGCTGCAAATCGGCGAGGCGGCGGTGATCGCAGAGCGGACCGGGATTCCGGTGGTATCCGATTTCCGGTCGCGGGACATTGCGGCGGGCGGACGCGGCGCGCCGCTGGTGCCCTACGTCGATTACCTGCTGTACCGCGACGGGCGGCTGGGGCGCGTGGCGCTCAATATCGGAGGCATCGCGAACATCACGGCGATCGCGGCGGGGGCGCGGCCCGAGGAAGTGATCGCGTTCGACACCGGGCCGGGCAACATGGTGGTGGATGCGCTGGTTGCCGCATACACGGGCGGAAAGCAGAGGTTCGACCGTGGCGGGCGGATCGCGCGGCGGGGATCGGTGAACCAGGGGCTGCTACGAGAGTTGCTGCGGGACCGCTATTACCGCGCCACGCTGCCGAAAACGGCGGGACGGGAACAGTACGGGGCGGCGTTCGTCCGGCGGCTGCTCGAGACGGGGCTGGCGCTGCCGGAGTTGATCGCCACCGCGACGGCGCTGACGGCGGCGGCGGTGGCCGAGGGGATCGGGCGGTTCGTGCGGCCGCGAATGAAGGTGGACGAGCTGATCGTCTCGGGCGGCGGCGCGCACAACGCGGCCATGATGGGGTTCCTGGCGGCGCTGCTTCCGGATGTCGCGCTGGCGACCTCGGCGGATTTCGGGATCGACGTGGATGGCAAGGAAGCGATCGCCTTCGCGGTGCTGGCGTACGAGACGTGGCGGCGGCGGCCGGCGAACCTGCCCAGCGCGACGGGAGCGCGGCGCGCGGTGGTACTGGGGAAGATCAGCCCGTAGGGAGGGTCAGGCCGGAGAACGGGCAGGTTTCCCAGATCCCAGACGGAGGTCCGGTCGGAGTTCGCACTTGACTTGGAGCTGCGGATAAGGATAGATTCACCACCGGAAAGGAATCCTGGAAACCTCGGTTGAACTCGCCAAGGGGACGCAGTATCGGGTGGCGATCATAGATCCCTGGGAAACGACGATGAAGCCGGCCGAAGGGAGGTTCCAGAGCGAATTCACGATGAGGTTACCGGGAAAGCGTTACCTGGCCGTGCGGTTCCGCAAGGCCGATTGGCGGTGCAGGATCTGAGCCGTGACCACATTGAGGACGATGGAATTGCAGGAGCTGAAGCCGCAGGCTGTGATTTGGCTGCTGGCCGCCAGCCTCGCAGTTGGTGGGTGTTCTTCAAAGCCGCCGGAGAGTGGCGGCACGGGATCGGCCAAGCTGGAGCGACCTAAAGCCTCCCCGCAGGCTGTGGCAGCCCCCGCCAAGGCTCCGGCGCCGGACTTTGATGTTACTGGAGCCTGGAGGCCGAAGAAGGTCGTCATAAAGATGCACTCTGTCGCGGGACTGGGCAGCTCACCGGCAATGGAGTATGCAGCCGCAGTCCGCCCGAAAGCCGGCGCAGGACTTCTGGCCGTAGAATTGACGCTGAAACAACAGAGGCGTACCGAACCGTATCGCGCGAAGGCGGTGCTCATTGATTCATCGGGCGAGCGCCGCGCGTCGTTGTTCGGCTTTCCCTCGGCGCTGACGGCGTACAAGGTGAATGGGGACTCGATCATCTACGACAACGACAACTCCCGCAGCCTTGGGAGAAAGCTGAGCGAACTCGGCGGCAAGCAGATCTCGGTATTTGAAGTCCCAGCGGGGCGAAGCGGCTTCAAGGTGGAGATCGACGGCTCCAGCCCGATCGCTGTGGAAGGGAAGCTGAGAAGGTAGGCGCAGACCGTCGGAATCTCGGAGGCTTGTTGGCATGACAACGGAAGCGGGCTCGCCGGTGCGCGCATTGGGCTTCTTGATCGGTGAGTGGGAACTCGATTACACGGTGACTCAACACGGTCGCACGACCAAGACGATCCGCGGAACCGGGTCGATGCGGTACCTGTTCGATGGGACCTACCTCACGTTCGACTACCGGGTGCAGCACACGGACACAGGGGAGAGCGGACAGGCGCATGCCATCTTCGCCTGGGACGCGAAGATTCAGCAGTATCGCTTTTACTGGTTCGAAAGCTCCGGCGTGTTCTTGCAGGCCACGGGGGTCCTTCGCGACGAACACACCCTGGCGCTGGAATGGCAGGGCGTAGACTGCACGCAAATCTTCCAGCGGGTCGGCGCCGACGCGATGTACCTGGAAATGCGATGCCCGGCCGATGACCTCCTGATGCGGGTCGACTTCTCGCGGCGGGCGGGTGCTTCACAAGGGGGCTAGTGGAGGAGTCCGTTCAGGGCCTTGCGATAGTCGTGGAAGGCGGTTCTGCCCTGGCGAGCGAGGCGCGCGAGCGTGAGCGGGATCTTGCCCCGGAAGGTTTTCTCGATCTCGACGTAGCCGGCCTGTTCCAGCCGGTCGAGGTGGCTGGAAAGCTTGCCTTTGGTGAGGCTGGTTTCGCGCAGCAGGTAGAGGAACTCGGCTTGCTTGACGCCGGACAACAGAGCCACGAGCAGCAGACGCGCTGGTTCGTGAATCCGACGATCCAGGTCGGTCAGATTGCGAGGTCCTGAGGCCTGGGATTGACTTTGAGAAACCTCTTGAGCCGGACAGCGCCGGTGAGTGCCATCGCGGTTCCCAGCCACATCATCACCCAGAGGCCGCCCTGGGGCCCGGCCCCAATCCTGCACATCCAAGCGCCAAGAATCAGGGAAAAAGCGGCCAGGTAAATCATGTGTTCGAGCTTGTAACGGAGTCCACCGACGAGGAGGGCCACTGCGAACAGCATCGCGAATCCAGGCGCCGCCATCCAAGTTCCCTCCGGCAAACCTCCTCCTACATTCAGCAGGAGCACCCCGGCGCCGACGAGGAGAACAACGCCGAGGGCGTAGGCCCAGTAAGTCGGGTTGGGCTCGGAGAGTGCTGCCGCATAGCCACTCCGCGGAAAGGTGATCCGTTCCTTCAGTTTCTTCAGTCCCCATCGCATAGCCAGGGAGGCGGCCGCCCAGATGATCGGCCCGACCTGGGCGTAGGCCTGAGCAGTGGAGGATCCCCTGGGAAGGGCGTAGCCGACCAGGAAGACACCGCTCGAGGCAATGGACAGGAGGCCGAGCATAACCTCTGGCAGGCCGTCCTGGTCCCAGTACCTCGTGGGGCGCTTGGCGGTTTCGTCAAGAGGGTGATGCGGCAACATAGTTCCCCCCGGCATTCCAATCTGTCATACAAACTCGTCTGTGTCAATAGCAGACGCGCCCACAGGCTGAAGGCCTGTACTACGGCTTCTGACGGACGCGGTTCGGTGCTAAAACTGGTAAAGATGGGGTTCAAGCTGGCTGTCGACTACCGCCCGCGGGGGGACCAGGAGGCGGCGATTGAGCAGTTGGCGCGGGGTGTGAACGACGCGGAGCAGCACCAGGTGCTGCTGGGCGTGACCGGGTCGGGGAAGACGTTCACCATTGCCAAGGTGATCGAGCGGGTTGCGCGGCCGACGCTGGTGCTGGCGCACAACAAGACGCTGGCCGCGCAGCTCTACCAGGAATTCAAGACGTTCTTTCCCTCGAGCGCGGTGGAGTACTTCGTTAGCTATTACGACTACTACCGGCCGGAAGCCTACCTCCCGTCGGGCGACGTGTACATCGAGAAGGAAGCTACGATCAACGACGAACTCGACAAGCTGCGCCTGTCGGCCACGCGGTCGCTGTTCGAGCGGCGGGACTGCGTGATCGTGGCCAGCGTGAGCTGCATTTACGGGTTGGGCTCGCCGGAGGCCTACTACGGCATGCTGCTGATGCTGGAGAAGGGGCAGAAGATCTCGCGGCAGCAGATTCTGCAAAGGCTGGTCGAGATCCTTTACGAGCGCAACGACCAGGACTTCCGGCGGGGCACGTTCCGGGTGCGCGGCGACGTGATCGAGGTCTACCCGACGTACGACGACAACGCCTACCGGATCGAGCTGTGGGGCGACGAGATCGAAAGCCTGTCGCAGATCGATCCACTGCTCGGGCAGGTTCGCCAGACCTATCTGCGGCTGCCGGTCTACCCCAAAACGCACTACGTCATGAGCGAGGAAACTCGGGAAAAGGCGCTACGCTCGATCGAGCTGGAGCTCCAGTGGTGGCACGCGGAACTCGAGAAGCAGGGCAAGCTCGTGGAGGCGCAGCGGCTGTGGCAGCGCACCAAGTTCGACCTGGAGATGATCCGGCAGATCGGTTTCTGCCACGGCATCGAGAATTACTCGCGGC
>Ga0187850_10001962_pt1 | contig 20162 bp, 14 predicted proteins | sample June2016WEW_4_15_FD_132436 | JGI IMG/M metagenome (GOLD analysis project Ga0187850, IMG submission 132436) | Peatland microbial communities from SPRUCE experiment site at the Marcell Experimental Forest, Minnesota, USA - June2016WEW_4_150 | ecosystem: Environmental > Terrestrial > Soil >... | reverse complement strand
GGGCAGCATGAGCCAGCGTTCGGTGGCCGATCCGAACTCCTTCCTCCGCGCCAATTACCTCAAGGTTCTCAGCTCGTACGCGCTGAAGTCGTAGCGCTCCCCGCGGGGCGCGGTCCGACCGCCCGCGCCCCCGCCTTGATATCATCTGTGACGTGGCGTTGCGGATGGTTTCGCGTGTACGACCGGTGTTCCACGGGTATGGCGCCAGCGATGGCTCGGCCGGTCGTGCTGTGCCCCGCATCCCTCGCCGGTTCACCGGCAAAGACAGGGATCAAGAGACGGGGCTCGCTCACTTTGGGGCGAGGTACTTCAGTCGAGCGCAGGGGAGGTTTACGAGCGTGGTCCCCATCTCCTTCGAGAAGAAGATGCTGACGGATCCCCCACTGAGGGTCCTCCGATGAAGGCTACTTGCGTGGCACCTGTCCTACTGGGTGTTGTTTTGGCCCATGTCGGCTGCCGCTTCGGGACAGACAGAGACGTTGCCGCGATTCGGAGAGCGACGGAGACTATGATCTACGTGGGTGACGCACCCGATCGTCCTGGTTCCAGAGTGGGTGACCACGGTTCTGAGAGACAGACATTCCCAGTACACCTCGTGAAGGGCAGACAGTACATCTTCCACCGAAAACGTACACGGACTGAATCGTGGATAGTATTCGAGAGCGCACTGAGGGTAAACGGGGCGGAGATCGTCGACGCGCCACGAGGCAACGTCGGCCTCGTGTACACCTTCGTGGGAGGGCCCTGGTTTGCGATTGAATTTCGCATGGGGCGGTTGCGTTCCTCGTTCCAGAACTATCCAGCAGCAGAATTGAAGTCGGTCGGTCTAGGCGGCGAAATGGAGCCACAGGATTTTGTCCTAAGAATCCAGTGACGAGGGCGGACCCGCCGACTAGCTGGGGACGAAACGGGACAGACGCATTTTCGACGGCGACCGCCCCTTACCAGGGTGGACGCCGCTTATCGATACGCCTCCCGGCGGTTGCGGACGGCTGTGATCTCGATAGCGTTCTCGTCTTTCTGATCGAAGAACACGCGGTAGTCGCCGCAGCGGAGGCGGAAGCCGATGAGCGGCGGCTTGAGCTTTTTCACGTCGCCGGCGCGGCTGGCCAGGTAGCGATCCACTGAACGGAGAATCTGCATGGCGGTTTCGCGCCCGATGGCGCGGAGATCGGCGCGGGCCTCCGGCGACCAGACGACCGCGATCCGCTCGTGCGCCGGCTGTTCGCTCATCTCTTCAGGCCGAACTCGCGCAGGATCTCTTCGTGCGGGATGCCTTCTCCGCGAGCGAGCGAAGCGCGGGCGCGGTCCAGCGCCGCGGCCGTCTCCGGCGTGATCTCTTCCTCTTCCACGGGCGCCAGGGCCAGCGAACGCGCCAGCGGTTCCACCATGACTTCGAGCAGGCTCCGCACGGCCGCCAGTTGCAGCGGAGGCAACTGGTCGAGCAGCGCGTGGGCCTGCTGGCGTTTTTGAGCGAGATCGGACATCGGCCTATTTCCCGTCGGAATTCCTCCCTCCATTCTACTCCCGCCTTTAGGGACGACCAGCGAGTGCTTGGTCAGCGCCGTCCCGGCTCCAGGGGATTCAGCAGCTTCAGCCCCGGGAAGCGAGTGAAATCCCGGTCGTTGGTGCAAAGGGTCGCGCCGTGTTCGATCGCCAGGGCGGCCAGATGGGCGTCCATGATCAGTGGGCCGCTCGCCTGTCCGTCGCGGATCAGGCGGCTGAGGATGGCCCAATGGGCTTCCCCCGGCTGAAGCAGGTACGCCGTCGGTTGGTCGAGCCAGGCACTGACAATTCTCTCGGCCTCATCCCGCGTGCGCGGCACGCGGTAGACGCGAGAGTCCGTGGACAGCCGGAGGAAGCTCAGGATCGTGCTCCAAGCAAGTCCGACTGCCTCCTGCCGGCGGAAAACGCCTTCCAGCCACTCCCGGCAGCAGGTGTGCTGCTGAGCGCCGGCATCATAGGCGTACAGCAGGATGTTGGCGTCGACCAGGATCATGGCCGCGCCGCGCCGTCGAGCTGGTCCAGCAACTGCTCGATGTTGGACACATCCATCCCCGGCCGGAGGTCCAGTTTACGGGCTTCGACCTGGAAGGGCTGCCGGCGCGCGCGCTTCCGCCCCGCCGCCAGGGACCGGCGCAGATGCTCGTTCACGACCTCCCGGAACGAACGGCCTGTGCTGCGGGTCTCGGATTCCAGCTTACGGTAGACGTCCTCGTCCAGCGTGAGAGTGGTCCGCACATCATGATGCTAGCATATATACATCTTGATGACAAGAGGCTTCGGCCGCGCGCGGAGCCGGATGGTACTCACAGGACGGCAAGGGGGTGGGCTTTGACCACTCGCCAGGTTACTATCGTCCGGTCTGAAGCTCACCCACTCTCTCTTGTTCTCGCTGGCCGCGGCCTTCGCCCAGCAGCCGGCCGGCATCCGCGGCATGGTGCGCGATGCGCAGAGCGGCGAACCGCTGGCGCGCGTCCGCGTTCTGTTACTGGCCACGCCCTACCAGGCGATCACGGATGCCGAGGGGCGCTTCGATCTGAGCGGCGTCCCGCCGGGAGGCTACATCCTGCAAGTCTCGACGGTCGGCTACCGGTTGGCCAAGAAGGAGTTCCGCCTCGCGGAAGGCCAGGCGCAGGAGTTCGAGGTCATCCTCAGCCCGGACAGCTTCCGGCAGACCGATTCGGTCGAAGTGCGCACCGACCCGTTTGAGTCGCTGCGCACGGCGAGCCCCTCGGAATACACGCTGGCCGGCAGCGAACTCAAGAACCTCGCCAGCGTGCTGGCGGACGACCCATTGCGCGCCGTGCAGACCCTGCCGGGCGTCACCTCGGACGACGATTTCAACGCGCGTTTCTCGATGCGCGGAGCGGATTACAGTCGCATCGGGCTCTACCTTGACGACGTGCTGCTCCACTCCCCGTTCCACACCGTCCAGGCGGAGGACGCCTCCGGCACGCTCACCATATTCAACGGCGACATGGTGGAGGACATGGCGCTATACAGCGGCGCGCCGCCCGCCCGTTACGCCGACCGAACCGCGGGCGCGCTCGACGTCCGCATGAGGGAAGGTAGCCGAAGGCTGGCCTCTTACCGCGCGACCGCCGGCGCGTCGAACGCGGGGATGATGGCCGAGGGCCCGCTTGGCGAGCAAGGCCGCGGCTCCTGGATGGCCGGTATCCGCAAGAGCTACCTGGAATACATCGTGAAGCGCACCTCCAGCGATCCCACGCTGGCGGGCGGCTTCTGGGACGCACAGGGCCGCCTCAGCTACGACCTGTTTCCGAAACTCAACCTCAGCCTGAGCGTCTTCGAAGGGCGGTCCGGGCTGGACCGCAGCGAGACGCGCGACCAGCTCGGCATCAACTCCATCATGATCGGCGGATACCACTTCACGCTGGCCAACCTCGGCTGGCGCTACACGCCTGGCGCACGCTTCTTCGTCACCAGCCGCGCCGCCTTCGCGCGCGAGAAGTCCGACAGCCTCAACCGCGACAACCTGGCGCTGGCCGGCGGCCACTATGCCGAGGGGGTGTGGAACACCAACGCCACCTGGGTGTGGGCCGAACAGAACACGCTCGATTTCGGCTGGTCGTTGCGCCGCCGGCGCGACAACGGCTTTTCCAATCAGTACCAGTTCAACCCGTTCGCCGTCCGCCTCCTCGACGGGTACGGGGGGAACGGAATCCTGATGGGAGGCTACTTTCAGCAGGCGTTGGCGCTGCTCGGGGGCCGCCTGCGCGTATCGGCCGGCGGCCGCTGGGACCGCGACTCGACGAGCGCCAGCACCGCGCTCTCGCCGCAGGCCTCGGTCGCCTTCCAGCCTCGCCCTTCGACCCGCCTCCAGCTCGGCTGGGGCCAGTACGCGCAGTTTCCCGAGTTGAGTTCCCTGTTGTCGCGCATCGGCGGCCGGCATCTGATACCCGAGCGCGCGATTCACTACCTGGCCGCCCTCGAGCAGCGGCTGGGCGATCGCAGCCGGCTGCGCCTGGAGCTGTATCAGCGCCAGGACCGCGACCTGTTTTTCCGGCCCTTCGCCGACCCGCGCCTGATCGACGGCTGCATCTACAATCCGCCGGTCGATCCGCTTATCTACAACTCGATGCGCGGCTATGCGCGCGGGGAGGAGATCTACTTCCAGCGCCGCACGGCCAACCGCTTCACCGGCTGGGTCTCCTACGCGCTCAGCTATGCGCGGGTGCGCGACGGTCTGGCGCGGATCTCCTTTCCCGCCGACGAGGACCAGCGCCACACGGTGAACATCTACGGCAGCTACCGCATCCGTCCCACGGTGAATCTGAGCACGCGCTGGGTGTACGGTAGCGGCTTCCCGGTCCCGGGCTTCTTCCGCAAAGTCGGCGCGCAGTACTACCTCGCCGAAGAGCGCAATGCCGTGCGCCTGGACCCCTACCACCGCACTGACGTGCGCATCAATAAGGCCTTCGTCTTCAACCGCTGGAAGCTCACTCTCTACAGCGAGGTAATCAACCTGGCCAACCGCGCCAACTACCGCTACGACTCCTTCGACGGCTACAACGCCAAGTCCGGAGCGGCCTGGCCCGGCTTCAGCAAGATGTTCCCCATCCTGCCTTCGGCGGGGGTAGCATTGGAATTCTGAGATGTCCGGCGCAACCGATTACGTTCACGGCTATTCGGAGCGGGAGGCCGAGCGGCTCCGCAATCAGGCGGCCACCGTTCGGGAGCTGCTCCATCGCGACACGCGCTACCCGGCTGGGAGCGAGGTGCTGGAGGCGGGCTGCGGCGTCGGCGCCCAGACCATCACGCTTGCCCGCAACAGCCCCGAGGCGCGCTTTCTCTCGGTGGATGTCTCCCCGGCTTCGCTCGAGCAAGCGCAGGCCATGGCGCGGCGGGAGGGTCTCGCGAACGTCCGCTTCCAGCAGGTGGATATCTTCCACCTTCCGTTCCAGGACGAGCGCTTCGACCACGTCTTCGTCTGCTACCTGCTGGAGCACCTGGCGGAGCCGCTGGGCGCGCTCGTCGCACTCTCCCGGGTGCTGAAGAAGGGCGGCACCGTCACGGTGATCGAGGGCGACCACGGCTCCTGCTACTTCCACCCGGAAACGAAAGAGGCCGTGCGCGCCTGGAACTGCCTGATCGAAGTCCAGGCCGCGCTGGGCGGTAACTCGCTGATCGGCCGCGAGCTCTATCCGTTGCTCGCGCAGGCGGGCTTCCGCGAGGTCAGCGTGTCGCCGCGCGTGGTGTACTGCGACTTGAGCCGGCCTGAGTACCGGGACGGTTTTGCGGGGAAGACCATCGCGCCCATGGTGGAGGGCGTCGAGCGCCTGGCGCTCGAAATGGGTCTCATGGACCCCGCCTCGTGGCGCAAGGGCATCGAGGATCTCTACCGCATCGCCGAATGCCCCCAGGGCGTCTTCAACTACACCTTCTTCAAGGCCACCGCCATCAGGTAGGGTCGAGCTATAATCCAAACGACATGAAACTCAAGTCCGCAGTCCTTATCAGCTCGATCGCCTTGTTGCTGACCGCATCCGGCGCACTCGCCCAGGATGCCGCCAGGAAGGCCAAGATCGAGGAAATGTTCCGTCTCATGAACATCGACCGAATGATGCAGCAGGTCATGAGCCAGATGAAGGCCATGACCGAGCAGCAGATATCCGGGATGAAGCTGCCCCCGGAGGGGCAGGCAGCAGCCCAGGAATCCCAGGGCAGAATAATGGAGCTGGTCGCGGAGAGAATGAGCTGGGAGAAGATGAAGCCGGCATATATCCAGCTCTACAGCGAGGTCTTCACCGATGAGGAACTGGACGGCATCCTGGCGTTCTACCGGTCTCCGGCGGGCCGGGCCATGCTCGAGAAGACTCCCCTGCTGATGACCAAGGCAATGGCTCTAGTCCAGAAACAGATGGGAGATATCCAGCCCGAAATCGAGAAGATGATGAAAGAGCTCGATGCGAAGTACAAGAAGTAGGGCGGGCTAGCTGCACCCGCTCGTACCCCCGCAGTTGGCGCACTTGTAGCAGCTTCCGTTTCGCGTCATGATCGAGCCGCACTCCGAGCACAGCGGGGCGTCGTCGGATACCGGCGCGAAGGGCAGGCTGGGCTGGGGATCGGGCTCCGTGGGCCGCAGCTTGGAGGTCTCGCCGGCTTCGGTCAGCGCGTACTCGGGCCCCAGGAAGCGCCCGCCGATCCAGCGGAAGATATAGTCCAGCAGCGACTTGGCGTAGGGGATCTGCGAGTTGCCGGTCCAGCCGCCCGGCTCGAACCGCACGTGGCTGAACTTGTCCACCAGGAACTTGAGCGGAACGCCGTACTGGAGCGCGAAGCTGATCGCGGTGGCGAAGCCGTCCATCAGGCCGGAGATGGTGGAGCCTTCCTTGGCCATGGTGATGAACAACTCGCCCGGAGTGCCGTCCTCGTAAAGGCCCACCGTTACGTAGCCCTCGTGCCCGGAGATCGAGAACTTGTGAGTGACCGACTGCCGCTCATCGGGCAGCTTGCGCCGGACCGGGCGATAGACGATCTTCTCGGCCGCCGCCGGCCCCGCGGTACGCTTCTCGGGCTTGGACTCGCTGGAGCTCACCGGCTGCACGCGCTTGGAGCCGTCCCGGTAGATGGCCACCGCTTTCAACCCCAGCCGCCAGCTCTCCAGGTAGGCGTTCATGATGTCCTCGAGCGTGGAGTCCTCGGGCAGGTTGATGGTCTTCGAGATGGCGCCGGAGATGAACGGCTGCACGACCGACATCATCCGGATGTGGCCCATGTGGTGGATGGAACGCACCCCGTTCTGCGGGCGCAGGCTGCAATCGAAGACCGGCAAGTGCTCGGGTTTGAGCGCCGGCGCCCCTTCGATGGTGCCGGTGGCGTCGATGTGGCTGACGATCTGCTCGACCTGCGCGGGGGTGTACCCCAGCCGGATCAGCGCCTGCGGCACAGTGTTGTTGACGATCTTGATCACGCCGCCGCCGACCAGCTTCTTGTACTTCACCAGCGCCAGGTCGGGCTCCACGCCGGTGGTGTCGCAATCCATCATGAACCCGATGGTGCCGGTGGGCGCGATCACGGTTACCTGCGCGTTGCGGTAACCGTTGCGCCGGCCCGACTCGTAGGCGTCGTCCCAGACCCGCTGCGCCACCTCGGCGAGGCCCGGCGCGTGGCGCGGGTTGATGCGGCTCACCGAGCCGCGGTGCATGCGGATGACGTCCAGGAACGGCTCCTGGTTCTTCTCGTAGGCGGCGAAGGCGCCCACCGCCTCGGCGACGCGCGAGCTGGTGAGATATGCCTGGCCGCACATAATCGCGGTCACGGCGGCGGCGTAGTCGCGGCCCGGCTCGCTGTCGTAGGGAAGCCCCAGCGACATCAGCAGCGCGCCCAGGTTGGCGTAGCCCAGGCCCAGCGGCCGGAAGGTGTGCGAGTTCTCGGCGATCTTCTCGGTGGGGTAGCTGGCGGAGTCGACAAAGATCTCCTGCGCGAGGATGACGGTGTCCACCGCGTGCCGGAACGCTTCCGCGTCGAACTGCCCATCCGGACCGAGGAACTTCATGAGGTTCAGCGAGGCCAGGTTGCACGCCGAATCGTCCAGGAACATGTACTCCGAGCAGGGATTGGAGGCGTTGATCCGCCCGGAGTTCTTGCACGGATTCCAGCGGTTGACGGTGCCGTCGAACTGCATGCCCGGATCGCCGCACTGGTGCGTGGCCAGCGCGATCTGCTTCAGCAGGTCCTTGGCCTTCAAGCGCTTCACCGGCTGGCCGTTCAGGACCGTGCGGGTCCACCAGTCGCTGTCCTCGACGACAGCGTGCATGAACTCGTCGGAGGCGCGCACGGAGTTGTTGGCATTCTGGAAGAACACCGAACCGTAAGCCTCGCCGTCCAGCGAGGCGTCGTAGCCGGCGTCCACCAGCGTGTGCGCTTTCTTCTCCTCCTTGGCCTTGCACCAGATGAACTTCTCGATGTCGGGGTGATCCGCGTTGAGGATCACCATCTTGGCCGCGCGCCGGGTCTTTCCCCCCGACTTGATGACGCCCGCGAACGCATCGAAACCCTTCATGAAGCTCAGCGGACCCGAAGCGCGGCCGCCGCCCGACAGGATGGCGTTCTCTTCGCGCAGGCTGGACAGGTTGGTGCCCGTCCCCGAGCCCCACTTGAAGAGCATGCCCTCGGTTTTGGCCAGCTCGAGGATGGACTCCAGGGAGTCTCGGACGGAGTTGATGAAGCAGGCCGAACACTGCGGCCGGCTCTGCCCGGGCGCGAGGCGCCGGATCGCGTCGGAGGCCTCGTCGTAGTACCAGCCGTAGCCGCGTGCTTCTGAAACTCCCACGTTGAACCAGACCGGGGAGTTGAAGCTCGCTTTCTGGGTCAGCATCAGGTGCGCGAGCTCGTTGCGAAAGTCCTCCGCATCCACGTCGGTCTTGAAATAACCGCCCGCCTTCCCCCAGTCGACGGTGGTGTCCACCACGCGGTGAACCAACTGAGCCACGCTCGACTCGCGCTCGGGCGATCCCAGCCGCCCATGGAAGTACTTGCTGGCGACGATGTTGGTAGCCGTCTGAGACCAGTCGGCCGGGACCTCGACGTCCCGCTGTTCGAAGATCACGAGCCCCTTGTCGTTGGCGATGCTGGTGGTCCGGATTTCCCAGCGGCACTCATCGTAGGGCGTCCTGCTGGCTTCGAGCTTGGCGGTGAAGTACCGCGGGAAGGACAAGCCCTTTCGCTCCGCCGGATTCGACTTGGTCTTGCGTTCCTGGACTCGGGCACCCAACTCGACACTAAGCTGACCCATCGCTCACCCTCCTACCAGTTCGATGTTATGGAAGCGTCCCCTGCTTCAGTCCCAGGCAGGAGAAGGCCCACGGTCTGCCATCATGCCCCAATATATGGGGTCTCGTCAAGGAAAATATCTATATGCTGTGCACCCACTTACAGGCTAACCCAGAACGCTCAACCGTGGGGCGGGCTCCCCAGCCCGCGTCAGGCCCCCCGGCCGAACACTCTCGGCTACCCTTTGGGCTCCAGAATGAACGTGGGGGCCAGCCCGGTCACGGTCGAGAACGCGCCCCCATCGCCCGCCGACAGCCAGCTCGAGCAACCCTGCACTTTGCCGAGGTAGGCGTGCGGGTGCAGGTCCACCTGCATGTCCCGGACTTCGAGCTCGCCATAGCGCAGCAACGGGAAGGAAGCGTGGGTGGCTTCCACTTTCTCCTGCACCACGTAAGGCATGCGCAACGCTCTTCTCAGCGCCCGCTCCCAGCCCGCTTCGTCGGTTTCCCAGCCGCGGACGGAATGGTGCTCGCCCGAGTCGTCGTTCGGTTTCAGAACGAGTTTCTCGCGGTTCTTCAGGATGAACGCGGGCAAATCGATAGTCTGGTCCTGGTAGCTGGTCTTGGCCAAGGCCACCATCCGGGTCCAGGGGATGTACTGGCGAATCGCCTTGGTCTCGGAGGACGGGAAACCGGCCGTGATGGTCTCGTCGGTCAGCAGGTCGAAGATGGCTTTCTTGTGTGCGAGTTCCGACCGGAAGCTGTTCACCACGCAGACCTTGCCTTCGCGGTAGGCCCGTACCAGCGGGTGCGAAAGATCGTACCGCAGCAGAAACTCCTGTGCCTTCACGCGACGGTAGATGAGGTCGATGGCGAAGTTGCCGTGCCGCAGAACACCGCTCCGGTATTCGAGCTGGTCGGGCGAGACGATCTCGGTGGGGTACCCCTCGGCGCGGAAGAAATCCCGCAGCAGGAGGTATTCTCCTTGTTCAGTGCTCTGGAACGGTTGGCGGAACTCCAGAATCGCAATGTTCGGCTGCTTCGTGCCGCCGAACTGCTTGTAGGCCTTCAACGCCGCGGCCAGCAGATGCTTCTTGCCCCCGAGTTTCTGCAAGGCGTAACGCTTGCGAAACTCCTTCACCGGCGGGCACTCATAGAACAGGTCGGCCAGCGCCTCGCCGTAGGCCACCCCCACCGGGGTGTCGGCGTTGTACTCGACGAAATACATCGAGCCGTTGCTGAGGTGCGTGTCCAACAGCGACGTGACCGCCAGGAACGAGTACCCGGGGTCGATCGACGCCAGCATCTTCTCCGCCGGAAGCAACTCCATGCGCGCCAGCAGCGCCGGATTGCCCAGCGCCATCTGCTTCACCCGGTCAATCGCCGAGAACAGCGCTTCGGCGGCCTTCACCATGTTGTCGTATTGGCGGCGCGTGATGAAGTTGGGCCGAAGGAACGGACAAATCAATCGTCCGCCCTGAGTGAGGTGTTCGGCCAGCATCCGCTCGGCCAGCGCTTCCGCCCAACCCAGATCCTTGTAAGGCTCTGTTTCGAGTAGCTTATGATAACGGGCGACCGCCTCGTCCAATTGATTCATCCTGGTTGGTTTCTGATTTAAGTATCTCACAGCGGTCCTAGGGACGGAAACGTTTCGGGCTGAATCTTCCCTCATAACACACTGACAATAAAGCAGATATTTCGTTTGGAGAATAACTTGCTAGCGGATCGGCAAGGACCCTGGTACACCCGCGTTGGCACCTGTCCCGCTCTAATTCTGACCACGGACCACTCCCTGATAGTCGCGGCTCGGCTATGACGTCCCGTACTTGCGGGCGCTTACCGAGCCGCACGCGTAAGCAAGCGGTCAGCAGTTACGCGGGACAGGACGCTAGGCGTCGCAGATCTCAATCGCCTGGGCGAGTTGCCCGGCCGTGGGCGTCATGCTCTATCTGGTGCTCCGTGGCCCTGCGAGGGGCGCTTCAGCCTGCCCCGGTCGAGCTCCCAGTGGTGCTGTCTCGGCCCCCGCGGCAGGTTGCCCAACCTGCGCCGTGGAGAGCGCGACCTGGATGGCGTCCAACAATTCTTTCAGTTGGATGGGCTTGGCAACGTAGCCATCCATGCCGGCATTGAGGCACTTCTCCCGGTCTCCCCTCATGGCGTAGGCGGTCATGGCCACGATGGGGAGGTGCCCTCCGGACCGGCCTTCGCGCAGGCGAATCAGCCGGGTCGCCTGGATGCCGTCCATCTCGGGCATTTGGACATCCATCAGCACCAGGTCGTAGGTGTCCCGTTCCGAAGCAGCCAGCGCCTCGCGGCCGTTGGAGACCACCGCAGCCTGGTGGCCCAGCTTCTCGATGAGCCGCACGGCGAACCGTTGGTTGACCGGGTTGTCCTCGGCCAGCAGGACGCGCAGCCGGCGGCCTCCAGCCGCAAGGCTGCCGAGCAGCGCCGGCAGGCCTGTCGCATGCGAAGAAGCCGGCTCCGGAGCCTCAACTGCCCGGCGGAGCCGTGCCGTGAAGCGGAAAGTGCTCCCGTGGCCGGGCTCGCTTTCCACCCAGATCCGTCCGCCCATTAGCCCCACCAGCCGGCTGGAGATTCCCAAACCCAGCCCCGTGCCTCCGTACTTGCGCGTGGTGGAGCTGTCCACCTGCCGGAACTCCTCGAAAATGAGTTCCTGCTTATCGGCCGGAATGCCGATTCCCGTGTCGGACACCGAGAAGCGCAGCACCACCTCCTGATCCGCTTCCGAGTCGATTTCCACACCGATGCCGACCTGGCCACCAGCTTCGGTGAACTTGATGGCGTTGCCAACCAGGTTCAGCAGCACCTGGCGGAGCCGCACTGGGTCGCCCCATAGCGCGTCCGGCGTTTCCGGCGCAATCTCGATCTTCAGGTGGAGGTTCATCTGTCCCGCTCGCGCCGACATCGTGTTGACGGCAGAGCGGATCATGTCGCGCAAGGAGAAGTCGACCGGGTCTAGTTCCAGCCGGCCAGCCTCGATCTTCGAGAAGTCGAGCACGTCGTTGAGCAGTCCGAGCAATGCTTCGGCGGACGAGTGGGCGGTCTCGATGTATTCTCGTTGTTCGGGCGACAGCTCCGTGGCCAGCGCGAGCGTCTGCATGCCCAGAATGCCGTTCATCGGAGTCCGGATCTCGTGGCTCATGTTGGCGAGGAACTCGCTCTTCAGACGGCTGCCCTCCCGCGCTTCCTCGAGAAGGACCTGGATTTCCTGGTTCTGCTTCTCGACAGTGAGCTTCTCCCGTTCCGTGCGGGCGTGCTCGGCGGCCAGCTCCGAGGTGCGCTCCGTGACCGCCGCCTCCAGGCGTTGCTGCTGTTCGAGCAAGCGGCGCATCCGCAACCGCCAGACGCGCCAGCCGAGCAAGGCGGCCAGCGCGCCGGCCAGCACGCGAAACCAGGCGGTCTGCCACCACGGCGCCAGGATGCGGAAGGACATCCGGGCCGGCGCCCTGCTCCAGACCCCTTGCGCGCTGCGGGCCATCACCTCGAAGGTATAATCGCCGGCTGCCAGTCCCGGGTACTGCGCCTCGCGCTGGCTGGTTTCCATCCACTCCTTCTGCGAATCGGCCAGCCGGGAACGGAAGCGCACCTCGCCCTCGTTCAGAAAGCTCAACGCGGCGAAGTTTACCAACAGGGAGCGGTCCCGGTAGGGGATCCTCAGCGGCAACGCCGGATCGACGAGTCTCTCCCCGAACCGCACGGAAGTGATTTCGACGGGTGGTGCGGCGGGCGGCAGCTCGCGTTCGGGCGGGCGGAAGTGCGCCAGCCCGAGGCTGGTGCCGATCCAGACGCTGCCGTCCTGGTCGGCATACATCGCACCTCCGTTGATGTCGTCCCAGACCAGGCCGTCGCCGCGGCCCATGTGCTGCCACCAGCGCCCATCGAACACATCCACGCCGCTGTCGCTGCCGAACCATACCCGGCCGCGCGTGTCGACAGCCAGGGAAATGGCCTTGTCGGAGCGCAGGCCGTTCCTTCGGTCGAAATGCTGGAGGGCCAGCCGCCCTTCCGGAAACGCCACCCGCGTAATCCCGAGCGCTTCGCTGTATCCGATCCACAAGTTGCCGTCCCGGGCTTCCGCGAGGAGGTAGATACCGTTGTCCTTTAGCCCGTCGCGGCTGGTGAAGCGCGTCCAGCGGCCGCCCTCGAACCGGGCCAGCCCGCGATTGCCCGCCGCCCAGATCCGTCCCTGGTGGTCCTCGAGCAGAGTGCTGAATCGCTCGTTCTCATCCGTGCCCTGGGGCCATTCCCGCTCGAAGCGAAGCGCCCAACTGGTTCCCGTGCCCCGGTAGAGACCCCTCCGCGTTCCCGCCCAGACCTGACCGTGGCGATCCACCAGGAGGGCCAGAACGCGATCGTCCGCCAGGCCGCACTCTTCCCCGAACTGCCGGACGGACTGCTCTCGCGGATTGAGGCTTGCAACGCCTCCCGGGTCGCTGCCCACCCACAGGATTCCGTTCCGGTCTGCCACGAGTTTGCGGATCTTGGTCGTGCCGATCTGCGGGCTGGCCGACCAGAGGCGCCAGGCGCCGCCGGGTTGCGAGCGGTAGTTCAAGCCGCGATCCGTCCCGACCCACAGGGTTCCCGCGGCGTCGCGCTGAATGCTCCAGATGTCGTCGTTGCTCAGTCCCTCGGCGCGCGTCCAGCTTTCCCACTGGCGATAGCCCAGCCAACGCTCCAGCCCGGCGCCGTTGAGGCCGATCCAGATCGAGCCCTCGCGGTCCTGCAACACGCAGGTTGCTTGGTCGCCCACCAGGCCGCGGCTCGAATCGATCCGCTCCCAGCGGTCCCGATCGCGGAGCGCGACGCCCGCGCCGGTGGCAACGAGCAAGCGGCCCCCCGAATCGAGTTGCAGGCTGCCGCGTTCGTCTGCGCCAGGGAGTCCCGCGTCGGCCCGTGTGAACTGCGAGGCCCCTTTGCGCCGCACCACCAGCCGGTTGGTGCTCCGCAGCCACAGATTACCCTCGGGATCGGTTAGAATGGCGTCCCAGCGCTCCGCCGGAACTCCGGCTTCCGGGCCGAAGGCTATCAGGTTGCCGCCCGCCAGCCGGTAGAGCTTGCCGTCACAGCCGAGCCAGAGCGCCTGGCCACCCGGCTCCAGGTGCAGCGCGTAGATGGTTCCCGTGCGCGCGCCCAACCACTCGAAGCGCCAGTCCAGTTCGGTCTTCGCCGCTGCCGGCCGGCCCGTCAGCAGGCCCGCCGTCGTGCCCACGTAGATCCATCCCTGCTGATCGGAAGTAATTGCCGTGGAACTGGTGATTTGGTACTCGCCCGCGACCCGGACCGCCTGGAACCGGTCGCCGGCCCGGCGCGCCAGGCCCGCGCGCGTCCCCACCCACAGCACGCCGTTGGGGCTCTCGTGAAGCGATTCGATGCGGGTGCTCGGCAAACCATCGTCGCGGTCATAGCCCCGGAAGCGCCACCCGTCGTAGCGGTACAGCCCGTTCTGCGTCCCGACCCACAGAAAGCCCGTCCGGTCCTGTAGCAAGCATTGAACGACCAGATTGCCGAGACCTGCCTCCTGCCCGTAATGCTTGAAGCTGTATCGCTGAGCCAGCAGCGCGCCGGGCAAGCACACCGCCAGCAGAACCAGGCCGGCGATGGAAAAACGGCGGCTCCGCGCCCGGGGCGCGCACGGTGGGTGCACAGTCGTCCTCACGGGCTATCATCGGATGCCGGGGGAATTTCTTTAGTGCCCGGTGGAGCGGGCGGCGCCCCGTTCCAACATTTCGGTCAACACGCGCCCCATCGCCCCGCTCGGTGTTTCGACCTCGAGCATCGTTGCCAGCGTGGGCGCGATGTCATTCGGCAGAATGCGCCTGTCGTACCTACCGGACCGTACGTTCGGCCCCATGAAGATCACAGGGACGTGCGCGTCGTAGCCGAACACGGAGCCGTGGCTCGATCCGCGCGCGGACGGAATCCAGTAGGCCTCTTCCAGGATGACGAGATCGCTCGACCGGCTGGGAACAAAGCCGTTGACCACCCGCCGCGTGATCGGATCGTCGAGCGCCGCCCCGTTGAGAAGCTGCTCGCGCGTATAGACTCGAAACACGTGCGGAACCGCGGCCACCGCCTCCGCCGCCACCCGCTGGACCTCGGCTTCTTTGAGTTTTCGGGCTCGAATCAGTTCACGGTTGAAGTAAGGCGCCGCCCCGGAGCCCCCTGCCACCCAACGGCCACCGCCGAACCTCTTCTTCAGAGCGTCTTCGATGGCGTCGAGGACTGCGTTGGAGGGGAGCCGTCCGCCCGGCATCTTCCACTGCTCCAGCATCTCCGGGAGCGGCGCGACGCCGTGGTCCGCGGTCAGCGCCACCAGCGAATTGCCCTCTCCCACTTTCGCATCCACAAAATCCAGCAGCCGGCCGATCAGCCGGTCGGCCCGCAGGGCCATGTCGCGCACCTCGGGCGAATCCGGACCCGCGTCGTGGCCTACGTAATCGTTGGAGGAGAAGCTGACGGTGAGCAGGTCGGTCGAGCCGCGCTGGCCCAACCGCTCCCGCTCGATGGCCCGCTCGGCGAAAGCCTCGACCAGCTCATTGCCGAACGGGCTGGCTTCGAGCGACTCATAGAACTTGGGACCGGCCGGCCCCGCCAGCGTCTTGGCGAACGCGGGATAATCCGGACTCGGCGCCGAAGTCTTCCATTCCGCGCCGAGATACCGGTCGGCGGGGCGGGCCTGGTTGAACTCCTTCACCCATTGAGGCAGGTCGGCGAAATAGAACGTGCTGCTCACGAACGAGCCGCTCTGGGGGTCAAACCAGTAGGCGCCATCCGCCATGTGGCCCGCCGGCAGGATGGCCGCGCGGTCCTTGAGCGAGATGCCGATCACCCGCGGCTTTCCCCTGCCGGCCATCTTCATTTCGTCGCCCAGCGTGCTCGCCAGCAGGCGGCGTGGGGAGGCGCCCTGGCCCTCGGCGCCCAGCAGCCGCACGCTGTCGTCGGAAACGCTCGTCACCTCTTGGCCCGTGTCACGGTCGAACCAGTCGTTGCCGACGATGCCGTTGAGCGACGGCATGGCGCCGGTCATGAAGATGGCGTGGCCGCAGGCGGTGACCGTCGGGAAGTGCTCGTAGCGGGCGTTGGTGAACACCGCGCCGTGCCGCAGCAGGCGGTCGAGCCCGGCGGCATAGTCCGCGCGGAAGCGCGTCAGGTAGTCGTAGCGGAACTGATCGATGACGATGGCCAGCACCAGCTTCGGCCGCCCCGGCTGGGGCGCGCCACACCCGGTCAGGGCGGCCCACAACGCCAGGAGTGCAAAGCATCGTCGCGTCATGGCAGCACTGGATTTCAGACCTTCAGCATAGCAGTGGGTTTGTACTTTCAGGCGAATTGTGAGCGGCTCGATTCCTCGCATAGTTGCGCTGTCGATTCCCTGCTGCCTCCCGTTTGAGGGCTTCGAGAACCCGCAGGCCGATCGCATCCTGGTGCGCAAGGCCAGGCGTGAGCTGGTCCTGCTTCACCAGGACCGGGTCCTGAAATCCTACCGCGTCGCCCTGGGCCGCAACCCGGTGGGCCCCAAACGCCGCCAGGGCGACCGCAAGACCCCCGAGGGGCTTTACACCATCACTGGACGGAACCCCAGCAGCGCATTCCCTCGGGCTCTTCGCATCTCCTACCCAAGTGCGCCGGACCGTGCTCGCGCGCGCCGCGAAGGAGTCAGTCCGGGAGGCGACATCATGATCCACGGCCTTCCCAACGGTCAGGGCTAAATTGGAGCGGCCCACCGGCTGACGGACTGGACCAACGGCTGCATCGCCGTCACCAACGAGGAAATCGAAGAAATCTGGCGCCTGGTGCCCAACGGAACCCCGGTGCTGATTGAGCCGTAGCGGCCGCGCCGTTGCCGCTCGCGCCGGATTCGACTACACTCGTGCTTTGAAAGTGCCCGGCGCGAGATTCCGCAGGCTGTCGCAGATCGCCTTTCTGGCGTTGTTCGTGTTTCTGCTCGCCAGGACCGAGTTCGGCGGCACGCTCCATGGCGCACGGGGCGAAGTCCGGCTACCCTACCCGGTGAGCATTTTCCTGGAGAGCGATCCGCTGGTGGCGGTGGGGAACGCGCTCGCCACTCGCGCGCTTTACAGCGGCTTGTTATGGAGCCTGGTCATCCTCATCCCAACTCTGTTCCTGGGCCGCTTCTTCTGCGGCTGGATCTGCCCGCTGGGAACGCTGAACCACTTTTTCAGCCATCTGCGCAAGCCCGGCAAGCAGCGCCTGGAATCGAACCGCTACAAGAAGTGGCAGCGGCTGAAGTATTACCTGCTGGTCGCGCTGCTCGTGGCGGCGATTCTCGGCAGCGGGATCTTCGGAACCATGGACCCGATCTCGCTCACCGTGCGGTCGCTGGGGCTCTCGATCCTGCCCGGGATGAACTACGGGCTGCATGCGCTGTGCGATCTGCTTTACCGCAGCGGCATCCGGCCGTTGAAGTTCACCGCGGACGCGCTCGACTTCATTGGGCAATGGACGCTGCTGAGCTTCCGCCAGCCGCATTTCGCCCAGGGGTTCTTTCTGGGGCTGATCTTCGCGACGGTGCTGGTGTTGAACCTGCGATTCACGCGCTTCTGGTGCCGGGCGCTGTGCCCGCTGGGAGCGCTGCTGGGCGCGATGTCGCGGTGGTCGATCCTGGGGTTGGTCAAGCGGGAGAGCCAGTGCGACGAGTGCAACCGCTGCCTGCTAGGCTGCCAGGGCGGGGACGATCCGATTCCCGGAGCGCAGTGGCACAAAGCCGAGTGCCACCTATGCCTGAACTGCACCGCGGACTGCCCCGAGGCGGGCCTCGAGTTCCGCTGGTTCCCCGGCCGCGCGAATACCGTCGAGGGGCCGAACCTGGAGCGTCGCAAGGCGCTCGGGGCGCTGGCGGCGGGCGTGGCCGCGGTTCCGCTGCTGCGCTCGAGCTCGGGGTCCGATCCCCGGCTGATCCGGCCGCCCGGTGCGCTCGAGGAGAAGGGCTTCCTGGAGCGCTGCATCCGCTGCGGCGAGTGCATGAAAGTGTGCCCCAACACGGCGCTGCACCCGGCGCTGGTCGAAGGCGGGCTCGAGGGCCTCTGGACGCCGCTGCTGGTGGCGCGCATCGGTTACTGCGAGCCGGGTTGCGTGCTGTGCGGCCAGGTCTGCCCCACCGGGGCGATCTGGCGCATCACGGCAAAGGAGAAAGGCTGGTCCTCGGATGGCGGCAAGCCGGTGCGCATCGGCACGGCGTTCTACGACCGCGGGCGCTGCCTGCCCTGGTCCATGGCTACCGAGTGCATCGTCTGCGAGGAGTGGTGCCCCACGTCTCCCAAGGCCATTTACCTGCGGCCGGCGGAGGTGACGGACGCGGCCGGGGCCCCCAAACAGGTGCGGCAGCCCTACCTCGATCCGGAGCGCTGCGTGGGCTGCGGCGCGTGCGAATACGCCTGCCCGGTGAAGGACCGCGCCGCGGTGTACGTCACCAGCATCGGCGAGAGCCGCTCGCGCACCAACCAGATCCTGCTGCGGCGGGGCCGGACGACGGAGCTGCTGCCGGAGACCGGAGAGGCCCCGGGTTGGGCGAAATCCGGCGCCACGCGCGTGTTCCAGGCGGCGAACCTCTGGCAGTACATCGATGGAGACGCGGAGCGGTATCTCGCGGCGGGCGTCGAGAGGACGCTGACCGCCCGCTATCGCTATCAGGACAAGCTCGACGCGGTTGCGGACGTCCACGTCATGGGGACGCCGGAGGGCGCGCGGCGGATCTTCGAAGCCGAGCCCGCCTCGGGCAGCCGGGCCGTCGCTCTGGGCGACGCCGGCAGAAACTACGGCCCGAGCGTCACCTTCCGCAAGGGCCGCTACTTCGTGCGCCTGGTGGCTTACGAAGAAGCGCCGGGGCCGCTGGAGGCGCTGGCGCGCGCCATCGAGGCGCGACTGGTGCTATAACGGGTTGTGAAGGTGCGTCAGAAGAGGGGGACAAGCCGTCGCGAGTTCCTGGACCAATGCCTGGCCGGCGCGCTGATCGCGCAGGCCGGGGCCCCCGCCAAATCGAAAGTCGTAATTGCCCGCGACCCGCTCATCCGCACGTCGGGCAGCGCCCTGCTCAAAGTCCTCGATCGCGCGGTGCAGGCGGTCTACGACCGCGACAACGCCCTGGAAGCCTGGAAGCGGATTGCGCGGCCCGGCGAAGTCGTCGGGCTGAAAGTGAACTGCCTGGCCGGCAGGGGCGCTTCGACCAGCGTTCCGCTCGTCGAAGCCATCTGCGAGAGGCTGCAACAGGCGGGCGTCCCGGCGCGCAACATCGTCATCTGGGACCGCCTGAACGACGACCTGGAGAGCGCGGGATTCCGCATCGCGACCGCCTCCGGCAAGATCCGTTGTCTTGGAAACGACGCTGCGGGGTACGAGGGCGACCTGGTGGCGCACGGCAGCGCCGCGAGCCTCCTCTGCAAAACGCTGACTCAGACCTGCGACGCCGTGATCAACCTACCGGTGCTCAAGGACCACGGAATCGTGGGCGTCACCATGGCGCTGAAGAACCTGTTCGGAGTGATCCACAACCCCAACAAGTATCACAGCGACATGGGCGACCCGTACGTCGCCGACGTCTACATGCTGCCGCCGATCCGGCAGAAAGTGCGGCTGGCCATTTGCGACGCCATTACGGCGCAGTACGAGGGCGGGCCTTCCTACATGCCGCAGTGGGGCTGGAGCTATAACGGGCTGATCGTGTCGCGGGACCCCGTCGCGCTGGACTACACCGGCTGGCAGATCATCGAGCGCAAGCGCGCCGAGAAGGGTCACAAACCGCTCAAGGAAGCCGGCCGCCAGCCCAAGTACATCGCCACCGCCGCCGATCCGGCCCACCGCATCGGGACCAACGATCCGGCGCGGATCGACCGGGTGGAGCTCTAACATGCCGCCCACGGATCGCAGGGTCTTCCTGAAAACCGTCGCGCTGGCCGCCTGCGCGCGGTGCGGTTTCGCGGCGGAGAGCGATGCCCAGTTCATCCGGGAGGCCAGCTTCTACGAGAAGCTGGCGTACAAGAAGATCAAGTGCAAGCTGTGCCCCCGCGAGTGCGTCATCGACGACCGGGAGCGCGGCTACTGCGGCGTGCGGGAGAACCGCGGCGGCACCTACTACACGCTGGTGCACTCGCGGGTTTGCGCGGCGCACATCGACCCCATCGAGAAGAAACCGCTGTTCCATTTCCGTCCCGGCACGCTGGCGCTCTCGGTGGCCACGGCGGGCTGCAACGTGAACTGCAAGATGTGCCAGAACTGGGATATTTCGCAGGTGCGGCCGGAACAGGTGCGAGCGACGTATCTGCCGCCCGCGACGCTGGCGTCGGCGGCGCGCGCCAACCAGTGCGACTCGATCGCTTATACCTACAGCGAGCCGGTGATCTTCTACGAGTACATGGCCGATTCGGCGCGGGCGGGGCGCGCCGCGGG
>Ga0187850_10001957_pt1 | contig 20191 bp, 21 predicted proteins | sample June2016WEW_4_15_FD_132436 | JGI IMG/M metagenome (GOLD analysis project Ga0187850, IMG submission 132436) | Peatland microbial communities from SPRUCE experiment site at the Marcell Experimental Forest, Minnesota, USA - June2016WEW_4_150 | ecosystem: Environmental > Terrestrial > Soil >... | reverse complement strand
TCCCCGCATCAAGGCGCCGGCCATGTCCAACGAGGAGGTCGCCTTGGAAATGTAGTGCAGACCTAAGGTATCGGTTCGTTGAAAACAAAGGATCTTGTGCCCGCAACTGCGAAAGTCAGGCTACCGACGCGGACCCCGCTTCCTGAGAGGGGCGCCGCTGCGATGGAGCGAAAGTGCGGTCGCAATGCAGGCCCTTGGGTGTACACTGTGGGCGTCGCCGATGTCAAAACGGAAATTGTGGCTAAGGGGAAATATGCTCTGCGATCTGAAAACTGTTAAGATTCCCGCGCTCGTTCTGTCGGCCGCGCTCACGGCGGCGGCGCAAACGGGACCGGTGGTGCTCAAATCGCCGAACGGGGCGCTCGAGATTTCGATCGCGGCCGTGCGGGGTCAGTCCGTGCAGGAGGCAGGCGGCCAACTGGCGTATTGCGTGGCTTTTCGTGGTCAGCCTGTGCTCGAGTGGTCGAACCTCGGGCTCGCAACGGAGGGCTCTCCCGCACTCGGGCCGGCTGTCCGGATAGAGTCATCGCAGACGTCCAGCCAGGACGAGACCTGGACGCCGGTGCACGGCAAGGCAACTCCCATACGCAACCACTACAATGCCGTCACGGTGCAGACGGTGGAGACGGCCGCGAACGGCCGGCGCCTGGTGATAGAAACCCGTGCTTACGATGACGGCGTGGCCTTCCGCTACGTCGTCCCCGAGCAGCCTTCCGTGAAGGAACTGCGCATCCTGAACGAGTCCACGCAGTTCCGCTTCTCCAAGGACGCCAGCACTTTTTCTCTAATCTCGCGCAGCTTCCAGACCAGCAACGAGGATGATTATCACGAACTGGCGATCGGCGGCCTGCATCCGGAGTACCTCGTCAACCTTCCGCTCCTCTTGGAAGTACCTGGAATCGCCTGGGTCGGTCTAACGGAAGCGCACATCGAGCACTATTCCAGCCTGTTCGTTACCGCTACGGGCAACCGAACCCTGGCGGCCCGGCTGGCGCCCCGCGTTGAGGACATTAACACCTCCACGGACATCGCCCCCTCCTTCGACCCCAAGGCGGACGCGCCGAAGGTATCGGTTATAGCGCAAACCCCCGTGAGATCGGCCTGGCGCGTGTTGATGATCGCGGATCAGCCCGGACGGCTGGTGGAATCGAACATGGTGGTCAATCTGAATCCGCCCAGCGCCATCGGAGACACTTCCTGGATCAAGCCCGGCAAGACCCCCTGGGACTGGTGGAACGGCAGCCAGGCTAAGGGCGTCGCGAATCCCGGCAAGAACAACGAGACCATGAAGTATTACATCGACTTCTCCGCGCGGAACAAATTCGAGTTCATGCTGATTGACGGCGGCTGGTCGGCGAGCTTGCCCACGACGGCCGATCAGGTCGGGTATTCCCGGCGCGGCCGCGCGAACCTCACCAAGTCCATCCCGGCCATTGATATTCCGATGCTGGTCGAGTATGCGAAGTCGAAGAACGTCCGGATCTGGCTGTGGGCTCACTTCCGGGACGTGAACGACCAGATGGACGATGCCTTCGCGCTGTACGAAAAATGGGGCATCGCCGGGGTGAAGATCGACTTCATGGACCGCACGGACCAATGGATGGTGAACTGGTACCGGACGGCTGCGAAAAAAGCGGCCGAACACCACCTTATGGTCGACTTCCACGGCGCGTTCAAGCCCGACGGGATGAGACGCACCTACCCCAACGTATTGACGCGCGAAGGCGTAATGGGTGCGGAGTACAACAAGTGGAGCGCGCGAATTACTCCCAAGCACGACGTGACGCTCGCCTTTACCCGCATGCTCGCGGGGCCGATGGACTACACGCCCGGCGGGTTCGATAACGTGACCCGGGAGAACTTCGTGCCGCGCAACACGGCGCCCATGGTGATGGGCACGCGCGCCCATCACACCGCGCTGTATGTAGTCTTCGAAAGCGAGTTGCAGATGGTCTCGGATTCCCCCGACGCCTACGATGGGCAGAAGGAAACCGAGTTCCTCAAGGTTGTCCCGGCGAGCTGGGACGAGACCCGCGTCCTCAACGGCGTGCCGCCGAAGTACGTCACCATCGCGCGGCGCAGCGGGAAGGATTGGTTCGTCGGCAGCATCACGGACTGGGACGCGCGCGAACTCGATGTGCCGCTGAGCTTCCTGGGGAGCGGGGCCTACGATGCGGAGATCTGCGCCGACGGACCCAACGCGGCGGCGCAGCCGAAAGACTCGGTTGTCGAGAAGCGTCGCGTGAACGCCCAGACGGTCTTGACGTTGAAGCTGGCGCCGGGCGGCGGTAGCGCCATACGGCTCGTCCCGGTTCGCTGAATCGGACTAGAAGAGAGCGGCGCCCAGATGGGAGGCAGGTAAGTTCCATGAGCAGGAGTGACCTGAAACCCTTCAAGGGTTACCGCTGGATTGTCGCAGATCCGGAGTTGCTCGGCGGCAAGCTCGCTATCCGGGGAACCAGGTTCTCGGTTTCGTTCATCCTGTCCTGTTTGGCTGAAGGGATGAGCTTGGAGGAGATCGAGGAGGCCTACGGCTCATTCCCTCGTGAGGCCATCCCCGAGATTATGAGGGTCGCCTCCGAAGTCCTGGATGCCCCCGATGTGGCTGCTTGATGTCAACATGCCGCGAAGGCTCAACGGATTCCTCGGCAGTTACGGCATCCAGGCGCAAACAGCGGAAGCACGGGGCTGGGGCGGACTCACCAATGGCGCCCTGGTTCGACGCGTTTTCCCGGGCATGTGAGCACGAACCGATTCGCCCCTGCCCGGGCGCGCTGGTCCGCTGGCCATGCCCTTCGCAGCCCTCCGTATTCCGCGAAGTGGTACGCCGATGGCTGAAGGCAGGCGATTGGGATGGTCTCGGTCAAAGAGGAACTCCGAACCACAATTGAGACCCTGAGCGAAGCTGATGCCGCGCGCGCGATGGAGTTCATCCAGCGGTTGCGGGGACGCGTTCGCGGCAAGGACGCGCTCGGTCTGCTGGCTCAGAACCGCGACATCGCCGTCCCGACGACGACTAACGGCGGATTCACCCCAGTGGAACCGATCCGCGGAGAAGGCATCCCGGCATCCAGGCTGCTTATTGAAGACCGGCGATGATCTTCCCGTTGGCACTCTCGGCAGCCGAAAGCCTGGCAGGCTCCGAGCGTGGCCTGGTGTTGGTGACCCGCGACCGGGAATTGCTGCGAGCCGCGGAAGCGTCGGGGGTTCAAGTCCTCAACCCGGAGGCATCGGCCGAGGCGCAGCAGGACCGCATTTGGATCGGAGGCCGCCCGCCGTGGAGCCCGCTATCCCGCCAACTGCTCCGCCAGTTGGCAGGCTTGGGTTGCGAATTCAATCGCTTTGCCGGCGTCGGATTCGTCGAATAGATCCCAGGGCGTGCGAAGCGCGTCCTCATCCCCGTAGGAGATCGCGATGCGGATGTCCGCCCCGAGCTGCCCCGCCAGCGCAATCAGCCCCTCGACCTGACCCCGCAAGGCATCGGGAAATCGGCCCTGCACCAGCGCGCGGTGAAGAGTCGCGCCAGGGTCGTGAGTACGCGAAACCGGCCCCAGAAGTGCCAGAGCGGTCTTGGCCGCGTTCTCGACCGACAATTGGCAGTGCTCCACACAAGCGCGCCATTGCCTGGAGGACAGATTCTGCCGGGCTTCGGTCAGGAAACCTTGGGCGACTTTGAGCCGGTACTGCGCCGAAGGATTCGCCTCCACGGTCAGGCACTCCAGGACAGCGCCCAGCCGCTGCTCGGCGCCTTGGCCCAGCGCCAGTCGAAGCCTTCCGGCGTGCGCTCCCGGCGCAGACCGAGTTCGGCGATCTGGCGGCGCAGCGCACCCAGCCGCTCGGCGGCGAATCCCCGTGGATCGTACAGGATCGCTCCGTCCAGGGCGATGTCGAGATAGACAGACGCGACGGCGCCACGCAACTGCTCCGGCGTCTTCGCCAAGATAGCCACGCCTCCGCGCCACGCGGGAGGCAGGAGTTGCTTCAGATACAGGTTGCGATCAAGAACCCTAGCCGGCAGGCCCTCGGCGATCACCAGCACGTCCCAGTCGCTCGTCTCACCCGCTTCGCCGCGTGCGCGCGAGCCGAACAGCACAACCGCGACAAGCCGGTCAGAGAGAGCGCTGGCGAGCAATTCGACGACCCGCGCCCCCAATCCCTCCGTCTGGGCGCCACTTCTCACGGGCGTGGGTTTGCTCCTCATCACCCACTCTAGTCTGCCACACACTCACCGACAGGAGAAGCCCCTCGCGCGTCCCACCCTCAGGCCTACTTGAGGCCGACCACCATGGAGTCCGGTCCCGTCAGGTGTTCGACGCTGGTGTACTGGAAACCCGCTTCGCGCATCCAAGCGAAGCAGTCCTTCGCCGTGAAATCGAAGCCGCCCGGCGTTTCCACCAGCATGTTCAGACTCATCAGCAGCCCGAAAGCGTTGCTGCGCCGCTCGTCGTCGATCAGGGCTTCATGTACGATGAGCGATCCGCCCTTGGGCAGCGCTTCATGCGCCTTCTTGAGCAGCATTCGTTTCGTGTCCAGATCCCAGTCGTGGAGGATGTGTCCCATCACCAGGACGTCGGCGCGCGGGAGCGGATCCTGGAAGAAGCTGCCGGCGTGGAAGCGCACTCGCCCGTTCACTCCGCGAGACGCCGCATACTCGCGGAAGATCGGCTCGACCGGCGGCAGATCGAACCCGATGCCCGTCAAGTGAGGATGGGCGAGGGCCACCTGAACGGGCAATGCGCCTTGGGCGCAGCCGATATCCGCGAAGGTCCGGTACTGGCCCCACGGGAAGCGCTCCGCGATGGCCCGAGCGGTGCCGAGGCTGACGCCGGTCATGGCCGAGAGAAACTGCCGCAGGCTGGCCGGATCGCTGTAGAGCTTCTCGAATGGACCACCGTCCTGCCCCGCCTGCGTGGGCAGGCTGCCGGTGCGCAGCGCGTCGGTCAGCGAGCCCCACGAGGTCCACAAGCGTCCGCTCGCCATTTCGAACAGGCCGCCCGTGTAGGTCGGCTTGGCGCGGTCCAGGAACAGGTCCGATTCGGCCGTGTTGGAGTAATGGCCGTTTACGCGCTCGAGCATTCCCAGCGCGACGAGCGCGTCGAGGAAATCCCGAACACCGCGTCGATGGAGCGAGAGCCGGGCCGCCAGCGCCGGCGCATCGAGCGGGCCGCGGGCCAATTCCGTGAAGACGCCCAGCTCGACCGCGCTGAGCAGCGCTTTCGCACCCCAAAATCCAAAGCCCAGTTTCAGTATCCGTTCGGGAGTGACGGCTTAGCGCGCCGCCCCCGCCCGCCCAGACGTTTCCCCAGTGTACGAAGTTGCATCCATACAATCCTCCTCTGAGACGGGGCCTGCGCTATCTATTGCACTGCCAGCCCAGATGCCCCGTTGACACCAGGATACACGAAAGCGGCCGTGGCTATTCGCAACGCAGGGCGGTGATGGGGTCGACGCGGGTGGCCCGGCGGGCCGGGATCCAGGTGGCGACCAGGGCCACGGCGGCAAGGACCATCGCCACGCCCGCGAAGGTGACCGGATCGGTGGCTTTGACGCCGTAGAGCAGCGCCGTCAGCACGCGGGTGAGGCCGAAGGCAGCCGCCAGACCGATGGCGACGCCGATCCCGGCCAGGGTCATGCCGTGGCGCACCACCAAGCCCAGCACGTCGCCCCGGCCCGCGCCGAGCGCGATGCGGATGCCGATCTCGTGGGCGCGCTGCTCGACCGAGTACGCCATCACGCCGTAAATCCCGATGGCCGCGAGCAGCAGGGCCGTTCCGGCGAAGATGCTCAGCAGGAGCAGGATGAATCCGCGGTCCGCCATCGATTTCTCGAACACCTGGTCCATCGAACGGAAATCGAAAACGGCCTGCTGGGGATCGACCGAGACCGCTTCACGGCGCACGGTGGTGGCCAGCGTCATGGGATCCACGGACGTGCGCAACACCCAGGCCATGGGCAGAATCTTGCTGCCCAGCGCCGTGAACGCATCCTTGACCTGCGCCTGCGGGATGTACATCATGGGCGGCGGCTCGTTGCTCAGGCCGAATTCGCGCACATTGCCGACCACACCGACGATTTCGCGCGTGGGATCTTCGAACTCTGGGCCCATGCCCTTGCCGATGGTGATGCGCTGGCCGAGCGGGTCCTCCTTCGGCCAGTACTTGCGCCTCATGGCTTCGTTGACGATCGCCACCGCGGGCGACTTGGCGGTATCCGTGTCGGCGAACGCGCGGCCGCGCAGCAGCGGGACGCCCGTGGCTTTGAATGCGTGGGGCGAGGCATAGCGCCACTGTTCCTCACCGGTCGCATCGGCGGCTGAGGCAGGCCGGCCTTCGATCCGGAGCGGCAGGTCGGGGCCCGGTTCGGTGGGAAGATTGATGATATTGGCGGCTGCTTGCACTCCCGGGAGTCTTTCCAGGCGCTCAATCAGAAGACGACTAAATTGCGTCACGGCGGCGGTATTGGCGTACCTGGCGCCGGTGAGCGCGGTCTTGAAGGTGAGCGCGTGGCGCGCGTCGACGCCGGGCTGAACGCCGCGCAGCAGCACAGCGCTGCGAATCAGCAGGCCCGCGCCGATCAACAGCACCAGGCCAAGCGCCATCTCGCTCACTACCAGCAGGCCACGCACGCGCAGATGCCGCACGCTCGAGGTGGTGCGGGCGGCGCCCTCCTTCAGCGTGGAGCTCAGGTCGGGGCGCGAGATCCGGAACGCGGGCGCCAGGCCGAACAGAACGCCGGTGGCGAGCGAAAGCAGCAGTGTGAACAGGAGCACGCGGATATCGAGCCCGGAGTGGGTAGTCATTTCCGAGAGGCGCGGGAGTTGCGCGGGCGTGAAAGCCAGCAGCAGCCTGAGACCCCAATGCCCGAGCAGCAGGCCGATGGCGCCCCCGGCCAGGGCCAGCAGTCCGCTCTCGGTGAGCAGTTGGCGGACCAGCCGCCAGCGGCCGGCGCCGATCGCGGTCCGGATGGCGATTTCCTTCTCGCGGGCCGCCGCGCGCGCCAGCAGCAGGTTGGCAACGTTGGCGCAGGCGATGAGCAGCACGAAAGCCACCGCGCCCAGCGTGATCAGAAGGGTGGGGCGGATCCCGCCGACCAGGGACTCGCGCATGGAAACCACGCCCGCGCTCTCGTTCCGGCCCATTGAGTTCGGGTACTGGCGCCGGAACTGCTCGGCTGCGATTTTCATGGGCGCGTTGGCGGCCGCCTGCGTGCCGCCGGGCTTGAGGCGCCCGGCGCAAACCAGGTAGTGGCCCTGATTGATGCTGTTGGGGTCAGCCTGGAGCGGCAGCCAGACGTCGGCGGGCGGGTTAGGCTCGAAGTCGTGCGGCGTGATGCCGATGACTGTGTGAGGCTCACCGCTCAGCACCACGGTGCGGCCGACGAGCTGCGGGTCCGCGCCGAAGCGGCGTTTCCACAGGCCATAGCTGAGGACGGCCACGCGCGGGCCGCTGGGACGGTCTTCCTCGGCGCTGAAGGTCCGGCCCAGGGCGGGGGTGACGCCAAACAACGAGAAGAAGTCCACCGAGGCGCGAATCGCCTTGATCTGTTCGGGGTCTCCCTCGCCGCTGAGGCTCACGCCCGGACCCATGAAGTCGTACGCGGCGACGCTGGTGAGCACATCGATCGAGTCCCGCCTCCAGGAGAAGAACTTGGGGACGGAGACGGACCCAGAGCGCCCGCCCGGGAAGGTGCGTGTAAGGAAAACCATCCGCTCGGCGTCCTGGTATGGCAGGGGGCGTAGGAGAATCGCGTTGACCACCGTGAAGATCGCGGTATTGGCCCCGATGCCCAGGGCCAGAGTCAGAACGGCCACGGCCGCGAAGCCGGGGCTCTTCAACATGGTGCGGACGGCGTACCGCGCGTCTTGCAGCATGGACAAGCGGCACCTCCCCTACAGAACAATACGCAGGGGAGATGGAAAACGACCATCCATTTACGGCCACCACTTCCGGCCGCTTGACAGGCGCGGCGCTGTGGCGTGATCATCGACGCTTCGACATGGAACACAGCCACGAATCTCTCAACGGTTTCCCCGTGGTGATCGCCCTGCCCGTGCTGTGGGGCGATCAGGACGCGTTTGGACACGTGAACAATCTCCGGTACCTGAGCTGGGCCGAGACGGCCCGCGTCGAGTACCTGGTTCGCATCGGTTTGTGGGCCACGCTGCCGCCCGATGGCGTCGGTCCGATTCTGGTCTCCATCTCCTGCGACTTCAAGCGCCCCGTGACCTACCCCGACACGGTCCTGGTGGGGGCGCGGGTCACGCGAATCGGCAACAGCAGCATCAAAATCGAGCACCGAATCGTGAGCCAGAGCCTGAATGAGGTCGTCGCCGAGGTGGATTCCACCATTGTCGTGCTGGACTACAGCCGCATGAAATCGGTTCGCGTTCCGGAGGACGTCCGCAAAGCGATCGAAAGTCTGGAAGGAAGGGCGTTCGAAGCCCCGCTGTCCGACAACGGGCGGTAGCCACTCGTCCGCCTGGCGGACCGTTCATCAGATTCTATGTGCCCAGCGGGTCGGCTCATCTCAGAATGGCTTCATGAGAACTCTGTTGGTTGCTCTCACGATTTCCTCCGGGCTGCTGGCCCAGGATGTTTTTCGCGTCAAGGTGGCCGGCCACGGCCAGCCCATGATCCTGATCCCGGGCCTCTCCTCGTCGGGCGAAGTCTGGAACTCCACGGTGGCCCGTTACCAGGACCGGTTCGAGTGCCACGTGCTCACGGTGGCGGGATTCGCGGGCGTGCCCCGCGTCCCGGCGCCCATGCTCGACCGCGTCCGCGACGGCATCGCCGCCTACATTCGAGAGAAGAAGCTGGCCCAGCCGGTCATGGTCGGGCACAGCCTCGGCGGGTACCTGGCCCTGGCGGTCGCGAGCCGCTTTCCGGACCTCGCGGGTAAGCTGGTGATCGTCGACGCCTATCCGTTTTTCGGCGGCCTCTACGGCGCCGATGTCACGCCGGAGCAAGCCCGGGCCAACGCCGCGCAAATGCGTGAATACATGAGCGGGCAATCCCAGGAGGCCTATGAGCGCTATACCAAGTCGGGCCTCGCCACCCAGATGATGGTGAGCAAAGACAGCGACCTGGAGCGCGTTATCGGCTGGGGACTGGCCTCCGACCGCACCGCCGTCACCGACGCCATGTACGAGCTATTCAGCGCCGATCTCCGGGACGAGCTTGCGAAGATCAAGAGCCCGGCGCTGGTCCTGGGCGCCTGGATCGGATACAAGCAGTACACGGACCACCAGCGCACCGAGGCCAATCTTCGCCGCCAGTACGCCAAACTCACCGGGGTGGACATCCGGATCACGGACACCGGGAAGCACTTCATAATGTGGGATGATCCGGACTGGATGTTCGCCCAGATGGACCGCTTCCTGGGAATCGCCGAGCCGGGGATTCCGCGATGAATACCACAAAGCTCGTCTACTGGATCTGCCAGGTCCTGGGCTGGGGTTGCTACAGCGGAATCGGGCTCTGGTTCGCCACCCGCCAGGCAGGCTGGCGGCCGAGCATCGTGATCGGGTACACGCTGTTCTTCTGCTACAGCATCGCTCTCACGCATCTGCTGAGCCGCCGGATTCAATCGCACCGCTGGCTGAGCCTCCCGCTGGGGCGCGCGTTCCCGCGGCTGGCCGGCGGCAGTGTTGCGGTAGGCGCCGTGCAGACGCTGCTGGTGGTCGGCGTGTCCGCCGCGCTCGAAGGCCGGCTGGGCGCTTTCGGCCAGGCTGGCACGGTGCTCGCGGCCTGGCTGGGCATCACCGTGGCAACGTCGATCTGGACGGTCTTGTACGTCGCGTATCAGGCGCGGCTGCATGCGCTTCGGTTTCAGCTCGCGCTGCGGGAAGCCGAACTGCGCGCGCTGGAGGCGCAGATCAAGCCGCACTTCCTGTTCAACTGCCTCAACACCATTCGAGGCATGATCGTCGAGGATGCCGCGCAGGCCCAGGACATGATTACACGGCTGGCCAACATTCTGCGCTACAACCTTCAGCACGATCGCGCACACACGGTGCCGCTGGCTCGCGAACTGGAGGTCGTCTCCGACTACCTGGCGCTCGAATCCGTGCGGTTCGAAAACCGCCTGCGCGTCAGCCTCGACATCGCTCCCGAAGCCGCGCAGTCCCTGGTCCCGGCGATGCTCTTGCAGACGCTGGTCGAGAACGCCGTTAAACATGGCATCGCGACGTTGCCGGAGGGCGGCGATCTTGTCATTCGTGCCGCTCTCGAACAGGGTGCCGTGGCGATCCGGGTCGAGAACTCCGGGCATCTGGTCGAGCCCCGGCCCGGCAGCACCCGGATCGGACTGAACAATGCCCGGGAGCGGCTTCGCATCCTGTATGGAGAGCGCGCCACTCTGCGACTGGAGAGCGGCGATCATGGGCGCGTCACCGCCACCGTCCTGATTCCGAAAAGCGCATGAGAGCCGTGATCGTCGACGACGAGCGCATGGCGTGCCAGGAGCTCCGGCGCCTGCTGGCGGCGCATCCCGAGGTCGAGATCGCCGGTGAGGCCCGCGGCGGGGAGGAGGCGCTGGGCTTGATTTCCAAACTCGCGCCCGACCTGATCTTCCTCGACATCCAGATGCCTGGCATGACCGGCTTCGAGCTACTGGAGCGCCTCGAAGACGTGCCCCAGGTCATCTTCACCACGGCTTACGACGAGTACGCTCTCAAGGCCTTCGAGGTGAACGCCCTGGACTACCTGCTCAAGCCGGTGGCGCCGGCCCGACTGGCCGCGGCGCTCGAGAGGGTTCGGCCGCGCCTCGGGCCGCCGCGCCTCGAGCAGGTGTTTGTCCGGGATGGCGAGCTCCGAGGGGAACTATACGCGGCTGTACTTCGCGAACGAACGCCCGCTCATTCCCCGCTCGCTGGCGGCCCTGGAAGCGCGGCTGGATCCGGCGACCTTCTTTCGCGCCGGCCGCAAGCACATCCTGAATCTAAAGTGGGTCGAGAAGGTCGATACAGGCGTGGCCGGCTACCTGGTGGTCACGCTGCGCGCAGGACGGGCGGTAAAGATGTCCCGCCGGCAGTCGGCGCAGCTCCGCGAGCGGCTCAGCCTTTAGGTTCCCGCGGAGTTGATATCTTAATGAGATGTTCCAGAACGCGAGGCTGCTGGCGCGGCTGTGGTGGCGCCCGGCAGCCGGCATGAGCGGGATTCTGGATCGGGGGAGCCTGCTGTTCGCCAGCGTGGCCGCGCTGGCCACTTCTCTGCTCTTGCGGTTTAACGTGCGACCGCTCGCGTTCAGCTTCTACACTCCACTGTTGGTGCTGGCGGCGGTCTACGTTCCAGGCACGCTGCTGGTAGCCGGCCTGATCGGGCGCCTGGGCGGCTTCCGCACCGTCTTCGCGCGCGACTATGCCCCCCTGCTCACCTGCGCGGCGATGGCGTGGGCCGCCGCCGGTACTCCCCTGGCCCTGACGGCGAGGGTGGTTCCCCTGCCGGTGTTTCTGGCGCTGGCTGCGTTGGCCTGCCTCTATTTCGCCGTCTTGATGTTCTTCGCGGTGCGGACGGTGCTCGGAACGACGAACGGCGTTGCGGCGGGCACAGTCGCGCTGTCCTGGATTCCGCTGGCCGCGGTGGTTGTGTTTCGGGAGCCGCTGAGCTTCTTCCTGGGGTGGCTGGCCTCGCCGTTCTTCCTGCTGTTCGCCTTCTATTATCTCGGCCACGAGCTCAGCAACCTGGGCGCGGGGCTGCGCCGCCGGCAGAACTTCCGCCGGATGCTGGAAGCCTCCGCCCTCAACCCGCACGATGCCGGGGCGCAGTATCAGCTCGGGCTGATTTACCAGCAGCGCCGCCTGTACACCGAGGCCATCGAGCGGTTCAAGAACGCCGTGGCCATCGACCCGAAGGAGACCGACGCCCATTTCCAATTGGGCCGCATCGCGCGCGAGCAGGGGCGCCTCAACGACGCCCTGGCGTGTTTTCAGGCGGTGCTGGACCAGGACGAAAAGCACAGCCAGAACGAAATCCTGCGCGAGATTGGCGCGATGTACCTGGCTGCCCGCCAGTACGAGGACGCGCGCCGGGAGCTGGCGGCGTACATCGAGCAGCGGCCGTACGACCCGGAAGGGCTTTACTACTACGGCCAGGCATTGGAGGGGCTGGGTAAGGCCGCGGACGCCCGCGCGATGTATGCGCGCGCCATCGAGGCCGCCCGCACCGCGCCATCCTTCCGCCGACGCGAAACCGCCCGCTGGAGCCGCCTGGCCCAGAAACAAGCGCGGAAACTCGGCTGAGCCACTTCAAGCCGGAAGGCTTCTATGCCCCCGGCTGAACCAGCTCAGGGGGCGGGAGAAAAAGCAGGCTAGAATCGGGATATGGCGCTTATTGAGAGGCATCTGAATGGTCTGATCGTGGGCGCGCTGGCGGCTCTCGGCGCAGTCGCAACGCAGCCCGTGTTTGCCGCTCCTCAGCAGGTCGAGAATGGCAGCGACATCCCAAAGACCTTCGCTGTCCCCCTCGCCGGCTACGACTACGTCAGGCGCGAGGTGATGATCCCAATGCGGGACGGGGTGAAGCTGCATACCGTGATCATCGTGCCCAAGGGAGCGAGCAACGCGCCGATTCTCCTGACCCGCACGCCCTATGATGCCTCCAAGCGCACCACCCGCAACAACAGCCCGCACATGCTCGCGGCCTTGCCGCAGGGAGACGAGGTGTTCGCCAGGGACGGCTACATCTGCGTGTTCCAGGACGTGCGCGGCAAATACAAGTCGGAGGGGGATTACATCATGACGCGCCCGGTGCGCGGCCCGCTGAACCCCACCGGGACCGACCACGCGACCGACACTTACGACACCATCGACTGGCTGGTGAGGAACACGACGGAGTCGAACGGCCGGGTGGGCATGATCGGCTCGTCGTACGAGGGCTTCACCGTGGCCATGGCGCTGCTGGACCCGCACCCAGCTCTCAAGGTTGCCGCGCCCGAGAGCCCGATGGTCGACGGCTGGATGGGCGATGACTGGTTCCACTACGGCGCGTTCCGCCAGACCAACTTCGACTACTTCTCCTTCCAGACGACCAAGAGGGAGGCAGGCGAGCCGGTGGCGCGCGGCGCCTACGACGACTACGAGACCTTCCGCCGGGCCGGTTCGGCTGGCGCCTACGCCCGGGCGCACGGCCTCGATCAACTGCCGTGGGCGCGGCGATTGATGGAACATCCCGCCTACGACGCCTTCTGGCAGGGCCAGGCGCTGGATCAGTTGTTGGCCCAGCGCCCCTCGCGCGTGCCCACCATGTGGATTCAAGGCCTCTGGGACCAGGAGGACATGTGGGGCGCGATTCATTGCTACCTGGCTCTGAAAGCCCAGGGGCAGGCGGATCACAACTACCTGGTGATGGGCCCCTGGGGGCACAGCCAGGTGAACTACGACGGCTATAACCTCGGGCCCTTGAGGTGGAACGGAGACACGGCTTTCCAGTTCCGCCGCGACGTGCTGAAACCGTTTTTCGATCAATATCTGAAGGCCGGGGCGCCCAAGGCCGAGACGCCACCCGTGTTCATCTACAACACCGGCGAGAACCACTGGGATCGTCTGAAGAGCTGGCCGTTGGCCTGCGAGGAGGGATGCGCCGCGCCGATGAAGCCGCTGTATTTGCAGGCTGAATTCGGCCTGGGATTCGACAAGCCGGTGGCCGCGGGCGCCGTCGCGGACACTTACGTCTCCGATCCGGCGAAGCCCGTGCCGTACCTGCCGCGGCCGGTGCGCTTCTCGGACTACGACCAGTGGAGGCGGTGGCTGGTCAGCGATCAACGGGCGGTGGCCGACCGAACCGACGTGCTGACTTACCAGACGCCCGTGCTCGCCGCGCCGGTGCGCGCGAGCGGCGCGCCGATTGCGGAGCTGTTCGCGGCCACCAGCGGGACGGACTCCGACTGGGTGGTGAAGCTGATCGACGTCTTTCCCGACGAGGTTCCGAGTCAACCGGAGCTGGGCGGCTATCAGTTGGCGGTGTCAATGGACATCTTCCGAGGCCGCTACCGCGAGAGCTTCGAACGCCCCTCGGCCATCCCCGCCGGCAAGCCGCAGCGCTATCGATTCGCGCTCCCGACTATCCATCATGTGTTCCTGCCAGGCCATCGCATCATGGTGCAGATCCAGTCGAGTTGGTTCCCGCTTTACGATCGCAACCCGCAGACCTACGTCGAGAGCATCTTCTTCGCCCAGCCGGCGGACTATGTGAAGGCAACCCAGTCCGTCTTTCGCTCGGGCGACCAAGCCAGTGCAGTGTGGCTGCCGGTGGTCAAGTAGGGAACGTCGCCGGGCTTCGTCCCATTTCCGGGATTGGGTTCGAACGTTCGTTTTTTTATTCGCGTGGCCACCGCATCCTGCGAGGCTCTGTAGGAGACGTAGCCGGCAGGCGAACGAGTGACCGATAGGCGGGCGACTGGCCCGAGGCGGCGTTCGAGCCGAGCTGGCGTTTCCGCTGGATTTCCACAGTTGATCAGGTTGCTGTACCTGGACTTGTGAGCCTTCGTCCCATTTTCGGGATTGGGTTCGAACGTTCGCTTTTTTATTTGCGAGAGTTGAGGGCATGGAGGGCCTTGTAGAAGGCGCGACTGGCGGAATTCTGGCCGCGGATGAGGGTGTCGATGAAGTCGCCGCGCCACTTATCGAGGGCGCCGGGGTGGTCGCTGAGGCCGGCGGTGAAGTATTCGGCCTCGAGGCTCGGGATGCGGCGGAGGCGCCAATCGGCGGAGGCCAACTGGCAGACGAGGGAGTCCTCATCGGAGTTGGCGGGCTGGAATTGGGATCGCCAGGCGACCAGCGAAGCGGCGAACTCGTTGGGGTCTTCGCCGGGCAGGAGCGGGTTGCGGGAGCGGAAGCCGTGGAGGGAGCGGTTCCGGGCGGACCTGGCCTTGCCCTCGGGGGTTTTGGGGCCGGTCGAGAGCCGGGCGTTGCGGCGGTTGGCCTCGATCTGGCGCTGGGAAGGCACAATGCGCCTCGGCTCCAGGGTAAACCCGAGCGGGGCGGATGCCGGGGGTGCGGAAGAGCTAAGTGGCTCACGCGGCGGGAGAAAAAAGCGTGGGGAGAGGGGGGACCGGAGGAGGGCGTCTAGCGTTCCCAATTCGTGCAGGGTCCGTCCAGGCTTCACAGATCGGGACTTGTGGCCCGCCAAACGCCCCAAATCTCCGCCATGCCCGTGTTGCCGCTGTGTATCCCTTCCGAGTGCGCCATCGCCCGGGTGCATACAATGGAACGAAGGAGTGCACGTGCCGCTTACCGTTTCCCAAAGCGCCCATATCCACACAACTTGCAACGCGCATCGTGACCGACGCCACTCTCGCCAATCTCCTGCTTAGCCCTGACGGGCTGGCAGGAGACAGGGGGTGCGCATGTGTACTACAATGCCGGTTTCAGAACATGAGCGTCCTTTAAGCAGCGTTGCGTGCAGAGATCCTATGCGCGTCCTACTCGACACAAACATCCTGATCCATCGCGAAGCAGCGACCGTCGTCCGCCAGGATATCGGCACATTGTTCTTTTGGCTCGACAAACTCGGGTCCCAAAAGTGCGTCCATCCGGCAAGCGTGCTGGAGATACAGAAGCACAAGGACGCGAAGGTCCGCGCGTCGTTCGCGGCGAAGCTCCGGTCGTACCACGAGCTCAAGACGATAGCACCTACGGCCCCCGCAATAAGCGCCATCGCAGCCAACGACAAGACGGACAACGATCGCAACGACACGCTCCTAGTCGCGGAGCTCTATGCTGACCGCGTCGACCTCCTTATCACCGAAGACCGCGGCATCCACACAAAGGCCGTGCCCCTCGGCATCGGGGACCGGACGTTCACCATCGACGCGTACCTCGAAAAGGTCACTGCCGAAAACCCGGCGCTCGTCGACTACAAAGTCCTTTCCGTACGTCAGCAACTCCTCGGGAACATCAACGTCAAGGACACGTTCTTCGACACATTCCGGGACGATTACGGCGGCACTGCCTTCGACAAGTGGTTCAACAAGAAAAGCGACGAGCCAGCGTACATTTGCCGCGAACGCGACAAAGTCGTCGCGTTCCTTTACCTCAAACCCGAGACCGCAAACGAGAACTACAACGACATCACGCCACCGCTCCCGCCGAAGCGACGCCTCAAGATCGGCTCCTTCAAAGTAGAGCTGAACGGGTTCAAACTTGGAGAACGATTCCTAAAAATCATCTTCGACAACGCAATCAAGCAGCGCGTTGACGAACTCTACGTGACCATCTTCCCCCGAACCCTCGAACAGCAACGCCTCATCAGACTCCTCGAGGACTACGGCTTCACCAGGCACGGCACCAAGCACAGTGCGTACGGACAAGAACTCGTCTACACCAGGGACATGACACCACGATACGACCCCGCGAACCCCAAACGCACGTTCCCATACGCGAGCAAACACGCCAGAACCTTCCTCGTCCCGATCTATCCCGCATACCACACCAGCCTCCTCCCCGACTCAATCCTCAAAACCGAATCCCCCAAGGATTTCGTCGAGCAAGAGCCACACCGCAACGCAATCAGTAAGGTCTACGTCGGCAGGTCCTACTTCCGTGCGCTCGAACCCGGCGACCTGATACTCTTCTACAGAACAGGGGGCTACTACCAAAGTGTCGTCACGACACTCGGCATCGTCGAAGAAGTCCGCCGCGACATCGACGACGAAGAACAATTCATCAGACTCTGCCGAAAGCGCAGCGTGTTCACCGACAAAGAACTTCGCGAGCACTGGAACTACAAACCCAACAACCGTCCCTTCATCACTGGATTCCTATATGCATACAGCTTCCCGAAACGACCAACCCTCAAAGACCTCATCGACAACAGGGTCATCAAGGACATCGAGTCAGCGCCGCGAGGATTCGAACGCATCACGGAAGACCAACTCGAGACGATCCTCCGCCTCGCCAGCGCCGACCCGCGCGTTATTGTCGATTAAGCCAGAGTACGCACACGCCATCTTCCGGGGAGACAAACGCTTCGAGTTTCGACGAAGCATCTTCCGGCAATCCGTCGACATCGTCGTGGTCTACATCACCAACCCCATCGGCGTCGTGTACGGAGAATTCGAAGTCCGCAGCATCATCAGGGACACCGTAAGCGTACTCTGGGACCGCACCAAGGCGGCCGCCGGCATCGACAAAGAACGATTCTTCGCATACTTCGCAGGACGAGAATATGGGTACGCCATAGCGGTCGGCGAAACCAGACGGTACAAGAATCCCTTCCACATCCAAGAGCACTATGGCGTGCGACCACCCCAATCATTCCTGTACCTCGACCAAGCGCAGTGACGGACGACTCGGCCCGGATTACATGGATTCGACCACCGAATTAGCGTCGGGCTTCACCGTTGGGCGCTACTGCGAACTGCGCCCCGACCTCACAAGTGACGAACCGCAGTCTGTCGTGTGGCATGAGGTCCTCGGCGCAATGCGCCGCCGTATCGACGAGCGCTTCCTTAAGCCGATCCACGGACTCGCCCGTTTCGATAAACGCGACGAACTTCCCAATCGACCAGGGTTCGCAATCCTCGCACTCGACTGCCTCCTCATCGATACCATCCAGTCCTTTCGCGAAGGGCGAGCATCGACCGGAGAGGTGAGCCCAGCACACTCCTTCAAAACCTTCCTCAGTTCGCCGAACTTCTCCGACTTCAAGAAGAACGAGCGCGGAGAGTTCTTCCAGTACGTGCGCAACGCAATCCTGCACAACGGCGAGACCCGCAAGGATTGGAGGATCCGCATTGACACACGCCGGATGCTCGAACGGGACCCCAAGACCAAGACCCGGACGATCAACCGCCGCCTCTTCCATGCAGCGGTCATTCGCGAATTTCGACGGCTCCACGCAACCCTGCGTGCCGGGGACTCCAGCGCGCGAAAACAATTCCTCCGGAGAATGGATGCCATGGCCGGCCTACCAGTTGAGACACTGAGGAACCTCTACTTCGCATACGGATCAAACCTCCTGGAGGCCGAATGTCTCAGAACGGCGCCAGACGCACAACCTTACGGCAGCGCCTTCCTCCCCGGCTACCGACTCGCGTTCTTGAAGCACAGCACCACGCGCGGCGGCGACGCCGCGACAATCCTCCCAGACGCGAACAGCATGGTCTGGGGATTCGTCTACCGCGTCCACGATAAGGACCGACAGTACCTGCGAGCACGCGAGGGAGGCTACGAAGAATTGCCTGAAACGACCGTGTACTTCGTCGCGCCGATGCCAGGAGACGATCCCACCCCCATAACCGTCTTCACCTTCGCGGCGACCCGAGTATGCCCCAAGCAGTGCCGCCCGCCCGCCACCCATCTGGACCTCATCATCGAAGGAGCAAGAGCCAGGGGACTCCCAGCCGGGTACCAAGAGCGCCTCAGCGACTTGCGGCAGAAACTCGACGAAACGACCAACGAAGACGCCTGAGCCCGACGAGCCCGCCCGAGCATACAACGCCTGGTGCGCGAGATGAGAAGTCAGCTCACCCCTCGGGCCGCATCGATTGAGCGATGCCCAGCGACTGCCATCAGGCACCAAGCTGGCAGTCACACCACGAACCTACTTCGAAACGAGCACTGCGGGATCGCTCGGAGGGTTGAGCGTCGCTATGGCAAGAAAAACCTTGGACCGTGGGATGATTTCGAGTGGGGCACGACCAACGGCAGGCTGTCTGCGCTTTGGTGGGTCTTGGGAGATGAGTGGGACATGCTCGACACCTAGAGTTCACACGAACGCCCGGGGGCGACGGGCCTCCAGGCTCCCGCAGAGTGCTGGTGCGTCCACGTTACGCCGTCCGTCGATCTGGGCCTGCTGCCAACCGCTAATACGATTCTGCGCGGATGGCCGGCCACCCGAAAGTGGCCCCAAACGACGTTCGAGGAAGCTCGCCCAGGTTGGCAATGGCAGGTCAGCCAGCGATACGGGACGCCGTTGGGGACGGCGAGACTGCGGAAAGGTCAACGGGGCGGCGAACGGGTTGGGATCTTCGGCGGAGAAATGCGGGTTGTGGGAGCGGAGGCCGTGGAGGGAGCGGTTCCTGGCGGCCTTGGCTTTGCCCTCGGGGGTCTTGGGGCCGGTCGAGAGCCGGGCGTTGCGGCGGTTGGCCTCGATCTGTCGTTGGGAAGGCACAGTACGCCTCGGCTCCAGGGTAAACCCGAGCGGGGCGGATGCCGAGGGCACGGAAGAGGCAAGTGGCTCAGCGGGCGGGAGAAAAATGTGGGGGGAGAGGGGGGAATGGGGAGAGGGGAGGAAATGGCGTTTGGGGAGCGAGTCTGCCCTCAAGGTTGCGGTGCAGCGGATCCGCGTTTGATTGTTTCGCCGCCCACGACCTGGATCTCCTCTTCGGTGAGGTCGTAGAGTTCGAAGACCAACTGATCAATCTCCCTGTCCGTGGCATCTATCTGGCGTTCGATCGGAGTCTCGCTCGGCGGGCTCTTGGCCTCCGCCAGTTGGCGGTTCAGCGTGAGCATTCTCCGGACCAGCGCTACGAGGCGGTCGCGGCGGTACCGATCATTGGCATTCTCTGGATTGATTGGGCGGATCGGCACGTTCGCCATGTACTGGTAGATGAGCCGGTAGCGGAATTCACCCGCCCGCGTTCCAAAGGGGATGCTGAGCCTGCCGATTGCAAACCAGCACAGTCTGCTATTGAGAATCCCCAACAGGTACGGGTCGTCGCTCGCCAGGCAATACGCTGTGTTGGCAACATAGGTCCCGGCGGTGTCGAGAAAGAACCGCGGGCCTTTGGCGATGTCCGGATACACGATCTTGGGCCCGTTGAGGACACCGTAGTAGTCACATGACCGCAACTCCCACCAGAACTCGCCCTGATCCTGCCTTCTTTTTGCGGAGTCCACGAAACGCTCCAGGTGCAGCGCGAGGGGCGAATACTCCTTCTTGAGCCAGTTCCAGGCCTCCCGCTCCGATAGTGCAGCCCTGCCGACCTGCTGTCGCGTCCAGCCCGAGGGAATCACGATTAGGAACCGGCCCGTGTCACGAGTATGATAGCGCCTGATGTCCTGGCCGCCGAGGAACGGTTTGACAAGCCCCGCGCACGCGGGCGCCTCGGCTATCATGCGTGTCCTTGTTGCGTTTGTCAACCTGATTTGGCCCCTTTTGATGCTCTCATTTGGCCCCACCTGGCCTTTGTTCCGTCTGCACTCGCAGACGCCTCTTCTTGATTGCCTTCCTTAATTACTCATGGACCGTTT
>Ga0187850_10001945_pt1 | contig 20290 bp, 12 predicted proteins | sample June2016WEW_4_15_FD_132436 | JGI IMG/M metagenome (GOLD analysis project Ga0187850, IMG submission 132436) | Peatland microbial communities from SPRUCE experiment site at the Marcell Experimental Forest, Minnesota, USA - June2016WEW_4_150 | ecosystem: Environmental > Terrestrial > Soil >... | reverse complement strand
AGCTGTTGCGCTCGCTGGGACGCCAATCCAACTTGGCGAACCCCATCACGGAGCTCACCGTGCGTGGCACGAGGACGCTCAGTTGCTTTTGAATGAAGGCGATGGCCGTGCTGCACTGAGCCGCGGTCGCGGTGCAGGTGGTGGGCACGATGTTCCCGCCGGTGTCGGTGAAGGTCGTGTTGATGATCTTGTTCAGGCCGGGAAAGTTCCGCTTCACCAGCTCGAAGTTCGAGAAGAAGAACAGCTTGTCCTTCTGGATCGGACCGCCCACGGTGCCGCCGGCCTGGTGACGCCATTCGGGGGGATTGTACCCCGCTGCGTAACGGTCCGGAGCGTTCAGGGTCCGGTTGCGGAAGAACTCGTAGGCCGTGCCGTGGTACGCGTTGGTGCCGCTGCGGGTGACCGTGTTGATGACCCCGCCCATCGCCCGGCCGAACTCGGCCGAGAACCCATTCGCAAGCACCTGAAACTCCTGGACCGCATCGGCCGAGATCTGCGTGGAGATGCGGGTGCGGCCGGCGTTCTCCTGGTAAAAGGAGTTGGTGGTGTCATTACCGTCGGTAAGGAAGGAATTGCCCGCGACGTTGCCCCGGAAACTCACCAGTCCGAAGGTGCCGTCCGCGCTGACCGCCGGCGTGAGCAGCACAAACGTGTCCGCGCGGCGGCCGTTGATGGGAAGCTCATCGATCTGCTGCTGGCCTACCACTTGCGTCACGCCGCTCTTGTCGCTTTCCACGAGCGGCGCCTCGCCGGTCACCTCGACGGTGGCGGCGGCGGCTTGGACTTGCAGCGTGATCCGGAAGTCGACGGTCTGGCCCACCTGGACCTGGAACTCCTTGACCTCCCACTTGGCGAAGCCCTCCTTGGCCACAGTGATGCTATAGCCCGAGGCGGGTACCAGAGCTGGCGCCGAGAACAGCCCGGCGCTGGTGGTTTGCATCACGCGCCGGATGCCTTTGGAATCATTGAGGATGGTGACGGTCGCCTCGGGCACCACGGCGCCGGACACGTCCAGTACGCTTCCGGATGCGGCGCCCAGGCCTGCCACCGCCTGCGCCAAGACGCCGGCGGGGGCGAAGAAGAGCAGCGCGGCAACTGCCGCGAGGGTCGCAATCATTCGCAATCGCATAATTCTCCCCTCCTCTTGGGGCAAACTGTTTCCGCAAGTCTATAGAATACCCAGATCGGGTACACAACAACTCTGCGTTTGGCTCGGCACACAAATACCTCGCTCGGCGCTCGCGCCACCGGGCGGAGGAACTTCGCCGCCCGTCCCCCGCGCCTCAGAACGTGAACCGGGCGCTGATCTGCATGCGCCGCGCCTGCGTGCCATCCGGGAAGCCGGCGTCGGCCGAAGGCACATACAGGGACGCCGGAGTCGGCGTGAGCACGCCCTTGGTCTCCGTGTACGCCTGGCTGCTGGTGAAACCCGTGGCCGACCAGGTGTTCGCCAGGTTGAACACCTCGAAGTTCAGGAACAGACTGCAGCGCCCCGACTCCCCGAACGGAAGCGCCTTGCTGAGGCGCGCATCCGAGCGGTACGAGGCCGGCAGCATGTAATTGTTCACCTGCAGCCAGGGCACGCGATAGCTGAAGCCGGTTCCATTGAGGCTCTTGTTGGAGAACATTCCGGTGACCGGCGTGTCCTTCGTTGTGATCGAGGTGCTGCCGTAAGGGTGGCCGCTGGCCAGCGTCGTGATGGAGGAAAGCTGCCAGTTGTTCACGACATACTTCCAGAAGGCGCCGCCGCGTTTCGTGAACGTCGGAGCCCACACCCAGGCGAGCACGAAGCGGTGCCGCTGATCCAGCGTGCCGTTGCCCCTGTCGGCCTTGTAGTTGCCATTAGTCAGCCAGTAGGTGGGGCCGCTCAGCCAGAGGTTATTGGTGCTCTCGCCGTAGCTTTGGCCGTCATCGATTTCGTGGCTCCAGGTGTAGGAGACCATCCCCTGCAGCCCGTGAGAGAAGCGCTTGTTGACCAGAACCGCGAGGCCGTTGTAGTAGCTGTTGACGCCGTTCTCGTCGTAAGCGATGGTGCCGTACTTGGTGTTGGGGCGGCTCCCGGTGTAGACGGGCGTGGCGTAGGCGCTGACCGGGTTGCCGCTCACATCGGCGATGGTGTAAATGACGTTGGTGGTCGTCGTCGGCAGGTTGATGTCGCGGATGCCGTAAAGCTGGATGCCCCGGCTCCAGATATAGGAGACCGTGACGGCCAGGTCCGAGGTGAGCTGGCGCTGGATGCCGATGTTGCCCTGCTCCGAGTAGGGCGTCTTCAGGTTAGGGGCGAGCATCTGGAGGCTCGCGGCGGAAACGGAACCACCGCTCGGCACCGCGCTCAGCGTGTTCGGAAGTACGGGACCGGCCGCCAGTTGCGCCGCCTGGGTGGCCGCCAGGTTGACGCTGGTCTGGACCAGGCCGTTGCCGGTGGTGAACAGGTTGTCGATCGTGCCGCCCTGGAAGCGCGCGTGGAACATGCCAAAGCCCGCCTGCAACACGGTCTTGTCGTTCAGACGGAAAGCCAGGCCCAGGCGCGGCGCCAGGTTGTTCGGCGTCGTATGGACATGGCAGGTAAGCGGGAAATCCTGGTTGCAGATCTTGGGTTGGGGCAAATGAGTGTACTCATAGCGCGCTCCGGCGTTGACGGTCAGCCGCTTGGTGGCCCGCCACTGGTCCTGCAAGTACAAGCCGTACTCATTGATGCTGGTATCCAGCACGGGGTTGCCGAAGGTCTGGTAGTAGCTCTGCCAGTACTTGGTGCCAGCGGTGCTGCCGTAGTCCAGCGCGAAGGCATTCACGGTCTGGTAGGTGTAACTGCCGTAGAAGCTGCTGATGTAGTAGACGTAATCTTCGGTCGTAGAGACATCCGCACCGAACTTGATGGTGTGGGCGCCCTTGGTCCAGGTGGCGTTGTCCTGGAACTCCAAGCGGCGTTCGCTCGGTTCTACGCGGGGCAGGTAGTTGGCCGGCCCGAGCTGGGTGCCGTTGACCGACACCTGCAAGTAACCCAGGCCCTGGCCAAGCTCCGCATCGTTAAAGGTGTCGGCCTGGCGGTCGGTGGCGAAGCCGAAGTGGAATTCGTTCACCAGCCTGGAAGTGGGGATGGCAATCCAGGCGAGCCTGCCGTTGCGCGCCGTCACGGCGTCGTCGCCGTTGCCGGTGAGGGCGGACCCGCTGGTCGAAGAGACGGCGGTCTGGATGCCGTTCGGCGACCGGTGATGCAGGAAGTTGAAACTGGCGCTCAGGGAGTTGCGTTCGGAAAAGTGATAGTCCAGCTTGGCGAAGTACAGCTCCTGGCTGAGGGTGCGCGGAATCTGACCGTAGAAGCGCGGCAGCAGCGCGTTGATGGCCGCGCACTGCGCGGACGTGGCCGCCGGCAAGCCGCCACTGGCAACGCCGCAGCTATTCCATGTCTGAGTGGCGCCGTTGACTGCGGTGGTATTCAGGCTGGAGGCCATCGGAAAGTTACGCCGTGTCACCTCGGTGTTCACGAAGTAGAATAGTTTGTCCTTTTTGATGGGTCCGCCGAGCGAGCCGCCAATCTGTTGCCGTTTCTCGCTGGGGACGGACATCTGGAACGGGTCGCGCGCATCAAAGGCGGTGCTCCGGTAGAACCAGTAACCGCTGCCGTGCAGCGCGTTGCTGCCGCCCCGTGTGACGGTGTTGACGATGCCGCCCATGGCGCGGCCGTACTCCGCCGAATAGTTCGAGGAAACCACCTGGAATTCCTGCACGGCGTCCTGCGAGATCTGCGCCGCGATGCGCGTGCGGCCGGCGTTCTCGTTGTAGAACTGCTCGGTGGTGTCGGTGCCGTCCACCAGGAAGGCGTTCTGGCCGGCCACGCCGCGGAAACTCAGCAGCCCGTAAAAACCGTCGTTGCTCACGGCCGGTTGCAGCAACACGAAGGAGTCCACGCGGCGCCCGTTGATCGGCAGGTCCCGGATGGAACGCGAATCCACCACGCCGGAAACGTCGGACTTGGTATCTTCCACCAAGGGAGCCGTTGCCGTCACTTGCACCTCCGTGGCGGCGCCGCTCACTGCCAGGCTGACCTGCAGGTCCAGGTTCTGCCCGACCCGCAGTTCCAAATCCTTGGCCTCATAGGGATTGAAGCCCGGCGCGGTCACTTTCACCTGATAGCCGGGACCCGGCGCTAGCGCCGGCGCGGTGAATAGCCCGGCGTCATTGGTTGTCAGGCTACGCGTGATGCCTCGGCTTTCGTTCGAGATCACCACGATGGCGCTGGGCACAACCGCGCCGGACGGATCGCGGACCACGCCGGAGATTCCCGCCACCCCGGCGGCAGACTGGGCGAACACGGTATGAGCCACGAACAACAACAACAGCAACGCGGCGATTCTTGATTTCATAACTAACCTCTCCTCGATGCTAAAACTTCCATCTTGGGCCCCCGGTTCCAAATGCGTGTACCACCCGGAGCTCATCCTGCCAGTTCAAGCTGCCCACGCCGGCTGCCGGCCGGGCAAACTCGGGAAGGGGGCGTGAACACGGGCACACCCGCCGAAGACGAATAAGCGTATTTCCTGGTCCGGACCCCCACCGGTAAAGAATACCAGAACCAGGTTACGGTGGTGTTAAAATCGCAACCCGAAATGTGTGGCTCGACAAGTCCTTCAGAACAAAGGGCCGGATCGTGAAGCGCGCGGATCGGGAGGCGCAACGGAGCGGCTGGGCAAGCTGAAACGCGCCCTACGGAAGCCTGCAAGCCATTGATTCGCCTTGTAGTTTTTCTTGGTCGCATCTCGAACCAAAATCCGCGAGTACCGGGCCGGAGGCCGCAATCGGCTGAGGGGACCCCGGCGGGATGAGGCCCCGCCTTGTCCCGGTTGTGTGGCTGATGCGCCCGGACAAGCCGAAGGCGCATCCTTCCCAGACTTGGAGGCGCACGATAGAGTCGAAATCCTGAAGGCGCTGGAGCGCGGACGGGAAGCCGGGATCCTGGCCTGGAGCGTGGATCGAAGGTTCGTCGAGAGCTGCCGTGGAGACCTTCGCTTCAGGTTGGCGACGCATCCGCTTCTGGGTCCCGTCAACTGCCATGAAGCCCTGCTGCTGATGGCGGTTCATCCGCACCGCCACCCCAGGCGGATCCAAGAAATCAAGGCTGCGCTGGGATAGAGCGGGCTTGAAGCCGCCGCCGGAGTTCGGGGTTTCCCAGCCTGTCCCCGAAGCTCGAAACTACGCCTTGTACTTCTCGCTGCACGCCGCCGAGCAGAAGTGCACCACCTGGCCGTCCACGGTTTTCTTGACGGAAGTGGCGGTGGAGACATAGGTGCCGCAGACCGGGTCGCGCTTCAGTTCGCCGGCCTTGCGGGGCTCGGCGCCGGCGGAGTTTCGGGCGCTGGAATCGGACTCGAAGAGCGCCGCGACTCCTTTGCCGACAACTCCGATGATGGAGCGCAGCAGACTGATGAGGAAGATGGCGAGGAAGATGTAGAGGACAGCTCGTACCATGGGACGGGGCGCCCTTCCGAGCGCCCCACTTCAAAACTCAGGTTACTTCTTTTTCGCCTTCTTCACCTCCGGCGCGCTGGGGTTGATATACATGGTCTGGATCTGCGCGGAGATAAAATCCAGCATTCCCTTGGCGCCCGCCGCGTTGGGGCCATTCGGCGCCTGCTTCAGATACTCCTCGTACGCTTCCTTGGCGCCCGGAGGCGGAATGGTCTTGCCGTCCGGGGCGAGCTTGGCATCGGCCATCAGGCAGTTGCCCAACTGGAAATACGCTTCGGCATAGCTCGGGGTCAATTCGATGGCCTTCTTGAAGGCCTGGGAGGCGGCCTCGTTCTTGCCCGAGTTCACGAGCAGCGCTCCGAGGTTGAAGTAGTACCTCCCGCCGCCCGGCGGATCGAGTGTCGCGGCCTTCTGCAACTCCTCCTGGGCCTCGGAGAGTTTGCCGGTGCGAGCCAGCGCCAGCGCGTAGTTGTTGTGATAGCCGGGGTCGGTGGGCGCCACGGCGATCACGTTGCGCCAGGCCTCCAAAGCCTGGCCCAAGGCCGCGTCGCGCTCGGCGCCGGTCTTGGTTGAGGCCAGGTTCGTCCAGGACTCCGCAAGGCGGCCCAGGATCACGTGCGTGTTCGAAGGGATCGTGTTCACCTCGGCAGCCTTCTTGAACGACTCGATCGCTACTTCATACTGCTTGGCTTCGACGGCCTGCATGCCCGTGTTGAAGGCGTCGTTGACGGCCTTGTCCTTGGCCATCTGCGCTTGCTGTTCCTTGGCCCGCCGCTCCAACGCGGCCCGCTGCTCGGGGGTGAGTTCGCGGCTCTGCTCGGCAGTGAGTTTCCCGGTCTCGGCCGCCTTCTGAAGCGATTCGTTCTTCTGCTTGAGTTTGAACAGGTCGAAGTTGATGACCTTGGGGTCGCCGGAGCTGGTGCGGACGCCCCTCACGAAGTCCCTCTCCCTGCCGTCGACTTCCACACTGATGGTGTAGGTGCCCAACTGCAGCCCGCCGTAGTAGTACTCGCCCTTCTTGTTGGTCTTGCAGGGGTAGTTGCCCCGAATGTCCGTCCGGGTGATCCTGACGACCACGTCTTTCTGTGGCTTACCGTCCTCTCCAATCACGACACCGGTTATGGCTGTGGTTTGAGCCAGGGAAATCCCCGCGAACAGCATCCACACTCCCAAGCCCCATGCCATTCTTCGCAATATCATTGCAAACCTCCGCGTCTTGCTGGATTTTTCCATTTCTGAGCATACTACAAAGAACAGGGCGCGTGGTCTGTAGCTCGTAGCTGGCGCCCGGGAAAGCAGCGTATCGATCGGCGGACCCAAGCGCCGGCGACGAGCTACGGGCCACGAGCTACGGGCTTCTTCTTGTATCCCTACGCCGCGTTGCCGCATCTATAGAGGCGTGGGATGGTTTAGAATGAACTAGTTGGGTGAAAGGGCCACGCGCATGCACAGACTAATGCTTTGGGTGGCGCTGGCGGCCTCGGCCGCCGCCGCGGAGGCTCCGTTGCTGGAGCGCGCGCGGGAGCTCTATAACCGCACCGAGTACGATGCAGCGCTCAAAATCTTGGCGTCAGTCGCCTACAAGGATTCTGCGTTCTACCTGCTGCGGGGCCAATGCTACTACATGCAGGGCGACGCCAGGAAGGCCTCCGAGCTGTTCCTCAAAGCCGTGGAACTGGAACCGGCCAACTCGGATCGCCGGATGTGGCTGGGCAGGGCTTACGGACGGCGTGCCGAGACCTCCAGCTTCTTCACCGCCCCCGGCTATGCCACCAAGGCGCGCGACAATTTCGAGAAAGCCGTCCAGCTCAACCCCCGGAACATGGAGGCGATCAGCGACCTGTTCGAATACTACATGGACGCGCCCGGCTTCCTTGGCGGCGGCCTGGATAAGGCCGCTGCCCTCGCCAGGCGAATTGGGGAGCTGAACCCCGCCGAGGGCCACTGGGCGCAGGCGCGGCTGGCCGAGAAGCGAAAGGAGTACCAGAAGGCCGAGCAGCAGTTCCGCAGCGCGGCGGACCTGGCCCCGCGTCAGATCGGCCGGGTCATCGACCTGGCCAAGTTTCTGGCCAAGGCGGGCCGGTACCAGGAAAGCGAAGAAGCCTTCCGGCGGGCGGAGAGAATCGATCCCAACGCCCCCAAGCTGCTGTTCGAGCGGGCCAGCATTTACATCCGGACGGGACGGAACCTGGAACTCGCCCGGCAGTTGCTGAAGCGGTATCTGGAAGCGTCGCTCACGCCCGACGATCCGCCGCGCGAGCGGGCCGAGAAGCTTCTGAAATCGGCGTCCAGCAGCTAGCGCCGCCAGAACATGTTCCTCACCGAAGCGCTGTCCTTCAGCATCAACGCGCTGAGGGCCAACAAATTCCGGACGTTCCTCACCGCTCTCGGGCTGGTGATCGGCAACTCCTCGGTGATCTGGGTAGTCACGATTTCCCTCACCAGCCGCGACTACATCCTGGAACAGATCCAGGGCGTCGGCTCCAACATGATCTGGGCGTATTACGAGGCCGGCAACCAGCAGTCCACCGCGCAGGTGGCGGCCGACTTCGTGAAGATGGCCGATATCGAAGCGGTGCGCCGGCAGCTCGACGACCGCGCCATCGCCGTCACCGGCGTCATGCAGACCTACACCAGCATCGTGATCAACGGCCGGGAACGGGACATCCAGGTGAACGGCTCCGACGAGCAGTACCCGAAGGTCCGCAACCTGGTGATCCTGGCTGGGCGCTTCCTGGACTCGAGCGATGTGGCGCTGCGGCAGAAAGTGGCGCTGGTAACCCAGAAGCTCGCCAAGCGTCTCTTTGGCGCCCAGCAGGCGGCGATCGGGCAGCGCGTCAAGATCCACGGATTGCAGTTCACCGTGATCGGCACGTTCAAGGAGAGGGTCTCCAGCTTCGGCCTTTCCGAGCTGGCGGGCGAGAGCATCCTCATCCCCATCACCGTGATGAGCTACTTCGTGCCGGTCGAGCGAATCGACCCGATGTATGTGCAGGCCCAGCACGCGGCCGACGTGCCGGCCCTCACCAGCGAAGTGCGCCGGATACTGGAGAGCCGGCACCGGCCGGGCGCCCGCTACCTGGTCGACAATCTCACCGCGATCCTGGACGCCGCCGAGAAGATCGCGCTGGTGATGACCCTGGTACTGATCATGGTTTCGGCCATTGCGCTGGTCATCTCCGGAATCGGGATCATGAACATCATGCTGGTGACGGTTACCGAACGCACGCGCGAGATTGGCGTGCGGATGGCGGTAGGGGCGGCGCGGCGCGACATCCTCCAGCAGTTCCTGCTGGAAGCGGTGCTGATCAGCGTGGTGGGTGGCTCGGCGGGGATTCTCATCGGGCTGGCGCTGCCGCTAAGCGTGCGCCTCCTGGTGGACGACCTGGCGATCCCGATTTCGGCACTCTCGATCCTCACCGCCTTCGCCGTCTCCTGTATCGTCGGCCTGGTGTTCGGCCTGCTGCCGGCCAGCCGCGCCGCCCGCTTGAATCCCACCGAGGCGTTGCGGTACGAGTAGTCTGTTGCGCAACGCGATCCAGGAAGTCGAACGGCGTATCGAAGCGGCCGCCAGGCGCGCCGGCCGCCGCCGCGAGGAAATCACGCTCATCGCGGTGACCAAGACGTTTCCCGCCTCGGCGATTCGAGAAGCGTATGAGCTGGGGCTGCGCGAGTTCGGCGAGAACTATGTGCAGGAGTTCGAGGGCAAGCGGCCGGATCTCGAGGGGATGGCCGGAGCGCGCTTCCACCTGATCGGGCACCTGCAATCCAACAAGGCGCGCCGCGCCGCCGAGCTGTTCGACGCCATCCAGACAGTGGATTCCGCGAAGCTCGCGCGGCGGTTGAGCGAGGCGGCGGACCGCGTGCTCGAGGTGATGCTCGAGGTGAGGCTCTCCGCCGAGCAGGCCAAGAGCGGCGCGCGGCCCGAAGATCTTCCCGAGTTGATTCTGGCGGTCGCGGGCTGCCACAACCTGCGCCTCACCGGGTTGATGACCATGCCGCCCTGGTCGGATGCTCCCGAAGAGTCGCGGCCGTATTTCCGGCGGCTGTGCGAACTGGGGTTGCGCTGCGGGTTGCCAAACCTCTCGATGGGCATGTCGCACGACCTGGAGGTGGCCATCGAAGAGGGCGCCACTCACGTCCGGGTGGGCACCGCGCTGTTCGGTTCCAGAAAGAAGCCGTGACCGTCGGGTTCCATTCCCCGCTGCCGCCCGCGCCGACCGGCGTGGCGGATTACGCCGCGGCGCTGCTGGAGGAGTTGCGCGCGCGCGGCGATATCCGGGTGAATTCTCCCGGCGGCGACGTCTCCCTCTATCATCTCGGGAACAACCCGCTTCACCGCGAGATCTACGTCCAGGCGGTCAGCCGCCCCGGCGTAGCCGTGCTGCACGACGCGGTGCTGCATCACTTCCTGCTCGGCTTGCTCGGCCGCGCGGACTACATCGAGGAGTTCGTCTACAACTACGGCGAGTGGAGCCGCGGCCTGGCCGCCGAGCTGTGGCAGGAGCGGCCGCGCTCGTCGCAGGATGCGCGGTATTTCCAGTATGCGATGGTGCGGCGGGTGGCCGAAGCCTCGCGCGCGGTGGTGGTGCACAATCCGGGCGCGGCGCGCATCGCCGCCGCTCACGCGCCCTCGGCCCGCATTGTCGAGATTCCGTTCCTGTTTCGCGCGCCCGAGCCGGTAGCCGATTCCGAAGCGATGCGCTGGCGCGCGCGGCACGGCATTGCCCCGGCCGCGTTCCTATTCGGAGTTTTCGGGTACCTGCGGGAGACCAAACGGCTGCTTCCGATCCTGCGCGCTTTCGAGCGAGTGCGCGCGGCCGGAGTGAACGCCGTGCTGCTGGTCGCCGGCGAATTCTGCTCCCCGGACCTGGCGCGCGCGGCCCAGCCGCTGCTCGCCGCTCCGGGCGTCCTGCGCATGGGCTATCTGCCGGAGCGCGAGTTCTGTTTGGCCGGCGCGGCCGTCGATGCCTGTCTCAACCTGCGTTCACCAGCCGCCGGCGAAACCTCCGCCATCGCCATCCGGATGATGGGGATCGGCAAGCCGGTGCTGGTGAGCGGGGGTGAGGAGACCGCGCGTCTGCCCGAAGCCGCCTGCCTCCGCGTCCCGGCCGGCCTTGCGGAAGAGCGCGTGTTAGCGGAATATATGAGGTGGTTGGGTGAGTCCCGGACGGCCGCGCGCGAGATTGGCCTGCGTGCCGCGGCGCACATCGCCGCGCACCACTCGCCCGTTGAGGCCTCCCGGCGGTATTGGGATCTGCTGTGCGAATGCTCCGGCTGAGCGTGCTGCTGTTTTGCGGCTTCCTCTGGGCCGCGCCGCCCGACGGAATCGAGCGGGAGCTCGACGTCCGCATTCGCATGCGGGATGGCGTGGAGCTCTCGGCCAATATCTTCCGGCCGGTTGGCGCCGCGCGCGTCCCCACCATCTTGGTGCGCACGCCCTACGACAAGGGCGACGACCTGACGCCAAACTACCGCCCGTTCGTGGTGCACGGCTACGCGGTGGTGCTCCAGGACGTGCGCGGCCGCTATGATTCGCAGGGCGTGTTCCAGCCTCTGCGGCAGGAGGCCGCCGACAGCGAGGACACGCTGAACTGGATCGCGCGCCAGAGCTGGTCGAACCGGCGAATCGGGATGATGGGCGGCTCCTACCTGGGGATCGTGCAGTGGAAATCGGCGCTGCTCAACAATCCCTATCTCAAGGCCATCTTCCCGGTGGTCGCCGGCTGCGACGACTACTTCGACCGCTTTTACTCGGCCGGCGGCGCCCTGAAGCTTGGGCAACGGCTGGAGTGGATGTCGGAGAACCTGCGCGCGCCGGACTTCGCCAAGCCGGATTTCGGCCGCTTCGTGCTCAATCTGCCCGTGCGCGCCTCCGACCGGCTGGCGACCGGGCGCACCGTGGATTTCTACCAGCGGGCGCTCGACCATCCGGCCTACGATTCCTTCTGGAAGAACTTGAGCACACGCGAGAAGATCGAGCGCATCCGCGTGCCCGTGTTTTCCGCCGGCGGCTGGTACGACAATTTCGTCGAGAGCGACTTGGAGGCCTTCCGCCTGATGCGGAAGAACGGGCGCATTCATCGCATCCTGATCGGGCCGTGGCCGCATAACATGTCCTACGACTTTCCGGGCGTCAACTTCGGGCCGGAAGGGAAACTGCCGATCCTGGGGCTGCAGCTCCAGTGGTTCGATTACTGGCTGAAAGCGGAGCCGGGAGCGAACAGCCATCCTTCGGTCGCCAACCCGCCGGCGCGGATCTTCGTCATGGGGGCCAACCGCTGGCGGGATGAGCAGGAGTGGCCGCTTAGCCGCGCGCGCCTCACCTCCTTCTACCTCGCCAGCCGCGGCCGGGCCAATTCGCTGGACGGCGACGGGCGCCTCCAGTGGGGCCAGCCGCGCGGTGATCGGCCGGACCAGTATGTCTACGACCCCGCGAATCCGGCGCCAACCGCCGGCGGGGCGGTGTGCTGCAATCCCAGGGTCTTCCCCTGGGGGCCCTTCGACCAGCGGGCGGTCGAGAGGCGGCGCGACGTCCTGGTCTACACCAGCTCTCCGCTCAAGCGCCCGCTGGAAGTGACGGGGTTGATCCGCGTGGTGCTGTATGTGTCGACCTCACAGCCCGATACCGATTTCGCGGCTAAGCTGGTGGACGTGTTTCCGGACGGCCGGGCGATCAATTTGACCGACGGGATCCTGCGGCTGCGCTACCGCGAGTCGCTGGAGAAACCCGTGCTCGCGCATCCGGGGCAGGTCTACCCCATCACCATCGACGCCGGCGTCACCAGCAATCAGTTCGGCCGGGGCCACCGCATCCGGCTGGAAGTTTCGAGCAGCAATTTCCCCCGCTTCGACCGCAACCCCAACACCGGCCGGCCGGTGGCCGACGAAAAGGAGCTGCGCCGCGCCGCCCAGACCATCTTCCACGACCGCCAGCGCCCCTCCCACATCCTGCTGCCGGTGGTTCCGGACTGATGCGCAGTTTGCCCGGCCCCTCCGATCTGCGATAATGGATGACGAACCCCACTCCGGCGCGGTAGCCAAGTGGTAAGGCAGAGGTCTGCAAAACCTTTATCCAGCGGTTCGAATCCGCTCCGCGCCTCCAAGGACACCGCCCTACTCCAATCGGACCCGCTCTACCCAGCGTCCTGAATATCCAGAGAGATCCTTTTGTTCAAGACCGCGAAGGCGGATTCGATTTGGTCCAGGCGCGACGCGTGGTGTAAATTGAGCAGGCGATCCACTTGGCGCATGTGGCACCTCAGGCGGCGCGCCAGTTCCGCCTTGCGGATCCCCGAGCAACGCATCTCACCGTAGAGCCGCACCTTCGCCTCGGTCAACACCGGCAGGGTCACGGAGCGGCCCCGCGTTCTCACTGCGGAGGGAACGGGGATGTCCCGACGGCATTCGATATAGTCCGTGAGTACGTCTTCGAGCAGATCCGCCGCACGAGCCAGCGCCTCGTTCTCATCGTCGCCGAAGGTGCGAGCTTCCGGAAAGTCCGGGCACGAAACCAGAATGGTCTGGTTCGTATCGGTTTCCAGGATTACGGGATACTGGAGCACGCTCAGTCTCCTTAACAGGGAGCTGGTCCCGCGCCAAGAATACGACAGATGTGTCGCGTCGGTCAAGGCAAGACCCGGGTCGCGGGTTCGCCGCAGTTGCTGGCAGTTTGAACTTCCCGGCCGCCCGTTTTGCCAGCCGAAACACGGCGGCAAGGCGCGATCCCCGGGCGGGAGTTCCCTGGGATGCTCGGGCCTCCTCGCGGCGGCGCTTGGCTCGGCCGCGAGGCTGGTGGTAAGTCGTTCTCGTTGTTTGTGTTGCAGAGTACGGGCGGATTCCGCCCGAGCGCCGGGATGGCGTGGGGCCGCGAGACACGGGCAACTACGATAGCGTAATCGTTGCATAACCCAGATCCTGCTCCAGATTTCACTTGTCCATGAAGGAGATCTGTAGTCTAATGACCTTCGGAAGTCTCCCGACTCGGGGTCTTGAGCCGGATGGAGAGGAGAGTATATGCGAATCGCTAAAGTTATAGCGCTAGTCTTGCTCTGCGCTGGCTTTCTGGCCGCGCAGACCAACCGCGGTGCAATCACCGGAACGGTGCTCGACCAGTCGGGTGCGGTGATCCCCAAGGCGACTGTAATTGTTACCGACCTGGGTACTGGCCAGCAATTCAAATTGACGACTTCGGAGGCCGGGTCCTATAGCGTCCCCTCGCTCGACCCGGTCTTGTACAGCGTGACCGTCGAGGCGCCGGGATTCAAGAAATACGTGGTGAGCGACGTCAAGGTCGACACCGCCAGCGTCGCCACCGTGAACGTGACGCTCCAGCCCGGGGCGGTCTCCGCGGAGGTCACGGTCTCGGCCGAGGCGACCCGGGTGAACACGGAGTCCGGGACCATGAGCAGCACCGTCGGGGAGCGCCAGATTCAGGATATTCCGCTGGTGAACCGCAGCGTCCTGGATTTGGCCATGACCCAACCCGGCGTGTCGGGAGACGCCGGCACCGAGAACCCGTCGATCGTGACGGTGACCACGTGTCCGGGCTGCAATCTGAGCCTCAACGGAGGACGCCCGCTGAGCACGCTGATGCTGGCCGACGGGGCCAACAACACGGGCGTCAGCCTGGCGCGTACCATGGTCAGCTTCTCGCCGGAGGTGGTACAGGAGTTCACCGTCCAGACCTCCGCATTCTCGGCCGAATACAGCTTCACCGGCGGCGGTGTGATCAACGTCACCACCAAGTCCGGAAGCAATGAGCTGAACGGCACGGCGCTGTGGTACAACCGCAACCCGCGTTTCTCGGCCGCGCCCTACACACTGGCCGCCGCGAACCGGCCGGTAGCCACGCTGAAATACAACCAGTTCTCCTTGGCGGCGGGCGGCCCGGTGTACATCCCCAAGGTTTACCACGGCAAGAACAAGACCTTCTGGTTCGCGGCGATCGAACCGTTCTACCGCCGGGATCGCCTGGATCAGTACACCCTGGTGCCCACCGACGCGATGCGCCAGGGAGACTTCAGCGGCATGGTGAACACGCCCAGCGGCTGGCTGCCGCAGAGCGTCGTCCAGCAGTACCAGTCGATTGCTCCGACCGCCGTGACCGCCGCGGACAGCACGATCTATAACGGGTACAGCGTGGTCAACGGCAACCAGTTCCAGCCGATCACGCTGGCCAGCGGCCAATCCTACCAGCCGTTCCCCGGCAATATCATCCCCCCGAGCCTGCTGGACACCTCGGCCCAGAAGGCGCTGCAATACATCGTCGCGCCCTCCACCTACTTCCTCAACAGCAACGGCAACATTTCGAACCTCTTCAGCCCGCGCGTGCTGCAACAGGACGAGAAGCGGTATACCGCGCGCATCGATCAGATGATCAGCGACAAGAACCGGCTCAGCGGACGCTTCACGGCCACGCCCATTATCAAGCTGCAGTACACGCCGGTGAGCATGACCACGAGTGCGGCCGAATATAGCTGGGCCAAACAGATCATGCTGGCGGACACCCATACCTTCACGCCTACGCTGGTCAACGACTTGCGTTTGAACTACACACGCGGCCGCTTCAGCAATACCGTAGCGCCGGAGTACGATGCTTCGACCGGTGCAAACTTGAACACCATCCTGGGACTTCCCAACATCACCAAGGGCGGAGTGCCGCTGATCAGTGGTCTGTTCCCCGGCTCGTCCCTGGGCGGCGGCAGCAGTACCGCGGGAGGACTTGGTTCGGGCGGCTCCACGTCGGTGGAAGATCGCGAGGAGCGCTACGACATCACCGACATCGTCTACAAGACCGCCGGGAAGATGAATTTCAAGTTCGGGGTCGACCTCTCCCACTCCCTCCAGAACGTCACTCCGCTGTACGGAGCCTTCGGCGGCGCTTATAGTTTCAGCAACATCCAGACCGACTCGAACGGCGCCTCCAGCGGCACCGGCGGCAGCCCCTTCGCCAGCTTCATGCTGGGGGTTCCCAACGGCAACGTGACCTTGCGCAGCGTCATGATTCCGTACTACTACCGCTGGAATTCGTATGCCGCGTTCGTGCAGGACGATTGGAAGGTGAAGCCGAACCTGACCTTGAATCTGGGCATCCGTTGGAATTGCGAGATGCCGCGTGCGGAGAAGTACAACAACCAGGGCGTGTTTCGGCCCGACCTGGCGCAATCGTTCCCGTTGGCGACTCCCCTCACGCTCACCGACGGCGAAGTGATCAGCTCGGTGCTGGTGCCGGCGTTCGTCTTCGCTGGCCGCGGCGGCAACTCGAAGTACTTGACCCCGACCGACTACAAGGACTTCGAGCCGCGCTTCGGGTTCGCCTGGAGTCCCAAGTTCCTGGAGGCGCATCGCGTGACCTTGCGCGGCGGCTATGGCCTGTCCCATGTTCCGGTCACGGGGAGCTTCCGCTTGCCGCAGCCGGACTTTAGCGCGACCGCGAACTTCGCCACCGTGGGCTCCGCCACGGCCTCCTCATCCACGGCGAACCCGACCTACATGATGAGGCTGGGCGAGAATCCGCCGCTGCTGATTGCGCAGACGCCCGCCCAAGCCATCAGCGCCCCGGCAAATGGGGTGGTGGCGCTGAACAGCCTGTATTACCAGAGCAGTGTCGGGGGATGGGCCGTCTCGCAGAACTACCATACGCCGTACATTCAGAACTGGAACCTGACGGTCTCCTGGCAGGCGAACCCGACCACCACGGTCGAGATCGCTTATAGCGGGCTGAAGGGCACGCACCTCTTCATGCCGCACGAGAACATCAACCCGAAAGACGTGCCGCTGCTCAATGCCCAAACCGCGGCCAATATCAACACCGTCGGAACCATCAACGATCCGCTGGGACGCATCAATCCGGCCACAGGCAAGGTGTTGACGGTGCAGAACGGAAGCTTGGGCAGCCCCTACCTCGGCTTTTCGTCGCTCTATATGATGTTCGATGCTTCGGCCAACAGCATCCGGCACGGGGCCTCGATCAGCCTGGTCCACGCCGTCGCCCAGGGCCTGACCTTCAGCTCCAACTACACCTACGCCAAGTCGATCGACGATGCGTCGAGCTCGGGCGGCGACAAGAACGTCCTGACGCCGGTGAACGGCTATGTCGACGGCCAGGTGTCGTTGGGGGGGACGCGGGGAAACGACCGCTCGGTCTCCACCTTCGACCAGAGGCACGTGTTCAATAACACGTTCATTTACGACCTTCCGTTCGGGCAAGGCCGCAAGCTCCTGAACCACGCCTGGAAGCCGCTGCAGTTCATCGCCGGAGGCTGGACGACCTCCGGGGTGCTGCGCATCAACAGCGGCTTCCCGATCATGGTGACCATGTCCGACACGAACCTGCTCGGCGACTTGACGCATACCGCCCGGCCCGATCTGGCGCCCGGAGTGCCATTGATCAATCCGCTGTGGAGCAGGAGTTGCCCAGTCGGCGGCACTTGCCAGCCGTACTTGAACCCGCAGGCATTCATGCGGCCGGTTCTGGGCCAGTTGGGCACCGCTCCACGCACCTTCGACGGCGCTCGCGGCCCTTGGGACCTGTTCTTCGACGGATCGGTCCAGAAGACCTTCAAGATCGGCGAGGGCAAGCGCAGCATCCAGTTCCGCGTGGATGCTCTCAACGCCTTCAACCACCCGACCTTCCGCGTGTACCCCAACAACCAGGGCGGCACTGACATGTTCTCGGGTGCGCCGAGCACGGCGGCGCTCACCGCGTCGAGCTACAACTCCTGGGCGACTGCCAATGGCCAGCCGCAGGCGAAGACCTCCGGCGACGCCGGCAACCAGCTCCTGTCCCAGATCAACGCGATGGTGAACGCTCAGAAGACCCCCGCCGGCGCTCTGCCCCTGGATTTCTACCATGTGCCACTCCCCGCGAACTTTTGGGGAACGGTCGCCAACTCCTTCGACATCCGGACGCTGGCCGGTTACAAACTGTACCAGTTGCGAACGGTGTTCAATTCGGGTACCGCCGGCTTCGGACAGCTCTACAACGCCGGACAGCCGCGATACATGCAGTTCGGGGTGAAGATCTTCTTCTAATGAGCCTCGCAAAATACGGTGGCTGACTTCGCTGTCCCAAGGCGCGTTTTCCGCGCCGCGGGGACGGCGCTGTCTGTCACCGCATTTTGCGAGGTTCTGTAATCCGGCTGGCTCCAGTCCAGGGCGCGTCTCCGCTGGCTCGGGGGCGCGCCTTTTTTTGTGACGACCGCCCGGGTGTACGCTTCAATATGGGAGGAGCGCATGGACCCGCAAGTGCTTCTACAGAAGCTGTCCGGGGTGTTCGCCCCGATCTCGACTCCCTTCCGCCAGGACGAGGAAGTCGATTATGACGCGCTGAGGTTCAACCTCGAGCGCTACGCTGAAAGCGGGGTGCTTGGCTACCTGGCACTGGGGTCGAACGGAGAGAACCGCAGTCTGACCGAGGAGGAGAAGCTGCGCGTGCTGGGAACCATCGTGAGGCACAAGGGACGCCGCCAGGTGGTCATGGCGGGCGCCACCTACGATGCCCAGCGCGACACCGAGCGGTTCCTCAAGCAGGCGGCCGATCTGAGCGCCGATTTCGGCCTGGTGCTCTCTCCCGGCTACTTCCGCAAGCAGATGACCGACGAGGTGCTGTTCCGCTATTTCTCGACGCTGGCCGATGGCGCCCCGCTCCCCCTGCTGATCTACAACGCCCCGGGCTTCTGCGGCGTGACGGTCTCCCCAGCGCTGGCCGGCCGGCTGGCGGCGCATCCGAACATCGTCGGCATGAAGGACAGCGCATCGAGCGGCATCGAGGAGTTTCTGAAGTTCGAGGGCGACTCCTTTCACGTTCTGCCCGGCTCCGCCAACTTCCTGTTCCGGGCGATGCTGGGCGGCGCGGTCGGCGGCACGGTCTCGCTGGCCAACTCGTTCCCGGGCACGGCGATGGAACTGTTTCGCTATGGCCAGGTGCGGGACGAGGAACGGGGAACTCCCTTCCAGGCGCGCGTGACGCGCATCAACCGGGCGATCTCCGGCGCCTTCGGGGTCGCCGGCGTCAAGGCGGCCATGAACCTGGCAGGGCTTAAGGGTGGCATCCCCCGCCGTCCGCTCTTGCCGCTGACCGAGGCGCAACAGGCGGAACTCAAACGGCTCCTGACCGAGGAGGGCTTGTTGCCGTGAAGCCCGACATCCTCGCTCTGGACGTGGGGACGACGGCCTTCAAGTTGGCCGTTTTCTCCGCCGATCTCGAGAAGAAGTGCGAAGCGGTCCGGCCTTACGAAGTCCACGTCTACGACGGAGGCAAGGCCGACATCGAGCCCGAGAAGTGGTGGCAGGCGCTGCGGGAATGCTGCGCCGAGGTGCGGAAGGACCTCGGAGGAGTGGGCGTGATTTCGCTGTCCGTCACCACGCCGGGGCTGACTCCGATGGCGGCGGACGGCACGGCGCTGGGTCCGGCGATCCTGTTCTTCGACGGGCGGTCGCACGAGCAGGCACGCGCCATCCGCGCTCGCGTGGGGGATGAGGAGTTCCTCCGGCAGACCTGCAATCTGCCGGTGACGGGCGGCTCGTCGCTATGTTCCATTCTCTGGATCCGCGACCACCAGCCCGAAGTGTGGGCCGCGGCCGGCAAGTTTGGGCACACCAACACGTACATGGTGAAGCGTCTCACCGGAAACTGGGCCATCGACCCGTCGACCGTCTCCATTACCGGGCTGTACAACACCGCGGCGAACGACCTGAGCTGGAATGCCGGCGTGCTGCGCCTGGCGGGCATCCCGGAAAGCAAGCTGCCGCCCGTGATGCACTCACACCAGGCGGTGGGGCGAATTCTGCCCGCCGTTGCCGGCGAACTCGGTCTGCCGCCGGAGGCGACGGTCCTGTGCGGGGGCAACGATGCGGTACTGGCCGCCTTCTCCGCCGGCCTGAGGGAGCCGGGCGCGATCAGCAACATCTGCGGCACTTGTGAGATCACCACCGTCTGCGTCGACTCACCCGTGCGCTCGCCGAATTTCAACGTGCGCTGCCACGTCGTCCCTGGCCGCTGGTTCACCTTCTTCGTGCTCAACACCGGCGGCAAGGCCCTGGAGTGGTTTCAGTCCGTGTTCTGCAAGGAAATGACGGAGCACCAGTTCTATCGCCAGTACATTCCTTCGGTGCTGGCCGATTTCTTCGCTGCCAGCGGCCTGGACCGGCGCGAGGCCGCGCTGCCGGAATACGCTCCGTTTCTTGGAGGATCCCGCTATTCCGCGGATCCCCTGAAGGCGAGCTTCTCGGGAGTGTCGCTCGAGACGACGCGCGAAGACCTGCTGCTCGGCCTGGTCCGCGGCAATGCCCGGTATCACGGCGCTCACCTCGCCGAAGTCGCCTCGATGGTGAAGCTGGGCCGCAAGGTGAAGACCACGGGCGGCGGCGCCCGCATCCCAGGCTACGTCGCGGCCAAGAAGCGCTGGACCGGGGACTTCGATTACGAATACCAGGACCAGTCCTCGCTGCTGGGCGCGGCGATGCTGGCCCATCTCGATTGAGGAGTCGCATATGCCAGTCGTTCCGATGCAAGAGATACTCAAACGCGCCTTTGAAGACCGCTACGGCGTGGGGGCGTTCAACATCGTCAATGACCTGACCATGGACGCTGTGCTCACCGCCGCGGCCGAGACCCGCTCGCCGGTCATCGTCCAGGTCTCGGTGAAAACCGTGAAGATGATGGGGGCGAAGCTGATTCAGTTGATGTTCCAGGAAATGGCGGGCCGCGTCCCGATCCCCGCTACGCTTCACCTGGACCACTGCCCCGACCGCAAGGTGATCGAAGAGTGCATCGCCGCCGGGTGGAACTCGGTGCTGTTCGACGCCTCCAAGCTGACTT